>Ga0214923_10002342_pt1 | contig 25324 bp, 21 predicted proteins | sample LL1510_MetaG_FD_177993 | JGI IMG/M metagenome (GOLD analysis project Ga0214923, IMG submission 177993) | Freshwater microbial communities from Lake Lanier, Atlanta, Georgia, United States - LL-1510 | ecosystem: Environmental > Aquatic > Freshwater > Lake | place: USA: Georgia | collected...
TGCCAAGATGTCGGACGCATTTTTTGGGGTCGGCCAAAGCGGCATCAGCGCAGCGGCTAACGCTTCGTGGCGGTTGCTCTCTGCAGCGCTTGTTGGTGCGCTTTGCGCATCATTAAAAACGCGCGGCTTGCAGCTCGCAGCGCCGCTCAAACCGAGCAAAATGAGCGGCATAAAAAGCGGATTTTTTGTTGCTTGTGACCTGCAGTTCATAGGCTCACCCGTCCTTAGAAAGAGCTTGTCCCAGGCTGATATTGTGAACCGCTCGCTAGACCAATGCAACGCGCCAAAAGCGCTGTGGTTGATGGAAGTCGGGTTTGACATCGGGTTTATGTTGTGTGTCCCAGCATTCGGCGCTGCCCGAAGGCGACCAATGAGGTGCGAGGAACCAACCTTCGCTGCCAAGGCTGAGGCATGCTTGAATTAAGATTTCGTTTTTGTGGATAAGGGGTGCAAGCAATTCGTAGCTGAAGGTGGTTCCGAACTGAGTGTCATCTTTAAAAAATGGCAATTCCGGCCAAAGGCTTGCACTGGGAACTGTATGCGCTGGTTTACGCCGGCGCGGGCCATCGAACGCGATTGCAATCCAATGACCTTCCGGGGTGAATTCAAATTCAAAATATTCACCAGAGTCAGGATTGCCGCTGGCAATGAAAAGCTCTGAGACGCTGTGCAGCCAAAGTTGATCGAGGAAGTGAGGGGCTTGCTGTCCACGTCCGGCTGTGTTTGGGCGGAGTGGAAAAAATTCTTCCCACGCTGCTTTACAGCTTGCATCTGTTCGTCGGGTTTCCCAGCGCAAAAAGGGCTGTTTGGGATTTTTCGTGGCGTCTGGCAAAGCAAGGGTTTGTACGAGACGAACCTGTAAGCGCGGCTCGCCGGCTCCAGGTGTTCGGAAATAGCCAAGGAAAGGTGACTCAAACAAAACTGTGGGTTGATTCTCAGGAATCGCTTTGCCTGATTGGGCAAGCGCAGCCTTCGCTGATTCATGTTGCCATCGCCTGATTGGAGTTTGGGCGTGTGGATGCCAAAGCAATCCTACCCAATAGGCGTGGTTTTCTTCGACGGAAGGTCCTAGTCTGTTGAGTGCACAGCCTGAGTACAGATCAGCGTTGAATAGGCCAATTGGTTGAACTTCAAGCTCGAGATCTGCGTTCTTGATTGAGAGCGCTTGAGCGCGCATGTGAGCCGCGAGCGAGAGCATGTCATGTGCGCTGGCATGCCCAAGATTCCAGACAAAGTTTGCATGATGTTGACTGACTTGTGAATCGCCACGGCGGGTGCCCTTAAGGCCACACTCGTCAAAGACTTGCCCACTCGGACGGCCAACGCTGTAGTTGTTTTTGAAGGTAGAACCGCAACTGGGGTGATCAAAATGGTGCTTGCGATGGCGATCCGATTCGCAACTTTCCATAAAAGCGAGAAGCTCTTCGCGCGGTGCGGTGGTAGGAAGAGAAAGCCGCGCCGCAACAACCACCTCAGGCGTATCCATCAAGAGGGTTTTCTTGTAGCCGTGAAAGACATCGCTGCCTTGGTAGATATGCAATTGTCCAAAGACGTCCAGAGTGAAAATTTCACTTGCAATTTGTGAGATTTCACCGCCGTAACAGCGCGCATTCATGCGAACGGTTGCGCCTAAGTGCCCGGGCATGCGGTACATCCATGCAGCACCGGCGCGACCCGCGTCGAGGCACACCTCGGCAATCTCGGTGTTGCTCACCCCAGCCTCAACGTAAAGAGTTTCCGCTGTCTCCCAGTAGCATGTTGCAAGTTCATTGAGAGTTAAAAGCAGTCCGTTGAAAGTGCCGTCAGCCAGCAGAGAATTGCTTCCGCAGCCAATGATCGCAATGGGCAGATTGCGTTGGCGCGCCCACGCTAAAGACAAAGCGAGCTCAGCAAGACTCCGAGGCTGCGCAAACCAGCGCGCTGTTCCGCCAATCCCGTAATAGGTGGTTGTGGCCACTGATTTGTTCTCGGAAATACAGGCTGGGCAAGGGGAACTCATCCCAAAACCTCGGCGACTTCGTCCTCATTGCAATATTTGGGACCACCTGCGTAGCAGACCACGCTGTTGATAGCCTGAGCGATCTCAGAGAGGTTCCATCCGCAGTCGTGCAGTTCGCCTGCAATCTCACGAAACAGGTTTTCAGTTTGTTGCTCCAGAAACGAAGACTGACTCAATTGACTTGGGTCAGAGAAGCGTTTGTGTAGATCAGTGACTGCCCATGTTTCGCTGGGCAGATGTCCAAGTCGAATTTCGATTTCACGAAGTTCAAGAATTTTGCGGTGCACTGATTCAGGAATTGTTTTGTCGCCAATCGTGGAGGGTGCAGGGGCTTGTGTTGGTTTGTCTGTCATGGTCGAGAAAGCTCCGGTTGTGCGCTCAGACTGAACTCATCTTCCTCTGTGACAAGTCCGTGGTGTGCGCGTTCAGCAGGGGTGAGCAGATGGGCGAAGTAACGGAGTGCGCTTGTGCGCGAAACACGCACTCGGAAGCGGGCGTCTTCCTCAGTCCACTCTGTTGAAAGCACGCGTGAGTGCGCGTAAATGGCGCCCATGAGTGCAGCATCGTCGTATGCAACCTTGATAGAAATTTCAAGCATATTACGACTAAAATACTGGATGAGAGCATCGCGCAGTTTGCGGATATGATCTGGCTGTTGAGCACTCACACAAATTGCATTTTTATAGGCTCTGGCAAGAATCTTTGCGAGCCTGGGTTCACCTTTCAGAGAGTCGATTTTGTTGAAGACATACATGCGATCGACATCCCCTGCTCCAACTTCTTTAAGAACGTCATCGGTGACGCGGATGTGATCTTTGTACCTAGGATGACTTACGTCGACAACGTGGATAAGGAGGTCTGCACGCGCAGCCTCTTGCAATGTTGAGCGAAAACTTGCCACTAGACCATGCGGAATGCTGCGAATGAAACCAACCGTGTCTGTGACAAGGACACGTGGATTCTGCGAGCCTTTCAAGGTTCGGACCGCTGAATCGAGGGTTTCAAACAAGGCATCTTTGGCTGAAAGATGACTGTCTGTGAGCGCATTCATGAGTGTTGTTTTGCCGGCGTTTGTGTACCCCACCAAGACGACATTGAACTCTTCTGCACGCAGTTTGCGTTGCGTGCTCCGCTCCGTTTGAATGCGTTCGAGATCTTTGCGCAGAGAGGCGATTTTTTCGCGAATGCGGCGCTTGTCGAGTTCGAGCTGGGTTTCGCCAGCACCTTTGAGACGCGTGCCGCCCGAACCTCCGCCACGCTGTCGTTCGAAAGCAATCCAGGAGTTTGAGATGCGCGGTGCCAGGTATTCAAGGTGAGCGATCTCGACCTGAGTCTTGGCTTCGCGGGTTTTGGCGTTTTTTCGGAAAATCTGGAGAATAACTCCAGCCCGGTCCAAAATAGGACGTTCGATAATCGTCTCAAGATTTCTCACCTGCGAAGGTGAAAGTTCCTGATCAAAGACAACGTAATCAACTTTGAGCTCGCGCGCCGCATTGCGCAGCTCTTCGGCTTTACCTGTGCCAATGAGCGTTGCGGGTACCACCCTTGAGCGCTTTTGCACGGTGACACCAACGGGTTCATCGCCGAGCGATCGAACAAGGCTCCCGAGTTCAACCAAACTCTCCTGAATTTCTTGCGGGTCGTCTTCGACCAGCTCCAGACTGACAAGGTAAGCATTCATTCCTCCCAGCGCGCGTTGCTCCAATTGAAGACGCGCTTGCTCGAGAGCAATGGAACGTTCGACTTCTGAGAGCATCGACAGGTCGTCGGTGCGGAGATTGATGGATTTGGCGTCTGGGATGAGTTTGTAACTCAAGTTAAGCCCTCGATGAATGTGCGCATGTCGAAGATCTCTTCGGCGCATAAGCTATGCGCAACGCCAGGGTAGGTTTTGGCGGTGACATGTGTGAAGCCGAAATGGCTGAGAATGTCCTTGGTCTCGAAATGTTGTGCCGGAAAAACGACCTGATCATGCAAGCCATGCGCTAAAAAAACCGGCAGCTGTTTGCGTTCATCCGAAGGTAAATTGATGCGATGCGCCTGCGCGAGATATCCACTCAAAGCAAGAACTCCACCGAGCTGTTGCGGGAACCGCAGTGCACTCAGCAATGAGACAAACGCTCCCTGAGAAAATCCGAAAAGAATAATTTGCTTCCAAGTGAGGTTGGTTGCTGCTTGCAAGCTTTCGATACATGAACGAACCGAGTTGCAAGAGGACTCAAGTTGAATATGCGGATTACCAAAAAGCTCATACCATTGCCCGCCGTCTCCGGGGAACGGCAAACGTTCCGGTGCTTGCAGGCCAACCCAAAGTGTATCGGCCAAGCGAAGTTCGTCTGCCAATGTGGAAAAGTTTTGTGCGTTGTCGCCGAAGCCGTGCAATGCAATGATAACCCGGCGCACGATGGTGCCGGTTTGCTTGACGCAGCACTCGAGCGGAAGTTGCGTTGAATGGATGGTTCCCGCGTGGTTCCATTGAGCTGTTTTCGCGGGTTGAGGGTGTGGCACAGCCAATCTCCTGACGTGGACAGATGTTCCGATTTCAACGAGCGGGTGTCGGCTTTGACAGGCCACCTGCTCAGAGCGCTCATCTTACGTTATATTTGGAAGAGAACAAAACCCTGGAGACTGCATGCTGAGAGTCCTTGCCAAGGCACTGTGCCGGATTTTCTTTCGCAGGATCTCTGTGTCCGGCACCCCCTATGTTGGAGGCAGCGTATTGTGGGCTTCCAATCACCAGAGCGGGATTGTCGATCCTGCGCTCGTGATGGCCATTGCGCCCGTGCCACTTCGCCCAATTTCAAAGCACACTCTTTGGTCGCATCCTGTGATGCGGCCGCTGCTTGAACTCGCCCGTGCTATTCCGGTGCGCCGCACACAGGACATGATGATCGAGGCGCAGGCTCACAAGCAGGCGCTAGATCGCGGAGTCAGTGAGAAAGAATGGCGAACAAATTCAAACAACGAAGCGTTTGTTGCTGTTTCTGATGCCCTGATTCAAGGCGATAGAATTCTGATTTTTCCCGAGGGAATCAGTCACGATCTCCCTTATCTTTCAAAGCTAAAAACCGGCATAGCGCGCATGGCACTTCAAGCAATGGCACGCACGAAAAATGAAAAATTCGCGGTTGTGCTTCAGCCCGTTGCAATCGACTATTTTGAAAAAGATGAATATCGCTCAGACATCGCGCTGCATTTCTGTGAGCCCATTGCCGTGACAAGCAGTGAGACTCCGGTTGAAGATTTGATGGCTGCGCTTGAGGGGTCGATTCTCGATGCGCTTGCGCAATTCTCCAGTTGGGATGAGAAACGCAATTGGTTGTTTCTTTTTGAAATTGCCTATGGACGTCCGCCTTTGAGTTCGCGTGAGTTCAGAGTTTTTGTTGATGCTTATCGGCCGGAATTCAATAAAGACCCTGTCTTTCTGGCCCGTGTTCAAACCATGCGGCGGATGCTGCTAGCGATGAACATTGCGCCCTCGCAGTTGGTTTGGGGCGAAACCCATGAGAGAAAGAGATCATTCTTCAAAATGATCCTCACCCAGGGTTTGTTTTACTTTTTTATCGCAGCACCGGTTGAATATCTGAGTTTTGTTGTTTGGTTCATTCCGCAAAGGTTGGCCGGTTTTCTTGCCGACATAAGCACGCGTGACCGCGATGTTCTTGCAACGATGAAAATTGCGCACGGACTGTATGTTTTTGCTATTTGGATTGTTCTGGGCACTCTGAGTGTGAAGAGCATTTTGTTGCATCTGTGGCCGTCTTTGAATGCAATTCTGGCAACCTTTATTGGTGTGGCTTCGGGGCCAATGATTCTCTTTCTAGGTTTGTGGTCGACCGAGCGCCACGATTACTTCCCCGGCTACTGGCGGCTCGCGAAATTGCGTCTGCTTTTTCCACGCGGATGGCGTGAGGTTATTGATGAATGGCGGGGGCTGAGTGAAGCTGTGGTGAACAAAATTGATTTGGTTAATCAGCGCGTCATTGAAGAAGAGCGCGCAGAGCGACCGCGTTTGGGCTGGGGAGCTCACATTGATCGCAGGCACGCTTGAGTTGAAGTTGAGTGAGGTGGGCGAATGTCCGAGAAGAAGAGAAATTTAGATGCTAACGAGTCTGTCTCGGTTGCGCCGAGTCAAAGGCAGCAGAGCAAAACAGCGCGACAGGCCGCGCAGGATGATTCGTTTTTGCGGTACATGAAAAAAAATTACTTCGAGCACTTTCGACGCGTATCTGCATGGCGCCGCGCTGCACGATGGGCGTTGTTTAGTTATCCACTCTTTTCTGGAATTTTGATTGCTGCTCCGTTTTTGCTGTCAATGCTGGTTTTGAAAAAGCTGTATGCACAGCCGCCTGAATGGTTCAATAATTTTCTTTCACCCGAGACATCCTCGTTCGTGATGCCCGCAATTTTAGCCGTGAGTGGAATCGCGTTTGTTTTTGGCCTGCTGCTCGGAGTCGGGTTGGGAGTTTCACGGGCTCGGTTGTTGAATTTTGAAGCCGAACGCACGGAGTTGAACGTTCGTCAGAGCTATTTCCTGCGTCGAATTGCAAAAACCCAACGAGTGTCACGGCGAAGAAAGATGAGCTATTGAGCAATTTTTCAATTTCAATCTTTCAAATCCGACATTTTTTCAGCCGGTTGTCTGGGAAAAATCCTACCTTTTGATCCTGATTGCGGGCTTGCATGCCAAACATAGATTTCGATATGTTGCTCGCCGGTAGCAGGATAACTTATTTGCTCCATTTAATCTTGAGTTGGTTTATTCAAAGTCGTTCGTGAGGAGTGTTGATATGCGCGCAGGTTTCAATGGGAAGTCGTCGATCTTTGCAATTGCTTATGCTGGTCTTGCGTTCTCTGCAAATGCACTTGCATCAGACAATAATCCTCTTTTTACGATTGATGGAAAAATTTTCGCACCACAAGATTTAACACCGGCCGAGCAGGCTCGTCTTTACGAGTTGGAAAATAATCGATTCAAAGCGGTTGAGTCGCTTGCGCGCCAGCATTACGTGGAAGAAAAAATTGCAAAATACGTTAAGCTCAATAGCGCAGACAAACCATTTGCTGCTGAAGAAAAATGGTTGAACAAGAGCTTTACGCCAACGCAGGCAGAGGTCGATAAGTCTCTTGAGACCTTCAAAAATGAAAAACAATTGCAAGACCTGCCTGCAGCAGAGCGCGCGAAGGTGATGGTTCGTTACCTGAGCGCACAGAATCGGGTGAAGGCTTTGACAGAAGCAACCGACAAAGCCATTGAAAAGGGTGAAATTAAAGTTGCTGTACGCGCTCCGCAAGCACCTGTGATTGATATTAAGCAGAGTTCACAAGCAACCCTGGGCGATGCCAAAGCTGCGATTCGGGTTGTCGAGTTCACCGATTTTCAATGTCCTTATTGTCGAAAGCTGAGCTCCGTGACTCAAGAGGTTCTGCGTAAACACGGAGCTTCATTGAACTGGGAAGTTCGACATTTCCCGTTGAGTTTCCACAAGCACGCACGCTCTGCTGCAGCAGCAGTTTATTGTGCGTCGCTGCAAGGGAAGTTGGCTGATGCAAAAAAATGGGTGTTTGAAGCGCAAGATAAGTTAGGTGATGAGAAATTCTATGCCGACATGAGCAAAGCTCTGGCATTGAAGAGCGACTCGTTTGATAAATGCCGCAGCGCCGAAAGCACAGAAAAATTGATTGCTGCTGACATTGCAGAAGGAGAGCGTGTGGGCGTGCAGGGGACACCATCGGTGTTTGTGAACGGACGCCGTTTCGAGGGCGACGTTCATTCTTTGGAAGCGTGGGACAATTTGATTCAGTCGATAAAGCCAGGCTCTAAATCTGTTCAGACGCTCTGAGAAAGTGAAGCGGCTCTTCGTGACCTGGCTGAAAGGTAGGGAGCCGCATCACGATACAGTAGGGAATGCCGAGTTCTTTTTTGCAGAGTTGAACATGCAGATGCGCGTTGTTGCTTTCAATCAGGGCTTTGAAACAGAGCCACTCTACTTGGTTGAGCACACCTGCGTCTTTTTCGCTCTCGGGGCTTGGAAAATTGGGATCGAAAGTTGAGAACGAGGCAATACTGATATCCACAAAGCCATCTTCAACAGCAATGCTGATGGGGATTTTTGGCCATTGGTTTCGCCGATGCCTAACGGATTCACTGCTTTGCGAGGCCACGAATGCTTGCGCTGCGCATTGAATGATCAAGAAGAGTGCATAGGCAAGCTCCCATGGATTGCTATTGACAAAGTGATCCTGCGGCGCTTTGGGAGCTTCAAATTCAATACCAAGCTCGGCCAGCCGATAGCGGGTCGCAATTGAACACAATTCTAAAACTGATTGAACCGAGGCAGGCTCCGCAACCGGCGTATTTTGCTTTGCTGAGATCATTTGGCCTCGTTTGATAAGACCAGCGCCTTTAATAAGGTCATCGGTCGACAGGCGCATATGCAAGGCGAGCCTGCGCAGTTGAACAAGGTCGATGGATTCGGCTCGCAGGTTGTCGAGGATATCCTGACTGCGTGCCCGCAAAACTTCGGCGAGCATCAGAAATCCAATGCTCTCTTCGTTGCAAAGGCTGCTCGAGGGGCTTGCGCCTGAGTGAGATTTTAAGAAAGTGTGCATCGCCTGGTCCCCTGGGTCGCGGAAAAGCCGGTCGTCTGAGATTGCGAGCGGCTTTTTTTTCAAATTGCTTAATCTAAGAACGTATTAACGGGTCGATTGACTGACCGGCAAGTTATTTGCGAAAATCTGCCGAACAAGAAAGAAACGCGCTGAAAGCGATAAAGACGGGGGAGGGCGGGCAGGCGAGTGCAGACTTGCTTCGCGAGATTGCTGACTTACGAATGTGGCCGTGCAATCCCGCGAAGCTTTGCTTCAGATTTCAATGGTTTCTGTGCTGTTCCAGGCCGCGGTCAAGAGAGCTTCCTGTTCCTTCAGGTGAAGTTTTTCAAGGCCAACTGCAGGGCTGGCTCGTTCGCTACGACCCACATATTCGAGAGTTGCTTTGCTCACCTTGCTGAGAGTTTTCTGCACTTTCGCCATGATGAAAGTGGCGGCACCCATGTTACGTGGTTCCTCTTGAACCCACGCCCATGATTTTGCCTTTGGATAAGCCTTCAGAGCTGCTTCAAGCTGAGCGTGAGGGAAAGGATGCAGCTGCTCAATGCGGACAACCGCCGTGGATGTTGCTGCCGATTTGTTTTCAGCCTTCTCGGTGCTGTCAAGCAAATCGTGCGCAACCTTTCCTGTGCAGAGCAAAATCCGAGTGACTTTGTCGGATGCAAGTTCGCTGCGCGGGTCAAGCAGCACTTCTTCAAATCGGCCGTCTGCTAATTCTTCAAAGCTTGTACTCGCACGCGGGTTGCGCAAGAAGCTCTTGGGAGTCATGACAACCATAGGCTTACGGAAATCGCGAATGACTTGTCTTCTCAGAGCATGGAAGAGTTGTTTTGCATTAGTAAAGTAACAAACTTGGATGTTACCTTGCGCGGCCATCTGTAAAAAACGCTCAAGACGAGCACTTGAGTGCTCAGGGCCTTGTCCTTCATATCCGTGAGGAAGGAGAAGAACCAAACCTTGAGTTTGTCCCCACTTGCTTTCTCCTGAGACGAAGAATTGATCGATGATCACCTGCGCACCGTTGGCAAAATCACCGAATTGAGCCTCCCAAATCACCAGTGCCCTGGTGTGTTGAGTGGCATAGCCATACTCAAAGCCCATTGCCGCAGTTTCTGAAAGAAGGCTGTCCCAAATTTCAATGCGTGCATCGTTCTTTAAACAGTTTTTCAGTGATGTGAAATGTTTTCCTGTTTCTGCATCTGTGAGTGTGCCGTGGCGATGACTGAAAGTTCCTCGCCGTGCATCTTGTCCTGCCAAACGCACACTAAAGCCTTCATTGAGAAGAGTTGCGTATGCCAAAAGCTCTCCCATTCCCCAATCAATTCTCTTTTTCTCTTCGACCATGTCACGGCGCTCGCCCAAGATGATTCGCGCGAGTTTCGCGTTGGGAGTGAAGCCTTCGGGAACCTCGACCAACTTGCTCCCCAAAGACTTGAGGAGATCGACACTCAATTTGCTGTTGACAGGTTTCAACATTTCTTCTGCAGAGACGTATCGGCGCAGTGATTCGAATCCGCGGTGAGGAGAATTTTGCTCGAGTTTAATATGCTCTGACTTAACCCGATCATAGGTGGCGTTCATTGCAGATTTGAATGAGCCGTGAATGCTTGCGAGCGCTTCCGCGTTGAAGCGTTCATCGAGTCCTTGTTTGCCTAAGTGCTGAGCGTAAGTTTCAAAGGGTGATGCTTTGGAGTCAACTCGTTTGTAAAGCGTAGGTTGAGTAAAGCGTGGTTCGTCTGTTTCATTGTGACCATGGCGCCGGAAGCAGATGATTTCAATCACAACATCTTTGTTGAAGCGTTGGCGATATTCGGTGGCAATCGTCATCACAGCGTGGAGGTTTTCAATGTCGTCGGCATTGACATGAAAAATCGGTGATTGAACTGTTTTGCCAATATCAGCAACGGTGAGACCGGAGCGGCCGTCTTTGGGATTGGTTGTGAAACCGACTTGGTTGTTGGCAATAATGTGGATTGTTCCGCCAACGTTGTAGCCATCAAGTCGCATCATCTGCAAAGTTTCGTATACGACCCCTTGGCCCGCAAAGGCTGCGTCGCCGTGCAACACCACCGGCAACACCGCATTCACATTGCCGCCATGGTGAAGCACTTGTTTTGCGCGTGCTTCGCCCATCACGATACATCCGACAAATTCCAAATGGCTTGGATTGTAGGTAAGAGAAATACGGATGTCTGAACCCGAGCGAGTTTTGCGATCGGCTTCATAGCCACCGTGATATTTTACATCGCCATCACCCTGCAGCCCATCGTTTGGATAGCCTTCGAATTCAGCGAATAATTGTTCAAGAGGCTTGTGGATGCAGTTCACTAAAATATTCAAGCGTCCGCGGTGCGCCATTGCGATCGGAAATTCTTGTGCACCAAGTTTGGCACCCACATCAAAGACGGTCTCGAGCGCGGGAATTTGTGCATCAGCACCTTCAATTGAGAAACGCTTTTTACCAATGAATTTTGTCGCAATGGTTTTCTCAAGCGCATCTGCTTTGGCTAACTCTTTGTAGAGTTCCAAACGAGTCTCTGGCGCAGGAGTTTGATTCAATTTGGCCATGGACTCATAAAGAAATTGCCGTTCCGAGAGATCAGCTAGATGCTCGAATTCGACACCAACCGTTGCACAGAAACGTCGGGTGAGATCTGCGACGAGTTCTCCCAACGTGAGAGGTGGCAAACCAAACCGCGCTCCCGCAGCGGTTGTGCGTGCAAGATCTGCTGCAGAGAAGCCATAAGATTCGAGCGACAGAGCCGCATGAGCGGCTGGTTCGATACCAAGCGGATTGAGATTTGCTTGCAGATGTCCAAACGTACAATATGCCTGCACAAGAGATGCACAGTGCTGTTCAAACGAGCCCTGCTCAGGGCTGCGAGTAAGACTTCCTGTTTCAGCCAGCGCGTGGCCATTGCCATTGAGGTGTTCGTCTGGTTTCAGACGAACGGCAGTTTCAAAGCCTTCATGAAATCCTTCGAAATATGCTCGCCATCCTTCGCTCACAGCCATTGGATTTTCACGGTATTTGAGAAACATCTCTTCAACAAATGCCGCGTTCGCCTGAAAGATGGTTGAAAAATTCTCGTTCACCATTTCTTCCTCCGCCCTGTCCCGACCTTGGGTTTGGCTCTGTTCTGTTCTCTTTTATGTTCATGTGGACGCTCAAGAGCAAACGTTCACATTAAATGCATTTCAATCCTCAGCATACAAACAAGCTCGCGCCGCATCGTAACTCATCAGGTTGACATGTCGGCACCACTTTAAAAGAGCCTCAAATTGTAGGTCAGGATCTTCAAAGGGCAGCATCATCACGATTTGTTCAAGTGCAATGCTCTTTTCCAATCCTTCGCCTTGGGTTCCTTTAACAAGCTCGTAAATGGATGCAACCATGGGCAGATTCAAACATGCCTCACGCAAAATTGCTCGTCTGAGAAGCGGATCTTGTTCGTGAGCAAATGTCCTGCCGGTTTCGGTCAAGACCAGGCGGGTGCCGGGCGTGTAGAGAAGTCCCAACAGCTCACCAGATGCCACAGCAGGAAGCACATGGTCGACGCTCTGCCCCATGTCGTCGGCGAGATCATAGAGGTCCATGCCAATTTCCTCTTCGGCCAAACGGGTCAGCAGACCCTCGACCAAAACCAAGCTGGTGTTAATCAGCGGCTTTACGCGGCGAGGGCGCTCTGTTCTAGTTTGCGCCGGCGCACCCGATGTCATGGGTTCTGATTGTTGCGGAGCTTCGGTTGTTGTGGGCGGAACGCTCGCCACGGGAGGGTGCGCTTCTTCTTCGTGTTCAGAGATCATTCGACCGAGTTGGAGTTCACCGAACAAACGCTCGAGATCGTCTTCAAGCCGCTTGAATTCCTCTGTGTTGGGGTTGCGAGGACGAGGAAGTGGAACTTCAAACGTTCGGTAGATCATACCCGGATTACTTTGCAAAATGACCACCCGATCGGCAAGCTGCATGGCTTCATCAAGGTTGTGGGTCACAAACACAGCGGCGCGGATTTTTCGTTCTGGTTGGGTCCAAAGGCGGCCAATTTCGGCGCGCAGCGATTCGCTTGTCAGAGGGTCGAGGGCGCTGAACGGTTCATCAAGAAACAGCACCATGGGTTCACCAACCATGGCTCGCGCAAATGACACGCGTTGCTTCATTCCGCCGCTGAGTTCGCGCGGAAAAACACCTTCGTAACTCGCCAAACCAACCAGCTCGAGAATGCTATCGATGCGGGCAGATCGTTCGTGTTTTGGGAGATGGCGAACGGCGAGTTCAACGTTTTCGCGGACCGTCATCCATGGGAAGAGAGCAAAGTTTTGGAAGACAAACGAAACAAGAGGGTCGGCCGGATCTTCGGGTTGTGCATACGAGACACTGCCGCGCGTGGGTTTAAGCAGGCCTGCCATGCAGCGCAGCAGGGTTGATTTACCCGAGCCAGATGTGCCGAGGAGTGCAAGAAATTCTCCGTCATAAACATCCAAATTAATCCCTTCGAGAACCGTGACAACATTCCCATTGGGACGTGTGAAATCGCGGCACAAAGAGCGCACCGATAAAATATTCTTTCGAGTTTCACGAACCGCTTTACCGGCTGTGTTTGGGTTAGGAACAACGCTTAACATGAAGATGTCCATCCCATTGCGAAAGTGAATGAAGTTGAATGGCTCATAGTTTGAGCACCTCGGCCTGATGATGCAAGGACCGCCAGACGGTGCGATTGAGTACAATCAATGCGATGGTGATGACAATGATCGCAGCCACCAATCGTTGATAGTGACCGTGGGTGGTTGCCTCGGTGATCTCTGCGCCTATTCCTGCTGCGCGCAAGCGCCCGCCAGGATAATCGACAATCTCGGCAACAATGCTTGCGTTCCAGGCTCCTCCAGCAGCGGTGATCCAGCCTGTCAGCAACGATGGAAAGACACAGGGAAGATAAAGTTTGGTGAACTTTTCTCTGACGGAAAAACGAAAAACGTTGGCAACGGTTTCAAGTTCGCCAGGGATGCGGCTTGCGCCCGAGATAACGTTAAAAAGCAGATACCATTGATTGCCGATGGTCATAAGAAGAGTAGCCACCATTCCAGCACCCATCTGCGATCGCGAAAAAGCCATTGCAATGAGTGGATAAAGGACGGGTGCTGGAAAAGCTGCAAGGTTTTGAATGATCGGCGTGAGGAGCCGACTCAAACGCGGCGATTTGCCGATCCAAATACCCACTGGAACTGTCCACAATGTCGCAAAAACGATAACACCAAGCACCTTTGCAAACGTCAGAAGCAAAGCGTTTGTGAGTTCAAGCCAATCAGCGCGCGTGACGCTCGCCATACTTGCGGCAATGTTTGGGATGCTCGGCAGTGCGAGAAAGACCAAGCCACCAAACAAAAAGCCCGAGAGCCAGCGGGTCAATGCAAGCACTTGTTCAGCGAGACGCGCCTGCGCTTTGCTCTGCAGAAGATTGGTTGGGCTGGTAATCAAACGCCATCGGTTCAGCGTTTCTTCGACATGAAATTGGCCCAGCGGAAGAGAGGATTTTGTTTTAGTTTGAAGCCAAAATTCGCGTAGGTGCGAGAACAGGCTTTTACTCAGTGTACCTACTTTTTGGCTAATTTCTGATTTACGCAGGAGCTCGAGGAAAAGCGAACGCCCGTTGCCATCATTTTCGTTCGTATCGCGATACTGCGAGCTCCATGCAATGAGAGGTCGCCAGAGAAGAAAATCGACCCCCCAAACCATCAACACCAAGCACGCCAGGCCAGCAACAAATGCGCCGTACTGCTGATTCTCAAAAGTGACATTGAGAAAACTTCCGAGCCCTGGCAGACGATAGCTCTTGTCGCCCAACACGAAACCTTCGCACAACGTGAGAAAAAACCATCCGCCGGCCATCGACATCATGCCATTATAAACCAACGGACTGAGCGCGCTCGGCAGATCGAGGCGAGTGAGCTTTTCGAGCGGACCCAAGCGGGCAACTTCCGCATATTCCTTCAGCTCAGGACTCAAATTGCGCTGGCTTTCATAATACGCAAACACCAGGTTCCAGACCTGTCCTGTAAAAATCATCAGGATGCACGAAAGCTCAAGACCCCAACGACTGGTTGGAAAGATACGAGTGAGCGCAAGAACGAAACCAGGGAGAAATGTGAGAACCGGGAGACTTTGCAGCACATCGAGAATTGGAATCATCAATCTTTCATTGCGCTCGTTTCTCGCAGCAATTGTTCCGTACGCGACCGAAAAAATATAGCTAATCGACAGTGCAATTAAGCTTCTGACAAGCGACAAAGCCGCATATTCTGGTAGCTTTTTGAGGTCAGAGCTCACTGGCACAGCCTCAAGATACGGAGCGCTGCCAACGGCAACAAAATGCGCAAGTGCTAAACCCACGGCCGTTACAAGAACAAGCGTGAGCAATTCAGCCATAAAATATGAGCCACGTTCCACAATGGGACGTGAAGCGATTTTCATGGGGCGCCTCTCCCACTAACTTTGAGAGCTGACTGAACGTGAGTGAATATTGCTCAAAGCACAATGCGCAACAATCGACACACTATTCGCCAAGTTCAAGCTTCGCACACCCCGATCAAACATCGCTATTGTAACAAGGTGCCCACGTTGGCTTTCTCTACACTCGGCTAAAATGTTCACAGGTATGCCCGAGGTTTCTGCGCCAAAGACAAGAAGGTCACCAGGCTCAAAGCTGAATTCCGACGGTGTTTGTTTGCCGCCCGTTTCGACAAGAATGATGCGCCGCGAGGGCCGGGTGGCAAGAAATTCTTCCCACGACGAATGAACGTAAAGTTCAACGAAGGGCCAGTAGTCGAGTCCGGCGCGCCGGAAACTTTTTTCCGAGACGTCAAAGCCTAGGGGCTCGATGAGATGGAGTCGACAGCTAAATGCGGCGCACAGCCGAGCGATGGTTCCGGTGTTTGGCGGAATTTGCGGTGAGTAGAGAACAATTTCTGGATGAAAATCTCGAAGTGCCAGAACGGTTTCGTGACTCAAATTTCCATCCACTTCACGGACTAAATTTGGACACCTGCTGAGCGGAGGCAGCTGGGAAAGCCGCGACAAAGGTGTCAGGCCTTTGAAGTTATCAGCACCATCGTTGAGAGTCGGGTTAAGTTGCTGCGGATGATCTTGTCGTTTTTTGATGGCCTGAACGTATTCGCCAGATTCAAGGCCCAGTTCTTTTGCCAACAGTGCCAGGGTGTCATCGAGAAGTTCGTGGATGGGCTCCTTAGATCTGGGCGATGTTTTCAAGCTTTCCAGAATCTGCTCTGTGAATTGCAACACCTGGGCAAAGAGCTCTTCGCGCGATGAAGAGGGCTCAGTAGACTCAAGAGCCTTGGCGTAGGTTTTGACTGCCTGTGCCAACCAGCCGCGTGCCGTATTGCGGCCACGCCGGCGAAGCTTTTTGAGCGTGCGTGGTGCCGTCATAGCGAGCGCGGTTCGTTCTGTAAGAGTCCGGCGAGCCCGCTCATAACCTCAGGTAGGCCCAATTTTTGCAGTGTGCTTGTTGTCACCACCATTCCCGGAGGCAGACCCAATTGTTGGTTGCGTTGACGAATAACCAGGCCGAGTTGAGCTTTGGTGAATTTGTCGCACTTGGTGAGAACCAGCAGAACACCGAGCTCGCGCTGCAGGAACCACTGCACAAGATTAGTGTCTTCTTCATTCACTTCACGGCGAACATCCATAAGAAAAAGAATTCCCAGCAGAGACTTTCGTCTTTCGAAAAAGACCCGCATTGCGTCGGCCCAGTGCGCTTGCGTCTCGCGTGGCGAAAAAGCGAATCCATATCCTGGTAAGTCGACGAGGCGGAAGACACCGCGTTCTGCACTGAAGACGTTCATGAGCTGGGTGCGCCCAGGTGTGGAACTCACACGAGCGAGTTGTTTTTGTCCTGCCAGAAAATTAAGCAAAGAACTTTTGCCAACATTGCTGCGGCCGACAATGGCGAGCTCAGGAACATCATCTGCAGGAAGTTCTTCAATTTTGCTTGCAGACGTCACGAACTCCATCCGGAGAGGGAATTTTCTGAGCATCAATTGATGAACGAATTCATCGGAAACCGGAGTGTAATTCATGGGATTAATCCAGCGGGTGAGTTGCCTTTTCTGGTCGGCAGGACTAGATAGCAAGCCCGGGCGGCAGAAGCCCTCAAGTTATGACCCAGGAGAGTAAAAATGTCTACATCCTATGATCTCGTGGTGATTGGTAGTGGCCCCGCGGGCTACGTGGCAGCAATCCATGGCGCACAAAGTGGTTTGAAAACAGCACTCATTGAGAAAAAGGAATGGCTTGGCGGGACCTGCTTGAATGTAGGTTGTATCCCGACAAAGGCGATGCTTCACTCGGCGAGCATGTTCGATAAAGCCAGCAAATTGGCTTCCTACGGAGTCAAAATTGAAGGTGCCGACAAACCAGGTGGAATCAAACTCGACTTCCCGCAGGTCAACACGCGCAAAGACGAAATCGTGAAACACGTCAACGGTGGCGTGGCTTTCTTGATGAAGAAAAACAAGATCGATGTGATCCGCGGCATGGGTCGCTTGGCAGGCACAGGCTCTGTTGAAGTAACAGCAGCGGACGGTAGCAAAAGCAAAATTCAAGCAAAAAATATTATCCTGGCAACCGGTTCAAAAGTGCGCGAATTGCCGCACATCAAGATCGACGGCAAAGACATTCTCAGCTCCGACCACATCCTCTACCTAGACAAAGTTCCAGAAAGCTTGGCTATCTTGGGTGGCGGTGTTGTAGGTTCTGAATTCGCATCGTGCTTTGGCCGCTTCGGTTCAAAGGTTGCGATTTTTGAAATGAGCGATCAGCTTGTGCCCAGCGAAGATTTTGAAACTGCGGCAGAACTCGCTAAAGCGCTCAAGAAACAAAACGTTGAGATTTTCACTAGCATTAAAGTGAAGAGTATCACCGCGAAGGGCGGAAAAGTTGAAGTCCTGGTGGAAGGTGAATCCGCTCCACGGGTTTATGAAAAAGCATTAATTAGTGTTGGTCGTGCTCCAGTCACCGAAGACATTGGTTTGGAAACTGTTGGTATCAAGCCCGATGCGCGTGGTTTCATACCTGTCGATCTGAAAACCTACAAAACAACAGCAGCAAACGTTTACGCAGTGGGCGATATCATCCCTACGCCACAGCTGGCACACACAGCCTCTGCTGAAGCGATGTTTGCTGTGGACATTGTCACCGGCAAAAAGCGCTCCCCTATCAATTATCTTACTAACCCAGGTGCAATTTATACCTATCCGGAAGTTGCCAGCATTGGCCATCGCGAGCAAGACCTCAAGAAAGAAGGACGCGAATATAGCGTTGGTAAATTCCCCTTCTCAGCGATTGCCAAGGCGCGCATCGAAGATGCGTCGGACGGTTTTGTGAAGATTCTCACAGACAAAAAGTATGGCGAAATTCTTGGCGTGCATATTGTGCATGCCAAGGCAACCGAACTCATTGCAGAATTCAGTTTGGGTAACAATCTCGAGATGACGATCGACGAATTGGCGCACACCATTCATCCGCATCCAACCATCTCAGAGACGATCCTTGAAGCTGCGCACGCAGCTAAAGGACATGCGATTCATATCTGATTGGAGAACAGAGACCCATGGCCACCAATGTTCTGATGCCTCAGATGGGCGAGTCCATCAACGAGGGAACGCTAACCAAGTGGCACAAAAAGGTTGGCGATAAAGTTCAGCGCGAAGAGATTCTCTTCGAAATTTCAACTGACAAAGTTGACACTGAAATTCCCTCACCGGTCAGCGGAGTTCTGGTTCAGGTTCTTGCGAACGAGGGTTCAGTTGTTGCGGTGAACTCGGTCGTGGCGGTTGTTGATGAGTCGGGTGTGGGTGCCTCGCCCTCAACTCCTGCGGCGAAACCAGCCGCAGCCCCAGAGCCAGTTGCAGCTCCCGCTCCAGCGCCTGCCGCTGTAGCATCCGCGCCATTAGCGCCTTCAGCGAATGACGCTGTTGAGGAGAGCAATCGAGCTGTGAAGAGCAGTCCGCTTGTCCGCAAGATCGCTGCTGAGCACAACATTGATTTGAGCAAGGTTGCCGGCAGTGGCGAAAATGGGCGAATTAATAAACAAGATCTTGTGAGTTACATCGAAGCTGCCAAGAGCACGGGCAGTGGACTTGTTGCTTCCGCTGCTCAGGCCGCGTTCTCTGCGGTCAAGACGGCACCGGGAGCAGCGATTGATTCCACCGGTGGACAAATCAGCGGTACGGTTGATGGTGTGCGCGTTGAGCGCGTGCCAATGACCCAAATGCGTAAGAAGATCGCCGAACATATGGTGATGAGCAAGCGCACAAGTCCACATGTCACCAGTGTCATTGAAATCGACCTTCAGAAGATTGTCGATTTGCGCGGCAAATTTAAAGATAAATTCGAATCTCTGCATGGTTTCAAGCTAAGCTTCATGCCGTTTTTTATGCATGCAGCGCTTGAGGGCATCAAGGCCGTTCCGATTGTGAATGCAAGCGTTGATGGCGACGCAATTCTCTACAAAAAAGACGTTAATCTTGGGATTGCGGTTGCCCTTGATTGGGGATTGATTGTTCCGGTCATCAAGAATTCAACCGAACGTAGTTTTGTTGGTCTTGCGCGCGAACTTGAAAATCTTGCAAGCAAAGCCCGCAACAAGAAACTTGCGCCTGATGACGTCAAGGGCGGAACCTTTTCGATTTCGAACTTCGGTGGATTCGGCACAATCATTGGTCAGCCCATTATCAATCAACCACAAGTTGCGATTATGGGCATTGGTGCCATGGTGAAAAAGCCCGTTGTTGTGAACGACGCAATCGCAATTCGCACAACGTGCCATGTTGTGCTGAGTTTCGATCACCGCGTTATTGATGGTTCCGACAGTGGCAAATTCCTCTCTACGGTTAAAAATACTCTCGAGAACTGGGCATTACCGGTTGTCTAAGAGGCCGTGTGTCGGACGCTGAGAAAAATAATCAACAGCACTCTCCAAAAAAAAATCGCTGAGAAGTCTTTGGGCTTCTCATTGCTGATCAACTCACCATCCGACTGCCACATTTGCTTGGGCTTCGTCGCTGGTGATGCAACACTCCTGTTCAGTGTTGACCGAGGAAGACAAGCAAATTTTTTCTTAAAGAAAACGAAGCGGGCCGCCTCATGTGATTCAATAATGCTGTGAGTATCGCCACAGTGACCAATGTTTCTGTTTTGTATTTGTTTCCTAAGTTGCAAGGTCAGATCCCAACGAACGATTGTACCGTTCACCGTCGGTTTATGCTTTTGCAAAAGCCGCGGGACTAGAGTCAGCATTTATTGGTGCACAACAAGCGCGATCAGGTAATCAAGATTAATTTATTACTTATGCAAGTGTGGACCTTTATAAATCTGGACTTGACTTTAATATAAAAGCGGGTGTGTTGCTGGGAGTGGATGATTTCACAGTATTTAAGCAAGGTGCATTGCCTTATTTGGAGAGCGTTCAGCAACTTTTTTTTCTCGCGCATCATATGAACGACTGATGCCATTGTCACAGCGGAAGTCCACTCATCGTCGTTTTCTCGAGCGCCAATAAACGCGGTTTGAAGAGTTTGCTGATTGAAATTAACTTTCGGAGACTTCCTGCTTTGCAACAATGCGGCGGATAGAAACTTCACATATTCCCTCAAAAACAAGCTCTTTGTTGAAATGAACATCGAGTGATGTGAGGCCAATCGGTGACTCGGGCTCTCCTAAGAGCAGCTCTCGGAAGCCGATTCCCAATGCGCGCGAGAGCTTTCCAACCGCGTGGAGGTCGTGAGGAGTTGTTCCTGTCATCCAACCATGTACAACGCTCTTGTTTACACCTGCTAGGTTCGCCACGGCTTGAATTGTGAGTTGTCGTTCTTTTATAAGCTTTGTCAGTATTCTTCCAAACGGAAGTGATGATTCATCCGAGCGTGGTGTCATTCATTCCTCTTGCGGACTCCGCGAGTGACCAGTGGGTTTTCTTCTCTAGTTAAATTCAACAAGTATTTGAGATATTTTCAATTCTGAAGCCTTATATTTCGATGAAATGAACCCTTGTTCCAAGTCGTGAACAGCGAGAAGTTCATGTTTTTTTGCGTAGAAGTAGAATTTTCGTGCGAGAGAGATCACTGTCATTTTTTGCAGTTTATGGGCTTCGCAATCCGTATTGAAACGGTGTCGCAGAATTGGTTGATGATGAAAGTTCTCGCGTATGTAAGAAACCTTGGTTGTCGACAATGCGTGCTAACGTTTCTGTCGAGTCATTCCAATCTACAAAAAGAAAGACATGAGCAGGAGTTCCTGGCGTGTTGTCGATATCCATTGTGAAGACTATGTCACCCGGTTGAAGATCTGTTAAGCGAACAATTCGTTGCCAGCCAAGATTTTGCTCAAGGTACTCTGAAAAAGCCTGAGTCCAGGTGCTGATATTATAGCCCTTTTGATTCAGTTCGCGCGGAATATAGACACCTATATTGCGCAATGCTGTGCTCATAAAGGCAACGCAGGCGTTGTGGGTTGTGCCAAACCAATCCATGACCTGACGGTAAACTCGGCTGTAATTATCGGCCGACGCATAGAAGCCAATAAGTGCAGCCGCTGTTTTACCTTTTGGAAGATGGGCGTAGGGAAGATTCCATTTCGCTGTGTCGATGGGTGGTTGAGGGGACTGCGGTGCTCGATTGCCCTGCAAGATAGCTAAGGGCCAGCGCATGATCTCGCAAGTGAATCCCCATTTGAGCTGACGACATATTTCAACTTGTTCGGTCGTAAATGGTCCGTAGGCAAATTCGGAGTCAAGGCATGCGGACAGTGACGTGTCGAACGTTGCGCCCGGTGGGCACTGACTGACTCCACGCAGCACTCCTGCAAAATAGATATCCCAGTTTTCTTCGCGGCATTCAGACGATCCTGTTCCTTTGTATTGCTCGCACGCGACCTGCATCGCGTGCGAGAAAGGCCCGATCGCATAATGAGTTGTGACGCAAAGATGCTGCAGAGGGTAGTAAATAGCACCCTCAGGACACCATAATGTCATTTCATACGTCCGGACGGTGGTGTTGGCAGTTCAAGACATTGATAATCGTGCAGTGCGCCGCAGTGGCGGTCGATATTGCTGAACTTGGTGATGAAGTCCATGTGCACATTGCTTCCACCGCGATGACCGTAGGGGTATCCACCCAATCCCCAGCCGCCAAACGGATAGCCGTATCCTGAGCAGGAGGACTCCCCGTAGCTACAATTGCTTGCAACATCAAACGCGTCGTTGAAGTTGCGGTCGAAATAATATGTCCCGCCGAGAACAAATGTTCCTTCCCATCCGCTGAGATTTCCGCACACGCGATAGCCGTGGCAAAGGCGGCCTTGATCAAAAATAAAGAAATTCATTGTTGTGCCTGAAGGAAGATTTCCTGCTGGTTCATGGCAATCCAGGAAAGCGGTCATCTTTTTCGGATTGGCGACATCACCGGAGTCATCTTTCATGACAATCACTAAGTCTTGACAGGCACCGGGTGGTGTTGTCGAAGAATTCTGCCCGTCTGCGCGCGCATGAGAAGCAAAAAATGAAGCCAACAATGCAACAGTTCCAGCGGCTGAAAGCGAACAAATCTTTTTCATACTTGATGCTCCTTCTCGAGTTTATCGATTGAGTGAGAACATAGATTTCGAAATTCACTGTGTCGATTGGAGACAAAGCATTCTTCCGAATTAGGGAAAATTACCGCTGGACTTGATCCTGCCTGTGAACGCTAAATGAGGTTGTCAAGATTGCTGTGGAGGATCTCGAAATGGCTTCTGCAAGAGAAAAATTTATTCGATCAATGTTCTGTTCTTTGTCGGTTGGGTTTCTCATTTCACACATTGCTGTTGCTCAGCAAAGCTGGAGTCCGGGCGGATGCGATTCTGATGGTTTTTGCACGATCATAAGTGTGAAGTCCGAGATCGTTCAAAACAGTCCGCGCGGATCTGGAATTTTGGTGGGAACGGTTGATGACGATGGCTTCAAGCCAAATGCAAACATGGTCGCGCAGTCTGCGCGAGTTTGTAAAAAGGAGGTGCGTGTTCCGAGGTCAGTCTATTTTGCAGTGAATGCAATGATGGAGTCGATGTTAACTCGTGGTGCGGGCAATGGATTGCCAACAACTCTGACTTCGTCGGAGCAAAGCATACTTCTTTATTACAACACCATCATGCAGCAAACCATGAATTTTTCTTGTCCCAATTGATTTTGAGAAAAAAAACAGGAGGAATTTTAGAAATGAAAAAAGTAATTTTTGGTGCATTTGCAGTTTCGGCTCTGGCTTCGCAAATTGCATTCGCTGAGTTTAAGGCAGGTGGATTCTCTCAAAGCAATTGTTCATCGGATGGGCAGTGTGTGATTTTTGAAGTGAACATCCACATGGATAGTGCAGTTGATCGTCCCATTGTGATCGACACGCCAATTATCTACCTTGATGACTCTCGTTCGTATTCAACAACGGTTGTGCGGCGTGGCGATGTCTGTACGAAACAAGTGAAAGTTCCAGAACAGGTGTATAATTCTATCGCTTCGATTATGGCGAGCCTCGATGGTGCGAATGGCGAACCACCTCCAGCGTTTACGCCGGCGCAACAAACGATGCTTTTGTTCTATACAACTCTGATGCAGCAAACGCTGTCATTCACCTGCTCCCCGGGTGATTTGCAACGCTGAGTCTATTTGCCAGGGGTCACGATGACCGTTGGTAAGTTAACCGGATAGCCCGGCACGGTTGCGAGGAACGCGAGTAAAGAAGAATAGTCATCTCCCGTTCCTCGCCATCCCCCCGGAGGCATCGTATTTGCCCGCAAGCGCTGAGAAACCTTGATAGCAAAGTAAGACCATGTTCCAACTGTTGAGAACTCGTGACAACTGCATGCGTTGATGGCTTGATTGAGTGTGAATGGTTTTGCGAGTGATGGGTTGGTAGCAATCGAATTGCTTGTTGTTTCATTGTAAAAGCGCAGCCAGGTTGGAGTCGACTGCCCAAGCAGCGTTCCAGATCCCGTTGCCGCGTAGCCCCAAACACACAAAGACTTAATTCCCCCGTTGCTGAAGGCGACGTCGATGGGCGTTGCTATGGGTAGAGCAGCGCCGCTTGGTTCTGTGCGAACCGAACAATCACTTGCATAATCCAAAGTGATGGCTTTGTAGTGGGTGAGGCCATTTCCGCTGATTGTAAAGCGGCGATTTGCGCTGACTGGTGTCAGTGCACCCGTTGAACTTTTGAGAACTGGTACGTCGTTGATTTTAATTTCCGCTTTCAGAGTTACTTTTTGAATCACTTTTGAATAGGGCATTTGCGAACGCAGTCCAGACTTGCTTTCAGCCATCACACAAAGTGTGCGAACGCCATCCCCTGGCACTTTAACAACCAATGGTTCACTCACTGCTGTGAGTGGTGAGTAATTGGCGTTGCTGCAATTCGAAACTCCATCAACCAGCGCGAATTGATAATAGTCGACCTGCGAACCGCCGATATTGACAGAGAATTGGTCGGTCAATGTGGCGCCACTGGGAATTGCGAGTTCTGAAATAACCGGATTTTGCGTGTCGCGAGTCCAAGAATAGGTGCGGATCTTTTTATTCATGCGTCCAAATTTATCGCGGACATCAAGGCATAAAACCCACGCGCCATCATATCTGAAATTGACGTCAATTGGTTTATCAATATCTTGCCAAGCCGCTTTTTCAAGGGTTCCACATTCGCTTCCTGAGGTGAAATTTGCGCGAAATTGGGCTGCTTCAGCACTACTCACAACCATGTGTGCTTTGCTTGCAGATGTGTATGGTGCGGGAACTCCAGCGAACGTGAATTCAGGCCCGTCTTCGGCTGCCGATTTTTTCACAAATGGAATTGTCACAACCTGGCCAAGCTTGCCTTCTTTATTTTGCCCCTGAAGACAGAGCTTCTTTTCGCCATCGTTGCCAAAGTCAACCTGCAGCGGTTCACTTGTCGCGCGGAACGCACCCCATCCCGAACATTCTTTTTCTGCGCCTTGCACGAGTGCAAATCGATACGAAGTTGCTCCTGGTGCTTCAACCGTGGTGACGAATGAATTCAATTGTGTTTCTGTTGCAGGACGACTGAGCAAAGACAAACCGAGCGTCGCAGTTTTTTCTTGTGCATCTGCAACACCGGTTGAAAACCTAAATTTAACTGATTTGCTCTCTTGGGGGGTGAGCACGCTCTCGCGCTCCACTTGTCGTCCAGAGCACGCGAGCACAACCGTCACAGCCGCTATGAATGGCATCGAGGCCTTGGCCGCTGTGCAAAACAATTGGCTTACGCCAGTTCTTTTCATGAACGCCATTGTGAGATCCCCTCTCATAATCCTGATGTCGGATTTTCAGGCGGTTGTGCTGAGAGGTTTTTATGAGTCTTTATAAATGCAAGTAATTACTAAAAAAATGAGTAATGAACGAAGCGTTTGTCAAGGAAAAGCAGGCTCACTCCGAATCCTCCTGGACCCAGTCCCGAGGGACTTTATGGCTGCTCATCTGTTTCGAAAAATGAATGGTTGGTTTCCGCTCTCACTGATGCGGCACGTGGTTAATTGTTGGCCACCGTTTTTGGGCGCAGGAATCCGAGTTTTGGAAGGGAGCGAGGATTTTCGCTTTTTGAAAGTTGAGCTCAAGCGCAGCTGGTACAACATCAATTACGTTGGAGTCCAATTCGGAGGGTCTATTT
>Ga0214923_10002343_pt1 | contig 25322 bp, 18 predicted proteins | sample LL1510_MetaG_FD_177993 | JGI IMG/M metagenome (GOLD analysis project Ga0214923, IMG submission 177993) | Freshwater microbial communities from Lake Lanier, Atlanta, Georgia, United States - LL-1510 | ecosystem: Environmental > Aquatic > Freshwater > Lake | place: USA: Georgia | collected...
TCAAGAATTAACCTTAGCACACCGTGAGCCGCTGGATGTTGCGGGCCAAAATTAATAGTGATATTTTTAGAATTTGCTTGATTTTGCGACATAAACAAAAATACAATTAAAACAAACTTAAGATATAATACCATTTCAACTCTATAATGCATTATAGAGTTGAAATGGTATAATTAGTGATAAAATATTTGGGTAATCAGACCTTAATTTAACAAGAATAAATCATTTCTTATTTTTTGCAAGAGTTTTATTTTCGAAATTTAATATCGCAAAGTTATTTTAATTCTTATTTTGAAAATTTGATTTTTCTTGATAAATTTTTTATAAAATGCCCAACGAATCACAAACAATAGCTAGAATATTTGAATATTATGAGCAAGAGATTAATTAAGATCAATTAAAATGCGATTTTTTTAAGCTTGTATCGCTTGGCAATATTGATAAGCTAAAATCTTTTTTACAAAAAAATGAAAGTTTAGTAGCTCACTTTATTAATCATCAAGATATTAATGGCTATACAGCGCTATGTTTATCTTGTTATAAAGATAGATTTTTTAGAAGGAGCGAAGAGTGATCGACAATATGTATCTACTGCAACAGAACTAACTACTGGATTTGGGGAAGGTTTTGCTTGAAATGTTTCTAAAGCAATTTTTTGCATTGGTTCATCTTGGTTTGGCCAGTAAAAAATAGCAACTTGTTTTGTTAAATCTTTGGCAACATTTTGTGGATTTTTATAATATTTAGTTAAAAGTTCGATATCTTGTTTTAATTGCAATATTTCTTGATTAATTTTTATCGGTAAATCATCGCTACAATTTTTTGGTATTTTACTCGAAAAATTAGGATACTTGCTTGGATTTTCTGCCACATCATTTAAAAAATCACTTAGATCTCGCTTATATTTAAGAAGTTTTTGTAATCGATGTTGACAATATTTTGTTAATTCTTGCTCATCACTAAGCAAATATTTTTTTTCGACTTGAAGTTTTTCAATAAAATCTGTCAATCTTTGTTTATCTTCTGGTGTTAAATCTGGGTTAGTAATTAATATTTGGGTCATATTTTCTAAACCAAAACTAAATTGAGCTTCACCAATTGGGTGCACAAGATGTTGCAGAATTTCGTTTGGCGGTATTTTATGATAATGATGTAAATAAATTATTTGCATTCTTAACATTGAAAAAAACCGCTGTTTTTTTGTCGTTGGTTGTTGCCTAATAAAATAGGTAAGTTGTTGATTTTTATTATGACAAACATCATTAATAAAATTATTTATTTGTGGTGATTGCAGTAAACTGGCAGATTTATTAATTGCCTGCATAAAATCTTGATTAGTAAAACGAGCTTTCATACCTTGCATTCTTTGTTTATCTACAACAAAACCAAAATCAAAATCATCGGGCTTTAATTTACTGCCAAAATCATTAGTTACCAAATACATCAACTGCTGACCCCATAAAAAAAATGGCAAATCATTTTCATCAAACAGCAAAACAAATTTATATTTGTCATTAAATATCTCGGCTGAAAAATAAGTGCAACAAGTATTTTTACCTGCCTGTAATTTTTTGGCAGGATCTTTTAAAACACATTCATTAATAGCAGAAATAAAAAAAGGCTTTGACGAAGGCTGTGATAAGTTTCTATTATCACTACACAAAGAAATACCTGAAGAAAGTACAGAAAGCGCTAATAAACCACTTCTCATTCAATTATTAAGCAGTTAAAACCTTAGTTATAAAATCAAGAGCTTGCTTAATTTTGCTAGAATCAGAGCCAGCACCCATAGCTAAATCTTTTTTACCACCACCGCCTTTTCCTTGTAAAATTTCTACAACACCTATAATATTTTGGCTAGCATCAAAAGTAGCAACCGAACTTACTAGTAAAACATTTACCTTACAATTATTTTCGATGCCGAAAAACACAATAACCGCAGGCAATTGAGCTTGATTTGATTTTTGATAAAGAGCCAAAATAGTTCTTAAATCGGCAATTGAAGCATTATCAAATGTTTGATTAATTAAACAAAAATTAGCAAAATTCTGCACCTTAGTATTATTAATATTTTGTTGCCAAAGTTGCTGTTTTAACTGTAAAATTTCTTTATCTTTTTGCTTTATTTGTTGTAAAAAATCAGCTCCAATTTGGCTAGTTTTTTGTAAAACCGCAGTAGTTGCCTGTTGCTGGGTATGATTAATGATGTTTTCTTGATTTTCATCAACAAAAAAACTAGTATCATCAAAACCAACCTTATTTGATAAAAATTGATTTTCGGCAATTTTTGCCTCTTCAAATTGTTGTTTAACTTTTAACGAATCAAGCAAAGCATAAAGTTTTTGTTCTTGCAATTTTAAATGCTGCAAAGCATAAAAACCAGTTTTGGCTGTAATTCTGCGAATGCCCGAAGCAATACCGTTTTCGCTGATTATTTTAAAAAGCCCAATGTTTCCTGTGCTTAAAACATGGGTGCCACCACATAATTCGTGGGATTGCCCCATTTGCACCACTCGAACTGTATCAGCATATTTTTCGCCAAACAGAGCTTCGGCACCTTCTTGTTTAGCTTGTTCTAGACTAGTAATTTTAGTTTGCACCACTGCATTTTGCCTAATATAAAAATTTACCAACTCTTCTATTTGTTGCAGTTCTAAATGACTTGTTGCTCGATTAAAATTAAAATCAAAAGTAAGAGCGATAGAATCGACATTCGAACCTTTTTGGGTAACGGCATTGCCTAAAACCTGCTTTAAAGCTTTGTGTAAAAGATGAGTAGCAGAGTGATTTTGGGCTCGAAGTTGGCGATTTCGCTGATTAACCAAAGCCATCACTTGGTTGCCAACACTAAATTCACCAACACCACAAGACACCATATGTAAAAACAAGCCACCAGCAACTTTTTTGGTTTCTTTAATATCAATATAGCTTGGCAATTGCCGATAATTAAGCGGTGAGCAGTAGTGCTGTTGCAAAATAATATTGCCATCATCACCTTTTTGACCGCCAGAAGTGGCATAAAAAGAAGTGTTATCTAAAATGATAGCTACTTGCTTAGAGTTTTCTTGAGTAAAATTAATGTTTTGCACCAATTCATTGTCAACCAAAATTCCTAAAATTGTTGCTTTGGCAATGGTTGAGGTATGATAACAATTTTTCGTGTCGCCAAATTGCTGCTGCAAAGCAAAGAGGAAAGCATCTTCGGCCTGCTCGCCACTACCTACCCAGCTATTTTTTGCCTTTTCTTTTTGTTGTTGCATAGCTTGCTCAAACTCAAGCAAATTAACACTAATATTTTTTTCTTGACAGATTTGTTGAGTTAAATCAAGCGGAAAACCATAAGTATCGTAAAGTTTAAAAGCCACTTCGCCAGAAAGTTGCTGATTAACTATTTCAGTTTCATCAAGTATTTTTAAGCCTTTCTCGAGTGTTTCTAAAAATTTTTGTTCTTCAAAAAACAAAGTATTTACAATGGTATCTTTTGCCCTAATGAGCTCGGGGTAGGCTTCGCCCATTTCGACAAGCAAAGTATTAACCAGTAAGTGCATTAGTGGTTTTTTTTTACCCAAATTATAGCACTGCAACATCGCTCTTCGCATAATTCGCCTAAGCACATAACCCCTGCCTTCGTTGCTGGGCAAAATGCCGTCGGCAATCAAAAAACAAGAAGATCTAAGATGGTCGGCGATAATTTTAAATTGTGGATTAACAACAGAACTAGAATCATTAGTAAGCATAAAACTATTTAAAAATTTTTTGGTAAAAAAAATCAAGCGAAAGGGCAGTAATAATCAATAACAAACCAATAGTGCTGATGAATTGAAATTGATAATTTTCAAAGAAACTCGACACCACAAGAGCAATACTAGGATAAACCAAAGCAGTATAATTAGCCTTGGCGGTGCCTATTTGCTGTATTAGATAATACAAACAAATAAAAGCCAAAATAGAAGCAAAGAAAATTTGGTAAATTAACGAGCCAACATAGGCATAACTATAATCAAAGTTAAATTGATAGCCTAAAACTAAACTATAAATCAAAAAATAAATAGCTCCAAAGCCAGAAGCAAAAGAAATAGTGGTAAAGAGTGGTGTATGATGTTTTTTATTGTTGCAAGCCACCAAATAATTGCCAAAAGAAAAAACTAGCATCATTAAAAATGCATAAACAAAACCAATTGCTGGTAACCCACTATTATTTTGCAAAACTTTTGGTAAAATAAAAAAGGCTAAGCCAGTGGTGCCAATAAAACCGCTTAATAAAATTTTTTTGCTAATTTTATGGCCATCAAGCCAAGCTTTAATTAACTCAGAAGTTATTACCGACAAACTAAAAATAACTGCAATAATGCCACTTGGAATAATTTTGGTAGTGTGATAACCAATAAAAAAGTTTAACGAAAAATTACAAAGAGCAATAAACAGCAAATAAATTAACTCAGGTTTTTTTAGTTTAAGCCGAGTTTTGGTAAAAAAACATACCAAAAACATTATCATAGAAACCGCTAAGAATCTATAAAATAGCGATATTTCTGGCGAAACAAACTGGGTAGAGATTTGCAATTTCATTGCAAACCAACTAAAACCCCAAGCAAAACACATACCAATAAAGGCTAAGATAATCATTATTTTTCGATGATAATGTTGACTTCAAGCACTGGTTTTTTACCCATTAAATCGTTAAAAACTTTTAACAATTTGCTTCTGACTGATTTTTCGAGCTCTGCAACTATTTTTGAGTAATCAAACGATTTTTTCTTTTTTAAAAAGTTAAAAGAAAAAGAGTTTTCATCTAGTTTTGCCTCTTTTGCTTTGCCTTTTAATAAAGAATCGAGCTCTTTATAAATTAAATCGGTGGCAACTTTATCTTGTTTTAAATTATAAGAACCAACACAAATTATTTTTGATTGTTTTTGCCTTGCTAAATATTTATCAAGATGCAAAGAAACAAAAACTGCACCACTATCTTGGAGTTTTTTTCGCTCTCTGATAATTTCGCAGTTTAAATCGAGTAATTGCTTGCCATCAACACCTAAATAGCCCGATTTAACAAAACCAACCTCTCCAGAACTAGCTGGATTTTGGGAGCTAATTTTAATCACCAAACCGTTTTCGGCCTGAATAGTTTTTGGCACGCCACATTCTAAAGCTAGCTCGCAGTGAGTTTTGGTATGAATAAACTCACCATGCACAGGAATAGCAATTTGTGGCCTTGCTAAATCATACATAATTCTTAGCTCTGCTTGCGAAGGATGCCCCGAAACATGAACGAAATGATCTTTTTCGGTCATAACATCGATTTGTTTTTTTGCCAGTAAATCGAATAATTCAAAAATTTTTTTCTCATTTCCAGGAATAATTTTTGAAGAAAAAATCATCAGATCACCTTTACTAAAATGAATAACAGGATGCGAATTGGTGGCGATTTTTCGCACCGCCGCCATTGGCTCTCCTTGGCAACCTGTGCAGATTACCAGCACCTCGTTTTTGTTGTAAAGTTTAAGCTCGCGCTCAGAAATAAAATGGCAGTTTTCAAAATCGTAGCCACTTTTTTTACCAACTTCGTAAAGACGATGCAACGAAAAGCCAGCTAAAATAACTTTTCGCCCAATTTCGGTGGCAATTTTGGCAATAGTATGAATTCGAGCTAAATTAGAAGCAAAAGTGGTAACTCCTATCAGCCCTTGCCTGTTTAAAACCAGCGATTTTAAAGACATATAAAGCTCGCCTTCGGAGCGAGAATGCCCAGCATTTATGGCGTTTGTTGAGTCGCACACCACAGCTAAAATTTGGTTATTATCGCCATAAGCTTTAATAGTGGCAAGATCACTAGTTTTGCCAACCACAGGATCGGGATCTAGCTTCCAGTCGCCAGTGTGTAGAACATTGCCCGCTTCGGTTTTGATAAGCACAGCCTGCATTTCGGGCACAGAGTGAGTAAGACCAATAAACTCTAGCTCAAACGGGTGCAATTTAAGATTTTTACCAGTAATTTTGTGTAGCGGAACCTCTTTGGCAAATTTGGTTTCAGAGAGTTTGCTTTGTAAAAAATTAATGGCAAAATTACTAGCATAAATTGGAGTTTGTAGCTCTGGCCACAAATGTACCACGGCCCCCAAATGATCTTCATGGATATGAGTAATTACTAAGCCCAGCAGGTTTTTTTTGATTTGTTGTAAAAAAGAAATATCAGGCACCATCATCGAAACCCCTGGCACATCATAAGCAAAACCAACACCGCAATCAATCATCAGCCACTTACCATTTAAGTGATACAAGTTAAGATTCATACCGATTTCGTTGGCTCCACCTAATGGCAAAAATAGTAAATCTTGGTGATGGCTTTTTAAGTTAAAATTCATATTTTTTGTTAAACAGTATTAATGCCGAGTTTAGCGAATAGTTGTTGATCTTTTTGAGTTTGTGGATTGCTGGTGGTAAGTAGTTTTTCGCCATAAAAAATGGAGTTTGCTCCAGCAAAAAAACATAGAGCTTGTGTTTGTTCGCTCATTTGTTCTCGACCTGCCGAAAGCCTAATTTTGCTTTTTGGCATTAAAATTCGGGCAACGGCAATGGTTTTGATAAATTCGAAATGATCAAAATCAGTGATATTTTCTAGCGGGGTGCCAGCAACTTTTACCAGCATATTAATTGGCACAGATTCTGGCGGAGTAGGTAAATTGGCTAAAATCAACAGCATTTTTGCTCGATCTAAACGAGTTTCACCCATACCAACAATGCCACCAGAACAAACATTTAAGCCAGCATCTCGAACATTTTGTAGAGTTTGCAAGCGATCGTTAAAATTTCGGGTAGTAATGATTTGTTCGTAAAACTCGGGAGAAGAATCGATGTTGTGGTTATAATAATCAAGCCCCGCTTCTTTTAAGGCAAGGCTTTGTTCGGCGGTAAGCATACCTAAAGTCATACAGGTTTCAAGGCCGAGATTTTTTACTTCGGCAATAATTTGGCAGATATTTTTAACATCGCGGTTGTGTAGGTTTCGCCAAGCAGCCCCCATACAAAACCTCGATGCACCGCTTTGTTTAGCAGAAATGGCCGCCTCTTTGATGGCATCAAGGCTTAACAAAGCCTCTTTTTCTAGACCAGTGTTATAGTGGGCAGATTGCGGACAATATTTGCAGTTTTCTGGGCAAGAACCAGTTTTAATGCTTAACAAAGTGCTGATTTGCACTTCGTTTTGGTTTTGGTTTTGGCGATGAACAGTTGCCGACTTAAACAATAAATCGTTAAAAGGCAAATCAAACAACTCTAAAACTTCTTGCAATTGCTGATTATTAAAACTAGTTAGATCAGATTTTTGGCTTAATTCTTGCTGAAGTTCTTGGCAAGAATTGGTGCTTTCTTGGTGCATAATTGTTAAATTAAAATTTAAAACCTGGAGGCAAAGGCATACCAGCAGTAGCTGATTTTAGCATATCATTTGATTGCTCATCAGAAGTTTTTTTAGCATCGTTAAAAGCTGCGATGATTAAATCTTCGAGCATCTCTTTTTCATCAACAACAACCAAACTAGGGTCGATAGTAATTTTTTTTGCCACCCCAGCCCCATTAATTAGCGCTTTCACTAAGCCACCACCAGCAGAACCAATAAATTCTTTGCTAGAAAAATCATCTTGCATTTTTTTCATTTTATCTTGCATTTGCTGTGCTTGCTTCATTAAAGATTTGATATCCATAGTTTTTCAAATTAAGTTAATCGATAAAATAAATTATATTTTACAATAATTTTAAAAGCTAGCAAAAAATTAAATCAGGGTAGGGACTGTTGCATCCCAAATTTGTTTTAATTTTTTGCTAGTTTTTAGAAGAAATTTTAGCTATTTTTGCTCTCATATTAAACATATTAGGGCAAAAATAGCTAAAATTTATACAAAAAATGGCAAATAAAGTAAAATACAATTTGGGATGCAACAGTCCCGGTATGGCATTTTAATTTTTTACTAGCTTTTTTTATGGTCTGCTGTAAAATATAAAAAACACTAATATTCTCATCATTAAAAAAACCATAAAATGCAACAATTACTTAATCAAAATCACTTACAACATAGCCAAAAAATAAATCTAGGAGCATTTTACACTCCTTGTCAATATGTAGAAATAGTTTGGAGTTTAATTGCACCTTTTCTTAATAAAAATTCTGTTATTTTTGATAGTTCTTGTGGCTACGGAAATTTTTTTGCCAACAATATCAAGCAATATTCTTTAAAAGCCAATGATATAGATGCAACAGCCGTTGAAATTGCCAAAAATAATTTTTCTCATCTCGAAATTTTTAATAAAAATGCACTTGATAATGTTTCAAGGGAGCAGTTTAATATTAGCAATAATCAACATCTGGTAATTATAGGCAATCCACCTTACAACGATACAACTTCTATTATTCGAAATAATATCAAGCAACATAATTTAACAATTGACAACAATATAAAAACCAGAGATTATGGTATGTCTTTTTTGTTATCTTATGCCAAATTAAATGCTGATGTAATTTGTGTTTTGCACCCGTTATCTTATTTAATTAAAAAATCAAATTTTAATTTATTAAAAAACTTCACTAATAATTATCAATTAATTAACGGCACCATTATTGACAGCTCAACTTTTAAAGAAACCTCCAAAAACATCTCTTTTCCAATATTAATTGGCTTGTATGTGCAAAATAAAAACGGCATGAACTACGAATATATCAAAAATTTTGCCTTTAAAACTCTTGATAATAAAATTTTTAAACTCAATCAATTTGATTTTATCTCAAACTATATTAATAAGTATCCTCTCAAAAATTCTTCTCCAAATAAAGATGATATTTTATTTTGGACAATGCGTGATATTAATGCCTTAAAAAGAAACAAAACTTTTGTGAAAAATTTTTGTTATAACACTATTATAGTAGATAAAAAAAAGCTCGACTATTATATTTATGTTGATGCTTTTAAGCAATTTAGCAATCTTGTGCCTTATTATTTTGGCAATCTCGATGTTTTTATCGATCATCAATATTTTCAAGAGTATAAAAAATTTTTTCTTACAGAATGCCTAGCAAGAAATAATTTTTTACAAAATTTTATTAATACCGATACTAATATTTCAAAACCAGAAGCAACAAAAAAAATACAACAGTATTTCGAACAAATTATAAAAAATCAACATTATGTTTATTAATCGATTTAATCATTAACCAACTTTAAAAAATATGACAACCCTAAATCAAAACGAAGTAGATAAATTCTCGGCAATATCCAGCGAGTGGTGGAACGAAAACGGCAAATTCAAGCCACTACACTGTTTTAACCCAATTCGCTTGCAGTTTATCAGCAAACATCTTGCAGAGCATTTTAAGTTAAACATCAATCAGCATCAGTTTTTAACAGGTTTAAGCCTGATCGATATTGGATGTGGTGGCGGTTTGGTGGCAGAGCCAATGGCTAATTTAGGAGCAGAAGTGCTGGCGATAGATGCTTCGGCAACCAACATTGAGGTGGCAAAAATTCATGCCACACAAAGCAATTTAACCATTAACTACAAACAAGCCACCCCCGAGCAAATAGCCCAAGAAAATCAGCAGTTTGATGTGGTTTTGGCTCTTGAAGTAATTGAACATGTTGAAAATATTGAGTTATTTTTGCAAGCCTGCTCTAATTTATTAAAACCAGGTGGAATGTTGTTTGTTGCCACAATTAATCGCAATTTAAAATCGTTGCTTTTTGCAAAATTTGGGGTAGAATATGTGCTTCGGTGGTTGCCAATTGGCACTCATCATTGGCATAAATTTTTAAAACCTGCCGAAATTGTTAATTCGGTCAGTAAATTTAACCTAAACCTTAAACATTTACAAGGTTTTAGCTATAATATTTTTACCAACACTTGGCAAGAAAGCCAAAATATCGATATCAATTATTGCCTATCTTTTACCAAATAAACTATGAATATTTTTTTTCACAATAACGATCTACCAAATCACTTTACTGCTTCTGCTGCGGTGGCTATTGATAGCGAAACTATGGGGCTAAACATTAAACGTGATCGTTTATGCTTGGTGCAGTTTAGCAACGGCGACGGCTCTGCTCATTTGGTGCAGTTTGAATCTGGCAATTATAACTGCCCAAATATCAAGGCTTTACTTACTAACAGGGCAGTGCAAAAAATTTTTCATTATGCTCGATTTGATTTAGCTTGCCTACAACACTATTTGCAAGTTGAAACTCAAAATATTTACTGCACTAAAATTGCTTCAAAACTGGTTCGAACCTACACCGATTCGCATGGTTTAAAAAGCCTGTGCGAAGAGTTGCTGGGGGTTGAGCTTTCAAAAAAACAACAAAGCTCCGATTGGGGTAACGAAACTATTTCAAGAAAACAGCAAGAATATGCCTCTCACGATGTGCTTTATTTGCATCAGCTCCAGCAAAAACTCACTGCTATGCTAAAAAGAGAAGGTCGATACGAGTATTTTTTAGAATGCCTAAAATTTTTACCAATTCGAGTAAAGCTCGATTTAGCAGGCTTTGAAAACACCGATATTTTTGCTCACTAATTTATGTCAAACAGCAATATTTTAGAATTTGGGGTTGCTGATTTTTCACAAGCCATCAAAAAACACATCGAAACCTCTTTTGAGTATGTTGCCATCAAGGGCGAAATTAGTGGCTATAAACCTCACAGTAGCGGGCATCTTTATTTTAATCTTAAAGAAGGCGATTTTGTTTTAAATGCAATATGTTTTAAGGGCAAAGCTAGCAAAATTAATTTCACTCTTGAAAATGGCTTAAAAGTAAAAGTAACAGGCAAAATAACTACTTATGGCGAGAGATCGCAATATCAAATTGTTGCCGACAGCCTTGAGCTAGATGGAATTGGAGCCATGATGCTTGCAGTAGAAAAACTCAAAGAAAAGCTGGTTTTAGAAGGCTTGTTTGATGAAAAACACAAAAAGCCACTGCCGTTTTTGTCAAATATTATCGGCATCATTACTTCGCCTACTGGAGCGGTAATTCACGATATGAAGCAACGAATTGAAGCTCGATTTCCTACCGAAATTATTTTATACCCAACTTTAGTGCAAGGCAACGAGGCCGCAAAGCAGGTGATTGCTGGGGTGCAATATTTTAACAGCCTTACTACTAACAAGCCCGATTTAATAATTATTGCCAGAGGAGGCGGTTCTTTTGAAGATTTAATGCCTTTTAACGATGAAGGCTTAATTAGAGCGGTTTTTGCTTCAAAAATTCCGGTTATTTCGGCAATTGGCCATGAGCCAGATTTTACCTTGCTTGATTATGTTGCCGATAAACGAGCTCCAACTCCCACAGCGGCGGCCGAAATTGCCACTCCACAAAAAGCTAGCTTACAACAAAAGATAACTATTGCCAAAGAAGCAATTAACAGAGTTTTGATTAATTACCTAGAAAACAAAAACAAAGATTTACAAAACCTGCACTCAAAACAAACAAGCATTATTGCTAATTTTTTTAACTTACAACAGCAAAAGCTCTTAAAAAATACCTTGCCAAATTTAAGCCATATTTTTAGCAAATTGCAAGATAAAATCAAGCATTGCAAGCAAATTATCACCGCTAATCTTGAAAAAATTTTACAACATAAACAAGCTAGGCTCGATAAATGCCAAATTGATAACAATTTAATAGCACTTAAAATTGATAAATTGCAAAAAAAATTATCCGAAATACACAGTAAAATTATTACACAAACTACTCTTCACCTCGAAAAAAAATCAAATTGGCTACAAAATAACCAAGCCATGCTAGATTCATATCATTACGAAAATGTGCTAAAAAGAGGCTTTGCCATTGTTTATTATGATAAGCAAAAACAGAAACCAATCACCAGCATTGCCACTGCCAAAAAGCAACAAAGCCTTATTTTACAAATGCATGATGGCGAACTAATGGTAGAAAACAAAAGTAAATGAGGCTTTATAAAGGGCTGTTGCACCACTAATTTGTTTTAATTTTTACTAGTTTTTAGGAGAATATAATTTAGGATGCAACATTTCCAAAACAGTATATACCATTGCCACTCTATAATACACTATTTATGCTTCATCTTTTTGCTTTAAAATTTAAGTAAAAAATCTTTTGTATATCTCGATACATAAAGGGTTTTTACTTAAATTTTATCTACAAAAATATTTTGCATAAAAATGCATTGTAGAACAGAAATGATATTATTTTAAAAATCGGCTACCTGGTTTGATGGCTGGGATGTTTTGCAAGTGATGAGGAATATTTTGGCTATCAAAAGTTTCTACCTCAATTTCTAGTAAAGAAAATATAGGCACAGGTAGGTTTTGAACATTATTTTTATTTCGCCTATCTATCAAACAACCAATTGCCACCACATTTACACCATAGCTTTTAATTAATTCGATGGTTTCAAGAGTAGATTTACCTGTAGTAATAACATCTTCAATCACTACCACAGGTTGATTTTCTTGTAAAGAAAAGCCTCTTCTGAGTTCAAAATTGCCATTTACTCTTTCACAAAATATAGCTGTAGCATTGAGGTGCTTGGCAGTTTCAAAACCAACTACTACTCCGCCCATTGCTGGCGAAACCACAACCAAATTAGTAAGTTGATTTTTTGATAAAGATGAAATAATTTTTTGAGCCAAGTTTTGGCAGATTTTTTCTGCTAAATGAGGATGCATCAAAACTTTTGCCGACTGTAGGTAGGTATCAGAATGCAAGCCCGAAGATAAAATAAAATGCCCTTTTAATATCGCTTGGCAAGAGTAAAAAATATCGATTATTTCTGAGTTATGTAGCATTGGTGAACTATTTTATTTGTATAACAAAGGGCTTAAAAAGAGATGAATCTTATTTTAAGCCCTGAAAAATTATAATTTTTAAGCAACTAATTGGAGTTTTCTTTTGATTTTTAACCTTAAAACCTGAGCAGTAGTAGAAAGCTTGTTAAATCTAAAATTAAGTAAAAAGTTATCGATATCACCGTATTTATTGATGGTGCGAAGAGTAGAAGTAGCAACTGATAACTTTACATTCACTCCTAAAGCTTTACTAGGAAAAGACATTTGCTTTAAGTTAGGTAAAAATCTTCGACGATTTTTACGATTAGAGTGAGAAACGGTATTGCCACTTTGTGGTTTAACCGAAAGTATTTGACAAATTTTTGACATATTGACTTTTATCTATTTATTGGATTATTGAGCACTTGTTTTTTGAGGATCGTTACCTGTGCATGATCCGCTATTATTACCAGTTACAGCACTATATATAGTGGGAGCACCAAAAACAACCGCCACACCTAAGGCAACACCAATTACTAATTTAATGTCTATCTTGCCAAGTAAAAAACCAGCACCAACAGCCATAACCATAATTGCTGCAACAATTTTTACTGGGGTTCCTCTTAATATAGCAACAGCATTACAAAGAGTTATTGCTATATCATTGGTATTTTTTAACTCACCTACTGCTCCAAACTGCTGAGCATTAGCAGTTGAAAAAAGTGGTAATAATAATAGAATACTAAAAACTGCCAACAGAAAGCAACTTTTAGTTTTTAAAAGAATGTTTGACATAAAAATAAGGTTTAAATTAATAATTAAGCAACAAATTTAGAACAAAAAAAATAATTGTCAATTTATTTTTACTAATTTTGTAAAAAATTTTATTTTAGCTGTTGCCTTTAAGAAAATCAAGCTTTATTATTGATGTTTTAATTTAATTTACAAAACTTATGAAAACCAATGCCAACTCTATTAAAATAGGCAATGTTCTTGAGTTTCAGGGTCAGTTATGGAAGGTTCTTAAAAGAGAACATGTTAAGCCTGGTAAAGGCGGTGCCTACATTCAAGTTGAAATGAAAAACATCCAAACTGGCAACAAAACTAACACTAGGTTTGCTTCAAGTGAAGATGTTGATATTGCTTTTGTTGAGCAACAAAACTTGCTGTTTCAATATTTTGAGCAAAATAATTTAGTTGCCATGGATATGGAAAGCTTTGAAACCTTTGAATTTGCCAAAAATTTAGTGGGCGAAGCCTTGCCATTTTTAAGCGAAGGTATGAATATTCGGGTTGAATATTGCAATCAAAAGCCCATCAGTATTTTCTTGCCCGAGCAGGTTAATGCCATTATCGCTCAGGCCGATGCCGTAGTAAAAGGCCAAACCGCAGCCGCCTCTTACAAACCAGCCATCTTAGAAAATGGGGTAAAAATTATGGTGCCTCCTTTTATTGAATCTGGCGAAGAAGTAATTGTTAATACCACCGATTTTACTTATGTTAGTAGAGCCAAAAACAACTAGCCATTGTTTTTATAAAATGAGTGGTCTCGATAATGATTTCATTATTATTGACAACCGCTTAAATAACTACAACTTTTTTTACCCACAAATCAAACAAATTTGCCAAAAATTATGCTACCGTAAAAATATTGGTTGCGATCAGCTGATTATTTTAAACAATAGCAAAATTGCCGATGTAGTTATCGATATTTTTAACTCAGATGGCTCAAAATCTGGAGCTTGTGGCAATGCCACTAGGTGTGTTGCTTCGTTAATTTTTGCCGAAACACAATCGGCCAACATTACTATTGCGGTAGGTGAAAAAATTTTGCCTTGCACTAAAATAAATCAGCAAAATATTGCTGTAAATATGGGGCAAGCAACTATTTTGTATCAAAATTTAGTTTTTCATCAGCTTAATTTTATGGCTCTTGATGTGGGAAACCCTCATGCTATTTGCTTTACCGATAAACCTTTATCAAACGAACTTTTTTACACTATCGGCCCTGCTCTTGAAAACAATTTACAATATTTCCCCCAAAAAACCAATGTAGAATTCGCCCAAGTACTTAATCGCCACACTATTAATGTGAGAGTTTGGGAAAGAGGAGTAGGTGAAACCTCAGCTTGTGGCTCTGGAGCTTGTGCGGTAGCGGTGGCTGGTATTTTGCAAAACTTGGTGGATGATACCGAAATTACCATTATTTTTGCTGGCGGTGAGTTAAAAATAAACTGGCAAAACCGCCAAAATATTATTATGACTGGTGGTTTTCAAAAAATTTTTACTGGTTTTTTTGAGAGCGATTTTTTAATAGATTAAATTCTTGACAAATTGCCATATGATTTTATTATTAAAAAATTTTGGTAAATATGGCATTATATCCCAATTATTTATTAATTTCAAATCAACTATCCTGCTTAAGTGTTTAGATTTTTCAAAAAACACACTATTATTTTATTATCTATTTTATTGCTAATTTTATCTTCTTGTGAAAATGGCGATAGAATTGGTAGTTGCACAAGTGATCCTGGAGAAGGCTCTCTCGTAGTTTCTTCTAAACCGACCACCGTTTTTTCTAATGGTTCACAAGATTTATGGCAAACTCAACTTGCCGATTGGCATGGCACCCCTTATTATACCAATGGCGAAGATATTATCATCAATATTGCCACAGGAGCATTAGGCTCTGTAAATACTCATGGCGATAACGCAAAACACCCTTGCAATATTTGTTCAAAAATTGTTAAATACAATGCAAATGGTTCAATAGCATACCAAACTCCAAATTGTATTTGTGGCCCAAAAATTTATGGCCCACCTTCGCAAATAGTTCAATCTTTTAGATATTTACCCAGTGCAAGTAGAGGAGAAGATTTCAAACCAATTGAAACTATAAAACCAGAATGCGAAATAATTTTAGGCTACCAAGAAAAAGCACATTACGGCATAATCAATAACAACGAAAGAATTACTTGCACAAAGCCAGGAGGTGAAGTAATAACTGTAAATAGTGGTAAATCAGTAGAAACTGTGCCAAACTTAGCAAAAACTGATATAATTTCACAACAATACACCTGCATTCCAATGGATTGGGCATTAAATTTAGGCGGATCGACAGATCCTAATTTTACTCAAGATACTAAAATTGCAAGTTTTTTGAATGAAAATTACATAGAAGGCGACAAATATTATAGCAAAGCAACCAATTTACTCATTGCCGACTTTAGAAATATTTCTTCTAATAAAGGTGATGGCTATCAAATTGTGCATTTTCCAGTTAATTATTACGAAAAAGAACTAAACACCACAGAAACAGATCAGGCTAAAATTACCCAATTAAAAGATGTTAATTATCATAATGTAACTTCTTGCACTGCCTCAAATGGCTTTAGTTTGTATCTTGGTTTGTTTCCAGAAAACTCCGATATGCCTGGATATTCTAATAACATATATGCCTACCATCTTTATTCTTTTGATCAAATATGTCGATCTTTTAGAAACGGAGTTTGCGAAAATGCAGTAACTAGGTTTAAATTATCCTCTCCAAAATCAGATCCTAGTTCAATATTACCAAATGCTTTTTCAGATAACGGCTATACAATACCAGAAGGATATAAAATAAAATTTAAAATCTACGATAATTATTACACAGACAACAAAACAAACGATGGGTATAAGGTTGAAATATTAAGTGGTGTAAATACTCAAAATTCTGCACAACAAAGTAAAGATGAAGGCATTATTTCCAATACAAAAAACTCGTTAGATATAATTTTCACAGGTGCCCAAAGTTATAACTTTAATATTTCTAACATCAATTTTGCTTCTTTTTTCATATCTTCTGCTTATGCCGAAGAAACTTTTAAAGAAAGAACATACACCGAGCAGTTAGCCGATGCCAAGAAAAATGGTCTAATTCGAGTTACTTATGATAATTTTATAACTAAAAATATCATTATAATTCGGCTTACACTTGTTTTATTTTTGGTTTTTTATGCTGCAAGCTACTTAATGGGTTTATCAGAAATCAATCAAAAAGAATTAATACTAAGAGTGTTTAAAATAGCTATTGTTTTTGCTTTTCTTGATCCTGCCCTAATTAATTTAACAGAAGGAGAAAACGTTATAACTCCCGATATTGCAAAAACATATAAGCCTCAAGAACATACAACTGTTGGTTTTTTATTTTATCAAAAGTATGTAGTTAGTATTGTCATAGACGGCCTAAATTCACTTGTGCACATAGTTGCTGGCTTCTGCGAAAAATTCACTGACACAATAAATGGGGCTGGAGGCTTACAAAGAGAAGATATTTCTTTTAGTCAAAATGTTAACTTTGTCTATTTCGATAAAATACTAGAAAACATTTTTTCGATAAAAACAGTAGGAGCAATCGTAAGTGCCATTTTTACTAAATGGTTAGTTGGTGCGGTGTTGTTAGTGGTCTTTCTATATTTTGTAGTTAAAACAGTTTTTAAACTTCTGATAACCTATATTTTAAACTGGTTACAAATTATTTTAGCATTGTCTATTGGGCCAATTTTCTTTTTATTTTTACTTTTTTCAAAAACCAAAGGTTTTTTTACCAAGTGGGTTGCCTTTACATTTGCTAGAGGCTTAGATGTAGTGATTTTATTTGCTCTCACTTTTCCGTTTCTTAATATTATATATACTGATTTATTAAGTATTATTAATCAAGATTCTTGCTTAAGATCAATCGGTCCTTCTTTTCTTAAAATTAATATCTGGCTTCAAGGAGATAATGATGTTAATACAAATTTTTTTGACTATATTTTTGTATTGGCAAGAGGTATTGCCTTGGTTTATATGACAAATCTTATCGCTTCTTATGCTCCACAAATTTCTGGCAAAATTATCAACATAGCTGATAATCAAAATTCTGCACAACTTTCTGGTGGAGCTTCTAATTTAGCTGCACAAACCACTCAACAAGCACTAACGGCTATAGCTTCTGGTATAAAATTCGCTAATTCTTCTTATGTTGGCAACATGGCAAAATCTTACATAAAACAAGGAGCCTATGGCTTAAGCAATTTTGTTGGAACAACACGTGCTGCAAAATTTGCCAAAACTAAGGCTAACAATCTTGGTAATCAGATTTATGAAGGCTTAAAACAAGGCCTAACGGTTAGAAATGCATCCGAAACTCTTTTTGGTAAAGAAATAACCGATTCTATTTTAGGTAAAAAACCCACCCAAGATGCCACCCCTACTGGCAGAGATTCTGCAGTTAATAGCACTGGTGCCTCTACTGTTGCTGGTGCCGATGTTAGCACCCCTGTTGGCCTTACTTTTACTGCATCAGATACTGCATCAGATGATGATACTACAATACCAAGCGAAAGAAAACCTAGAGATTCAACAATACCAAAATCAACTCTTGTCACTACCTCTGGCGGTAGTGTTCGCGGCGATTTTACTCCTACCACTATTGGTCCAAAAATACCTTCTCAACCATCACTTATACAACCTGCTGGTGATAGTTCATCTCCATTGGAACAAGCTGACACAGGAGCTGGAATGCTACATTTCATGGCAGAGCCACAAGATGGAGTGTCATCAGTAGCTGCCGCATCAGAGGCATTGCCTCCTGCATTTAAAACCGCAATAAATGCATTACAATTGCAATCACAACAACTACAATTGCAATCACAACAACATACAGGAGCGGGTTTGCTCTTAGGTGATAAAGAACCAACTTTGCAACAAAAGCTTGATATTTTACAACGAGAATCTCGCAATATAGTTGATAACCTCACACAAAACGAAACAGATGATACCCAAAAAAATCTTAGACTGAATGAATTGCATAACAAAATATCTCAACTAGCTCAATCGGCCTTAGATGATCCTAATAACAAATCAGAATTAGAAGAAAATCAAAATCTTAATACAACATTATCAAGACTTAAACAAAAAGACATCGAAGCATTAAATAACTTTATTGGGCTTAACAGATTGCCAGGTGGTGCCAATTCTGCTGTTGTAGCACAACATCAACTGCATCAAGCACCTCCTCCACCCCCTTCTAAGTTTGAATCTTCACCTCCAACAAAACAACCGCTTGGCGAAAAAACTCATTCAGCTTCTCCTGCTAACGATACTTACTCGCCTGCTATGGTAGAAAAATTAACATCAGGCTTTAAAATATTCTATGATAAACAAGAAGAAGAGTTTAAACAACAACTCTCACTTGAAAATGCTCTTGAACTGTTTATAAAAGCAAATGATGCCGAGTTAAAAAAACTTCAAGAGCAGTTTACAGCAATGAGTAATCCTAATGAAGAAGAGCAGTTAAGAAGTGCTTTTCACAGATTTAAAACAGATTTTACAACAATTCAACAATCTATCACTTCTAGTTCTAGTGTTAGCGAAACAACAATTAAAGTAGAAGATATCGCTAAGCAAATAATCGCTAATGATAATAGCAAGCCCCAAGTATCAGAAGAGGCAAAACAAAAAACCTTCTCACAAATTGCAGAAAAACTACAATCACAAACAATAGAAGAAGCAAAACAACAAGAGTTAATTGCACAAATTGAGGTGGCTACAAATACCACTTCAGCAACAACAGAGCAAACACAATCTTTGGAAGAGTTAAAAACAGCATTATCTGAAACATCATCGAAATCAACAGCAGAAAAAACAAACATCTTAGCTCAATTTTTGGCTCAAAAAGAAAATAAAGCTTTAAAAACATTAGTCGAAGAGGAGTTAAAAAAACCAGCTGAAGGAGAAACAGAACCACAAAAACAAGAGAGACAAGAGAGAGTAGATTATTTTAATCGGTTAGTCACTGTTGCCCAGTTAAATAGCCAAGCAGAATATACCATTGCAAAAAAACAACAAGTTTTAGTGGAGTTTTTAGCTAAACAAGAAGAAAAATTGCTAGATAAAATCTTAACACAAACAACCCCAGCAACAACAGATGACCAAACTCAAGAAAGAAATACTTTTATTAAAGAAATAAAAGAACAGGTAATTAAACAACAAACCTTCTCACAAATTGCAGAAAAACTACAATCGCAAACAATAGAAGAAGCAAAACAACAAGCGATAATTGAAAACATTGAGGTGGCTATAAATACCACTTCAGCAACAACAGAGCAAAAACAATCTTTAACAAAATTAAAAACAGAATTACCTAGCAAATCAACAGCAGAAAAAACAAACATCTTAGCTCAATTTTTTGCTAAAAAAGAAAATAAAGCTTTAAAAACATTAGTCGAAGAGGAGTTAAAAAAACCAGCTGAAGGACAAGAGAGAGTAGATTATTTTAATCGGTTAGTGACTATTGCCCAGTTAAATAGCCAAGCAGAATACACTACTCAAGAAAAACAACAAGTTTTAGTGGAGTTGTTGGCAGATCCAGCAAAAGAAAAACAATCTACTCAACTCGAAAAAATATTAGAAGAAATAAAAAAAGAAGCTGAAAAAGAAGTTGAAGACAAAAAGCAAGAAGCAAGAGTAGATCATTTGCAAGAAATATATTCGCAAACAGAAAGAGTTAAAGCATTAACTCAATATTACACAGAAAAAGATACTTCTGATGTTTCGCAAGAAGAATTGCAAGCTTTACAAGAATCACCTATCTTCAATAAACAGCAAAAAACACAAATCGAAGAATTTGTAAAATTGCAGGAATCTTTGAAATCAGCAAACATTAATATAGATCAACTTGATGCCCCAGAAATCCAAGAAAATCTTACAGAGCAACAAAAAAAGATTGTAGAGGATTATCTTATAAAAAAACAAGAAATTTCTGAGATCACGATCGATGTAATAATACAAGATGAAAGAATTACACAACAACTTTCTTCTGCACCAACCCGAGAAGAAATCGCAAACCAAAAAAAACAATTCGAAACCATTTTAAAACTAATGGGAATAAAATATAAATCCGATAGAAATAAGGCTCTAAATTTTATATTTGGCGAAACCGCAGAAACGCCAACAGATATCAAAACAAAACTTGATAAAATGTATACATCGTTAGAAAAACCTCTTACTATGATGAATAAAAAAGAAGATATTCTCGAAAAGATTATTGTAAGCATAAACTCCGAAATAGAAGCAAAAGAACCATCTGCAAGAACGGCAAAAGAAAAATTAACCTTACAAAAAAATAAAAACACTCTAACACGCATACAGAGAAAAAAACAATCTCTTGGAGCCTTACTTGCAAGAATCAAAAAAGCTATAGAAAAATCATCTTAAATTAATATGCTTCGTTTAATTATAGTTTTCATTATTAGTATTTTAATAGGAAAAGCACTACATATTTTTTTCTCTCAAAAATATGTAGGCCAAAAAAAAGCCGAATATGTGGTTTTTCATATTAAACAAGAGCAAGGGGCAATTGGTTGCAAAAGCCGAGAACTTTATCAAGAAATTGTTAAGGCATATCAACAAAATAATCTTAATTTAATCAATAATTATTTACAAAAAAAAGAGTGTTTTTTATATAAAAAAAATTATCAGTTATCAGCATTAGATAATATTTGCGAAAACAATAATCTTAATGAAGTTGCAGAGTTTACAGTGCCACACTTGTTGTTAAAAAACATCTATCTACCTTGCTTTGCTGTTACAAGAAACTAATACCATTAAAGATGTGGCATCATAAAGGATTAATATGAACCCTTACCCTAATAGAGCTAGGAACACTAGCTTTTGCTAAAACCCCCTGAATCAATTTTGCCAGATTAATTTTTTTATCAATAATTAGATTTAACAAAAAATGGTAGCGATTCTTTAATTTCGCCAAAGGAGCTGGGGCGGGGCCGTAAACTTTTAATTTTTCACTTGCAGGTATATTTTGCACCAAATAATTAGCAAAATTTAAAGCCTGACTAGCCTTAGTAGCACTAATTTCGAGCCTTGCCATTTGGCTAAAGGGCGGCAAATTGAAGAGTTGCCGATTTTTCAGCTCAAAAGCATAAAAATTATCGCTATTATTAATATGCTGAAATAGTAAATTTTTAGGATTATAAGTTTGAATCAAAACCCTACCAGAAGTTGCTCTTCGCCCCGCCCTTCCTATAAGCTGTGTAAATAGCTGAAAACCTTGCTCTGTCGCCCTTAAATTGCTCGAATAAAGCAGTGAATCGGCATCAACAATGCCAATTAACGAAAGATTAGCAAAATCGTAGCCTTTGGCAATAATTTGGGTGCCGATAATGATATCAACCTCTTGATTAGTGATTTTCTGCACTAAATTATCGGCATCGGAAAAACTTTTTAAAGTATCGCTACTTGCCACCGCTATTCTTGCCTGCGGAAATATTTTTTCAGTTTCTTCAATAAGTTTTTCAATAGCAAAACCTAAACTTATTAAACTATCTGAACTTTTACAATTAGCACAAAAAGTTGGCATTTTTTGGCTATAACCACAATGATGACAAAGTAATTTATTTTGTTTTTTATAAAGCACCAAATGAAACGAACAATGCTTGCAACTATATTTATGTTTGCAGTCTTTACAAATAGTAACTGGAGCATAGCCTCTTTTATTTAGAAACAACAAAGTTTGTTGCTTGTTGGCTAAATTGTTGACAATTTCTTGTTGTAATTGCGGAGTGATGATATTTTTTTTAGCGGTTTTTTCTTGGGTTAAATCAATAAAATGAAGGCTGTTGACACTGCCAAAAGATTGAGCTAAATGCAAATATTTATATTTGCCAGTTGAGGCATTATAAAAACTCTCTAAAGAAGGAGTTGCTGAACATAGTAAAACTGGAAAGTTATTGATTTTGGCAGATAAAACCGCCATATCTCGAGCATGAAAATTAAAAATATCTTCTTGTTTAAAAGAAGTGTCGTGCTCTTCATCAACAATAATTAGCCCTAGATTATAAAAAGGCAAAAGTAGAGAAGATCTGGCTCCAATAATTACTTTAACAGAACCATTGGCAATAGCTAGAAAAATGGCTTTTTTTTCAGCTGAACTAATTTTAGAATGCCAAACCACAGGAGAAAAACCAAATTGCTGTTTAAATCTGGTTAGCAACTGGCTAGTAAGAGCTATTTCGGGTAATAAAATGAGAATTTGTTGAGAATTATTTTGACTAAGCTTGCTGGCAATTAAATGAAAAAATATTTCGGTTTTGCCAGAGCCAGTGGCTCCGTGTAGCAAAAAAGTTTGATGACAAGATAAATTTTGCTCAATATCGGTAAAAATTGCTTGTTGTTTATCGTTAAGAGTTTTTAAGCAAAAATTTTGTGGCAAAATATTGTGAGAAATTGTTTTAATTGGCTTTTTTGCCAGATTTATCTGAGTAAAATTAGCCAGAAAACTTTTTAGCACCAAGCCTAAATTGGCTAAATTATATTCGGCAAGTTGTTTTATAAAAGCCAAATGCGAAACAGAAAGTTTAAGTTTATTTGAGGTTTCTAAAATATTTTTGATTTTACTAATACTGCAAGTGCTTTGATTGCTTAATTCTAGCACTACTCCCCAATTTTTTTTACTGCCAAATTCAACCAAAACAACATCGCCGATTTGTTGGTTTGGCAATGCAAAATAACTGAAAGTTTGCTTAACGGCTATTGGCAGTAGCACTTCGGCAATATGATTATTTGGGTTTTTCATCATTGTGAATTTAGGTTTATTTTTTGTAAGAAGAAAGTTGAAAATAGAAATTAGTTATGTTGTAATTTTGATGAACTAATTTAATGTTATTTTTGTTTAAAAATCTACATCTAAAATAAATTTCTATTATGGGACTGTTGCATCCCAAATTTGTTTTAATTTTTTGCTAGTTTTTAGGAGAAATTTCGGTTATTTTTACCCTCATATTAAACATATTAGGGTAAAAATAGCTAAAATTTATACAAAAAATGGCAAATAAAGTAAAGCAAATTTGGGATGCAACAGTCCCATTATGAATATTGATAAATTTTTTATAAACAAGTTTTGTTGTTGTTAAAACTTGTCTTTTATTATATTCGTTGCTTTTTAGGAACTATTACATCCCAAATTTAATTTATATAAATATGAAAACCGATCCAATCAATCAAACAATACCAACAGAAATTGACAATTTACAAAAAATTTATCAACAATTTCAAACATTAAAAGATCCTAAAAACAAACTAGCCAGAATGACAGCTATTTTGCCGTTTGTTAGCTTGGCTGGTTTATTACTTGCAAAATACCCAAACAACGAAACTTTAACACAAATTCGTCAAGATTTTAAAGAATATTATGAAAAAAATCATCATCAAAAATTAGAGTGGCAAACTGCTGATTTTGATAGTGAATTAATAGCAAAATTGCAACAGTTATCAAACACAGGCGAACATATAAAGCCAGATTTGCTAGAAAAATTATATCCTTATCAAAATAAATATCTTCATGCTAATTTTATTAATTATTTTAAATTAGAAGATGTGTTAGAAGGTAAAGTATTTGACGAGACAACAGATATTAAAACCATAACAACAGCAATTAAAACAAGATTAGAAACAGAATTTTGGCCACCTGATGAATTAGAAAAATTTTCTTTGTTAAATCAAATAAGTGATATTTTACAGAGTTTGCAAGAATCTAGTCAAGTTATTGGTTCCTTGCAAAATACCCAAGAATATCTATCAGAAATAAGTCAATTTACAAAAAGCACTTCTACCCAAATTGCCTTGCATACAATTGATGACAATCCAATACCAACAACAACTGACTCAGCAATAATTCAAACTGGCATAGAAAACGAATTCAGTTCACCCAATTCTAAATTACCCAAGCCCAAAAATATTTATCAACAAATTGCCTTTCTAAAAGAAATCTCTGCCGATTATCAAGAAAGAAGGCAAGTTGCCATAAAATATGGCAAAGAACCATTGCCAGCAATAAATTGGAAAAACATAATTCCGCCTTTGCCAGAATTATTATTAAGCGATGGCCCAAATGCAGATGAGAGTTATTTAAATCAAGCAACATTTAATTTAATAACTGATATTTTACAAGACAAATTACCAACAGAAAATAAGGCCGAAATTAAAAATATTGTTGCCACAATGTTGCCGCAAGAAGCTTTGGCTTTTCTGCTGTTGTTTGGTGACAAAAATAAATCTTCTACAGATTTTGATTTTAAATTCGATGGTATTTCAAACAATATAACAGAAGTTTATCAGCTAATTAAAAACAAACAATTTTATACTAAAACTCTTGATATAATTCAGGCACTAGAAACCGATTTATTTATTGGTGAAATTACAGAAAAAAAATTACAACAGCTACCAAAAAAATTTCAAGATTTAACTTATTGGTCTAATTCTGTTGGCTGGCCAATTACTAAAATAAATCAGCAGGTAAATTTTTCTTTTCAATCTCACGAAGAAAAAGATTTGATAGATTATACAATAACAAAAACCGATTCAAAAGAATTGCAAGCAACAATTAGCGGTGTTGGTGTAGAAATTCTCACAACCATCCAAGAATCTTTACAAAAAATCGATGCAGAGTATGGTATTTTTCGAGATGAATCAACAATATCGGTAGTAGTTGATA
>Ga0214923_10002346_pt1 | contig 25307 bp, 18 predicted proteins | sample LL1510_MetaG_FD_177993 | JGI IMG/M metagenome (GOLD analysis project Ga0214923, IMG submission 177993) | Freshwater microbial communities from Lake Lanier, Atlanta, Georgia, United States - LL-1510 | ecosystem: Environmental > Aquatic > Freshwater > Lake | place: USA: Georgia | collected...
GAGATGGATGACGGGGGGGATGACGGGGGGGATGGACAACACGCCGATCCTGAATGGGGATGAACAAGATGATGCGAGGGAGACGTACGGCGGTCATGATCGCGGGGATTGGGGTCATACAGATGTCCAAAAAACCACCCAACCCCAGTCCCCAGGCGGCACGACTGGCGAACCCGAACTAGAGATCCGCGAACCGGCTGAGGAAGGCCTTGAACATGTGAAAACAGGCGGGGTCGCCCTCAGCAGCGACCAACTCTACGACCCCAAGCTGGACCTGTCGGCCTATAAATACCCCCCCATCGACCTGTTGGAAGAATACGGAAGTCAGAAAATCCAGATTCACCCCGATGAATTGGAGCGCAACAAAAATCAAATCACTGAAACTTTACGCCACTACAACATTGGGATTGAGAAGATTCGGGCTACGGTGGGGCCGACCGTTACCCTTTATGAAATCGTTCCCGCTGCGGGGGTGCGCATCAGCCGCATCAAAAACCTCGAGGATGACATAGCCTTATCGCTCGCCGCCCTTGGCATACGCATCATTGCACCCATGCCGGGAAAAGGCACCATAGGCATTGAAGTACCCAATCAGAACAAGGAAATGGTGGGCATGCGTTCGCTACTGGCTTCCGAAAAATTCATCAAGACAGACATGGAACTTCCCATGGCGCTGGGCAAGACCATTTCCAACGAAATCTTCATTGCCGACTTGACCAAAATGCCTCACCTTCTGATGGCGGGCGCCACCGGGCAAGGGAAGTCGGTCGGCCTCAACGCCATGTTGCTTTCTTTGCTCTATAAAAAGCACCCGAGTGAACTGAAAATGGTGTTGGTGGACCCCAAAAAGGTCGAACTCTCGCTGTTTCGGCACATTGAGCGCCACTTCCTGGCACGCCTCCCCGACAACGAGGAGGCCATCGTGACCGACACCCTCAAGGTGGTAGACACCATGCAGTCGCTCTGCATCGAAATGGACCGCCGCTATGATCTGCTGAAAGACGCGCAAGTGCGCAACCTCAGCGAGTACAATGATAAATTCCGCAGGAGAAAACTACTCCCCCGCGACGGCCATCGCTTCCTCCCGTATATTGTAGTAGTGATCGACGAGTTTGCTGATCTCATCATGACGGCGGGCAAAGAAATCGAAATGCCTATTGCTCGACTCGCCCAACTGGCCCGTGCCGTGGGCATCCACCTCATTATTGCCACCCAACGGCCATCAGTGAACATCATCACAGGCACCATCAAAGCCAATTTCCCTGCCCGCATCGCGTTTAAAGTCAGTTCCCGAATCGACAGCAGAACCATCCTCGACGCAGGTGGAGCCGATCAATTGATTGGCAGGGGCGATATGCTCCTTTCACAAGGCTCTGATGTAATCAGGCTTCAATGTGCCTTCGTAGACACCCCCGAGGTGGAGTCGGTGTGCAATTATATAGGCGGACAACGGGGATACCCCGACGCATATCTGCTGCCCGAATACAGCAGCCGCGATGAGGGTGGCAGTGCGGTCGACTTCGATCCATCGGAGCGCGACCCCATGTTCGACGAAGCGGCCCGGGTAATCGTGCAAAATCAAGTGGGCTCTACGTCGCTCCTCCAACGCAAAATGAAACTGGGGTACAACCGCGCTGGGCGCATCATCGACCAATTGGAAGCCGCCGGTATTGTTGGTCCGTTCGAGGGCAGTAAACCTCGTGAAGTATTGGTAGGCGACGAGTATTCATTAGAACAACTCCTGAGGCGCCTCGATAAATAATAACGACTTGTCACTCTCGTTTTGTAGGCTTACCTTCGCACCTCTTTTCGCTCAGCAACTTTGACATCAACTTTGATCTATGTCGCGCCTGTTTTCAACTACCCCTTTTATCGGATTTTTTGGCTTGATTTTCTTCTTCGCTCAAGCTTCCCCCACTGTGTGCCAGGCCCAGGGAGATGCCAAGGCGCGTGATTTATTGCGCCGCATGAATGCCAATTATAAATCATTTCGCACCATGACGGCCGATTTCTCTTTCACATTAGATCACCCCGCCCAAAAGATCAACGAACAGCAAAGGGGCAAGCTCGAGATTAAGGGCAAGAAGTACAGGCTGGAAATGAAACAACAAACCATCATGACCGACGGATCGGTGCTATGGGTGGTGCTCAAGGATGCTAAGGAAGTGAATGTTTCCGATTATGAACCAGCGCCAGATGAACTCACGCCCACTTCCGTGTTCACCCTTTATGAAAAGGGCTTTGAACCCTACATGCAAGCCGAAGGCAGTACAGCGACCTCCAAAGTCATTGACCTGGTACCCATAGACAAGAAAAAGCCCTACTTCAAAATCAAATTATCGGTTGACCCCACAAAAGCCCTGCTCACACAAGCCGTGGTGATGAACAAAGACGGAAGCAGAATGACTTATGTGATCCGCGACTTCAAATCAAATAACCCGATCAACGACAACCAGTTCCAGTTTCAAAAAGCACAATTCCCCCAATTTGAGGTAATCGACCTGCGCTAGAACCAAGCTTTTGCCGTTGAATCACGGACCTCACGACTTGAATCATTATCCATCGGATTCGCGGCGCATATCGCGCTCCACATCCCGGTCCTTGATGCTGTCCCGCTTATCGTGTTGCTTTTTTCCCCTGGCAAGGGCAATTTCTAGTTTGGCGAGTCCACGTTCGGAGATGAACAAACGGGTTGGCACCACGGTATAGCCCTTTTCCTTCATGCGGTGCTGCAACTTGCGTAACTCATGTCTCTTCAGCAAAAGCTTTTTGTCGCGCATTGGCTCATGGTTCAGCCAACTCGCCTCTTTATAGGCACTGATGTGCAGGTGTCGTACCCAAAAATCACCATCGATAAACAAACAATAGGCATCTCCCATATTCACCTTAGCCTGCCTGATGCTCTTGATTTCCGATCCGAGGAGCACCATACCCGCTTCAAATGTCTGGAGCAATTCATACGAGAAGCCTGCCTTGCGGTTGCTGATCGACAAACGCGGGGCAATGGATGCAGCGTTGCTCGACATACCTACTCCTCCGCCTCCGCAATCCGCTCGTCGATCATTTGGTTGATCCGCTCCCTTTGCGCGGCCGACAGATCCTGACTGGCCTCATTCATTCGCTTCATGTGTCGGTAGAGGCTTCGTTTGTGGGCCTGCATGGCCACATAATGCGAAAATTGACCATTGGGTTTGGTATAGGTCTTCTGGTCGGCCACCACAGCGTCGTTCAACTGCGTATTGAGTACTTCGCGGTATAATTGCTGGAAAGTTTTGCCCAGAACCTCCTGTTCCCCTACTTCCTGTTGCCGTTGAAACTGTTCTGATACCGCCATCAGCTGCGTTTGAACTTCAGATGCGAGGTTCTTACGCGCCTCAAGCAGGGCCTTCTGTTTGGCAATGCCCAAATCCGAACTGCTGCCCGTGCCGGTACTGCGCCAGTGACGTTTGTCGCTCATGTACTTTGATCCACTGAATGGCTCATTCAACTTCTCGCCCGGGGCGCTGGTGCGGCTACAGGACGACAAAATGACCATCAAAAACAACGGCAAATAGAGGGCAGTACGGAGCATAGGATAAGGGATAAACAACTAAATCAGGTATTAATTGGTCAATTTCATCTCCTGAACAAGATGACCTGCTCCGGCAAACTTATCGATGATGAACAAAACATAACGTATGTCGACCGAAATGGTGCGCTGAACAGGTGGCGAAAAGAGCAAATCGCCTGTCATTGACTCCCAATTGCCGTCGAAGGCCAATCCAACCAGCTCACCACGACCATTGATGACAGGACTGCCCGAATTACCCCCTGTGATGTCATTGTCGGACAAGAAACAGGTATTTAACACACCATTCTTCCCATAAGGACCAAAATCGCGGGCCTTCAACAGCTCTTTCAACTTGGCCGGGACCACAAACTCCTCGTTGGAGGGGTCCTCCTTCTGCAAAATGCCCTCATGTGTGGTGAAATATTTGTAGAATACGGCATCCCGGGGCACATATGGACGAACAGTGCCGTAGGTCAAACGCAAGGTACTGTTGGCGTCAGGCGCAAAAACCCGCTCAGATTCAAATGCCATCATGGCCGACATCAGGTCCTTGCGCATTCCATCGATCCGCTGGCCCGATTCCATCCGGGGTGGAAGAAGGGTCTTGTTGTAGTGCAGCGCCGCGGAAGTAAAGAAGCTCACCCCCACATCCTTCTGCATGGCCTTCAGACTGGGCTTTTTCAAAAAGGCCTCCATTCGGCCACGATCCGTGAGCATCGAAGTTACAAACATCTTCTCAGCCAAAGCAGCAATCTGAGCCGGTTCATCGGCCTTGCCAGTTCCCTTAAGCGCCTGCATCAAAAAATCGGGACGGTCGGCTGAGGGAGTGGCCTTGAGGTAGGCAGCCAAAACAGCCTGGAAAGCCGATTGCTCAGTGGAAGGAAAATACTCGGTGAAAAGTTCATCGAGCGAAGCCAAGATCTTGTCGCTGGCCGACTTCACCGTATCGGAACCCGCCTTGTTGGCCTCTAAAACCGATTTCAAGCCCTGCAAGCGGTCATTGATGCGGTACGCGGCTTGGTTCACCATACCCAAACGGAAATACATAAACCTACGATTGATGGGACCGAATGCCTCCATTTCTCGGGCAATCTTTTCAGTAATGCCTTGGAAGCGCTCGCGCTCTGGCCCCGACAAACCGGCACTCCAAGTCGCCAACTTTCTTTCATCATCGGCCTTACGCTCCACAACGCCATCGTTCTTTAGTCCCAGGTTTTGACCGATGTAGTACTTATAAGTATTCATCCCCGATGCATAGGTCGAGGCTAAAGCAATGCGGATTTCGGGGTTGGCATCCATCGATTCCTTATAGGCCTTCATGCGGGCCCCCAGCATATCGATAATGGGCTGGTTGTTGTTCTCAATGTTACTGGCCAAGTTGGCACTGGTGAGGTACCGGTTGGTGGTACCTGGGAATCCGAAAACCATCACAAAGTCGTCTTCCTTTACGCCCGACGTACTCACCGGCAACACATGCTTGGGTTTGAGGGGAATGTTCTGCTCATTGTAGGGAGCCGGCTGGCCATCAGCCCCGGTGTAAATGCGCAGGAGGGAGAAATCGCCCGTGTGCCTGGGCCACATCCAGTTATCGGTATCGCCACCAAATTTCCCAATGCTGCTGGGCGGTGCTCCCACGAGGCGAACATCAGAATAAGTCGTATAAACAGAAAGAATAAATTGATTGCCATAAAAAATAGCGCGTACCTCGGCCGACTTAGACGCATTGCCTTGGGTGATTTCGCGGGCGATGAAGCGACTTACCCGCTCGATGACGCGGGCCCTTGGTGTGGAAGGATCGGCTGCAATGGAATCGTTCATGCGAGATGTGACGTCCTCCATCCGGTCCAAAATGGAGGCTGTGATGCCCGGGTTAGATAGTTCATCAGAACGCTTCATCGCCCAAAATCCATCAGTGAGGTAGTCGCGCCCTACGGCGCTGTGGTTTTGAATCATGTCATAGGCGCAGTGGTGGTTGGTCAGGAGCAAGCCCTCGGCCGAAATGATCTCGGCCGTACAAAATCCACCTCCCAAACGCACTATGGCGTCTTTCACACTGGATCTGTTGATCTCATAAAGGTCTTCGGCCGATAACTGCAGGCCTTTGCCGGCCATTTTATCATGAATGCGGCGGATTTGGATGGGCAACCACATGCCCTCATCGGCCCGAACTGGTAATAAAGGGAGTACCCAAGCAAGAATAATCAGGTAAACACTGGATTTCATAGGTATATATTAAAAAGGTTGAAGGTTAGATCACGTAGGTAAATGCAAAAATAGCCAAATAAAGGCGTAAACGCACGGCTGATCGAGATCCGATAAGTGTCGATGTTGCATACACTTCCCGAATGCTGTTTGCGGCTGTAGGTCGACGAATGTGCCGTGCTCTCGGGCGACAATACCATTCCTTCGCGACTCATATACCAGGTTTTTCCACCAACCTCTTGCTCTTCACTTCCAGCTGGCCGGGGTAGGGGACTTAAAAACGGGGCCACGCCTGGATCGATATAAATCGAGCGTCCCAACGGCAAATGCAGCACCACACGCACATGTTGGTCGCGAAACCGATCCCGCAATGGATAGCTTAATACATCGCATAATTCTATCCTTCCCAGGCTATCGACCCGAACATCATACCCAATTCGCTCTGCCCGTGTGCGCGCCATACGCTGACCGGGTCCCCTTGCGGTGGCCACCCACTCCAAACGGGTAAGGCTATCGGCAGAAGGCAGGATTTCAATTTCTACATGGTCGTAATAGATGCTATCGCCCCGAGCGATGAGTGATCCGCCTTCCTCATCGGCATTAAAATGCAGCATGCGATCGGGGTTAATCGACAGTGTATACAAAGCGAGGTTATATTTTGGGGTTTCATTGGGCAAGAGAACGGTATGCGCCACCCTACCCTCTGTACGAAACTCCGAGGCCATCCGCATGCCGATGTGCAGCGATAGGATAAGTCCCACCATAAACAACAGAAACGAAATAATGCTGATTCCTCGGGCCAAAAATGACGGCAGGCGAACCAACAGGCGAAGACCGATATAAAGCAGGGCCAAGAGCGGAGCCAAAAGCATGAGGGCCGCAGCCCAATGAACCCGAATGGGCGACAAATCTGACGGCAGGATCCAGTCGGCTGATTGAATCAGGTTCACCCCGTTCACCTGCATCGCACTAATTTCGGTGCCATTGATCCAAAGATCGCCTGACCAGAGGGCTATTCCCAACAGGGCCGCCACGGTGAACACCACAATGAGCACCAGAATACCAGCCACCCGGGCGAGTCGACCCAGAACATCCCTGAGTCCGGAGAATATATCTTCTACACTCCGCCGCATGCGGCTGCGGGTTTCGGGGTCATTGAATCGCCGCTCTACCTCGCGGGCTTCCTCTTCCACTGTCTGACGTATGTTGTTGAAGGTCACTGGCCGGCCTTGCATCGACAAGCGATCGGCCGTGTTGCGGACCTTGGGGACAGACACCCATAATATGATGTATAAAAACAACCCAAAACCGGTGAAAAGTCCGAGTAAAACGAATAAAATCCGCAGAATGGCTACATCCATGCGCAGATAGGTCGATAGGCCCATGCAAACGCCACCGAGCATGATGCCGTCGGTATCACGAAACAACCGGCGTGTCGTGTTGCCCGACCCAGAATCGCTTGGCGAAGAGGTGCCTGTTGCGTGTGTTTCGCCCATCGCGAAATCATTGGGATGGCCTAAGGTCTTGATCACCCATTCCACATCCAACAATTCAACCACCTGACGCACGGTTCCGAGTCGACCCACCAACAACTCGGCGAAGCGCATTTCGATGTCGGCAAGAATCTCATCGCATCCCTCGGTATCGCGAAGGTGGTTGCGAAGCTCATCGAGATACCCCTTCAATCGCGAAAAGGCATCTTCATCGATGTGGATGAGCTGCCCCCCCAGATTAATTTGTGTCGCTTTTTTCATGGTTGATCAGTTTTTATTTCGTTTGGTTGTACTGATATAGATTCTTGTGGTTGGGCGAACCCTGTTACATCTGACCCTTTGGGCCGATTGAGCGACTGCACGGCATCCACGAACGACTCCCATTCCTGGTTGAGCAATTCCAGTTGACGAATTCCATCTTCTGTTAGAGAATAGTATTTTCGGGGCGGGCCGTTCTTCGACTCCGCCCAGCGATAGATCAACCATCCAGCATTCTTCATGCGGGTCAGGAGGGGGTACAGGGTGCCTTCCACAACCAGGAGTTCGGCCTGCTTGAGGCGGTCCGACAAATCAGACGTGTAGGCTTCACCGTGCGACAAAATGCGCAGAATGCATAGCTCCAGCACTCCCTTTCGCATTTGTACCTGTGCGTTCTCATTTTGCATGGGGCAAAGTTATAAAATTATTTTGGTACTATGTAGTGCAAGGTACTAAAATTTTTATCAAACCTAATGCCCCCTGCTTTTCGTATTTTTGCGCGATTTATGGATATGTGGACCCGCATCGCCCGTTTGATTCTGCGTAACCGCCCTCTTTTGTTGGTGGTTTTGGGTCTGGCCACTGCGTTTATGGCCTACAGGGCCGCGCAAGTACGCATGTCGTATGATGGCAATCGGCTGATTCCGCTCAACGACCCTGATTTACAAATTTACGAGGAATTCCGCGCCCGATTCGGCATCGATGGCAACGTCATGGTGGCTGGTTTTCAGTCTGACAGCTTATTCACCCCGGAATTATTTCAGGGACTACAATTGGTAACCCGAAGGGTGAAGGAGGTGGAGGGTGTGAAATCGGTATTGAGTCTCGCCAACCTCCCTGCCCTGGTACGCGACGACAATGAACAGAAGTTCCGATTAATTCCGCTGGTGCCCGACGGACCACTGAATCCGGCAAAACTCGACAGCCTGAGGCAGGTGGTACACCAAACCAGACTATACGAGGGCATATTCATCATTCCTGAGACCAATACCACCCTGCTGGCCATCGCATTCGACGGCAATGTACTCGACAACAAAGGCCGCATAGGAACTGTGGATGGGGTGTTGCGCCGTCTGGATGCCTTTGCCCTGAACCACGGTATCACCATCCATTATTCCGGACTGCCTTATGTCCGCACCGTGTTCGCCACCCGCGTGGCCGATGAACTCAAACTCTTTAGCATCATGGCCCTCTTGATGAGTGGTATTATGCTGTTCTTTTTTTATAGGAGCTTCGCCCCCGTCTTTTTTCCGCTATTGGTGGTTTTGCTGGGCGCGATTTGGGCTTTAGGACTCATCTCCAGCTTAGGATATAAAATCACCATTCTGAGTGGGCTGATCCCAGCCCTCGTGGTGGTGATCGGCGTGCCCAACTGCGTGTATTTGCTGAACAAGTATCACGACGAGTACCGCAAACATGGCAATAAAATAAAGGCGCTGAGTAGGGTCGTGGAACGTGTGGGTTTGGCCGCCCTGCTCACCAATACCACCACAGCGATCGGATTCGGTGTATTCTATTTGACGGAAGCCACAGTTCTGCAAGAATTTGGCCTGGTGGTGGCCCTGAGCGTTGGTGTGATCTTCATGATCAGTCTATTGTTTATCCCTATAATGTTTTCCTTTCTGCCAGAACCCAAGACCAAACACCTGAAACACCTCGATAGGACGGCCCTACACACCATTGTGGAAAGTGTGGTTCGCTGGGTACTTGGTCACCGCAACGCACTTTATGTGGTGTTTGTTTCGGCGAGCATACTTGCCGCATTGGGTGCTATGCAACTTAAAGCACGGAGCCGACTGGTCGACGATCTTCCCCAGCGCGACCGTGTGATGACAGACCTTAAGTTTTTCGAAGAGAATTTTGCCGGCGTGATGCCTCTTGAAATCCTCATCGATACAGGGCGCAAAGGCGGCGTACAATCGCCCAAAAACCTGCAGCAAGCCGAGGAAATCCAACAGCTTTTGGCAGAATACCCCGAATTCGCCCCGCCAGTTTCGCTCGTTCAGCTCGTAAAGGCCGCCAATCAGGCTTATTTCCAAGGCAACCCGAGTTATTACAGGGTTCCAGGTGGACAAGAACGAGCCTTCGTGATGCCCTATCTACTTCGCTCAAGAGGCACTACAGACAGCACCTTGTCTGCATTGACTGATACCGCACGTCAGGTGTTTCGCTTGAGCTTGAATATGGCCGATGTGGGCACCCAAAGACTGGAGATACTCCTGAATGAGCTGCGCCAACGGGTCGATTCCATCATCGACGGGACCTCCGCCAAGGTGATCTTCACGGGCAATAGCCTCATTTTCTTGAAGGGCAACCAATACCTCGTGAACTCCCTGATCAGCAGTCTGAGCCTGGCCATATTTCTGATCTCCATCATCATGATGGCCCTATTTCGTGACATGCGTATTCTGGTTATTTCTATCGTACCCAACCTTTTTCCCCTGCTCGTGACGGCCGGTGCCATGGGTTATTTGGGTGTTCCGCTGAAACCATCAACTGTATTGATCTACTCCATGGTCTTTGGCATATCGATCGACACCAGCATACATTTTTTGGCCAAATACCGACAGGAGATGAAACGCAGACAGTGGGACATCCCCCGTTTGGTGGAATTGACGCTGCGCGAAACCGTTCCCAGCATGATTTATACGTCTTTGATCTTGTTTTTTGGATTTCTTGTGTTTGGCGTGTCCACTTTTCAGGGTACTGTAGCGCTGGGACTCATGACCTCTTGCACGTTATTGGTGGCGCTGTTCAGTAATATGCTCCTGCTGCCCGCCTTGATTTTGTCGTTCGACCGACGCCGTCAAATTCGAATCGCCCGCAAACAAGGTGGACCTACACAAAAAGTCACAGCAACTGATCACCATGAGTAAGCCTCTGAACAACTACCCCACCTATCCCCAAGCCGATCTCCCGCGCGTGGGCAGCGAGATCTCCGCCTGGTGGAAAGAACACAACATCTTCCAACGAAGCATTGAACAGCGCGCGCAAGCAAAGCCCTTTGTCTTCTATGAAGGACCACCATCGGCCAATGGCATACCAGGCATCCATCACGTCATGGCCCGCACCATCAAAGATATATTTTGTCGGTTCCAAACGATGGACGGACGTCTGGTTGAGCGCAAAAGTGGGTGGGACACGCATGGACTCCCGGTGGAGCTTCAGGTCGAAAAGAAATTAGGGATTCGCAGGGACGATATCGGAAACAAGATCAGTGTTGATGCGTACAACCAGCATTGCCGCGAAGATGTAATGGCCTACACAGCACTCTGGGAGCAACTCACCGAACAAATGGGCTATTGGGTAGACCTCGAGAAACCGTATGTGACCTACACGCCCGAATATATTGAATCCGTTTGGTGGTTGCTGAAGCAACTATACGACAAGGGTTTGCTTTATAAAGGACACAGCATACAACCCTATTCTCCGGCTGCAGGCACCGGATTGAGTTCGCACGAGCTCAACCAGCCGGGAGCCTACCGCGAGGTAAAAGACACGAGTGCTGTAGTACAATTCAAACTCCTGGAGACCGAATCTTGTGCCCCGCTCAAAGACATGTTGGATGGTTTTTACCGGAACTTACCCGCTGGATGGGCCACCGAAGTGCCTTCCGGCACGAATCATCCAGACCCTGACTGGGGCCCTTATTTGTTGGCATGGACAACCACGCCGTGGACATTACCCTCCAACACCGCACTCGCCGTTGGGGTCGATATACCCTACGCCCTGATTGCCACGAACAACCCCTACACCCTACTTCCGGGCTTATTGTTGGTGGCTGAGGCCCGTATGGCGGCCTATTTTTCCGCGGCTGATGAGTTCAAACACGCAACCGACCTGGCGTCACCCCTGACTTGGCCCACCCCCGAATCAGGCCAAAAATCGTGGCCATGGATGCGCGTGGGTACTTTGACCGGCAAGAGCCTTTGCGGTTTGCGCTACGAACAACTTTTGCCTTATGCGCGCCCAGACCAGGGCGACGCCTTTCGGGTGGTTGCCGGTGATTTCGTACGCACCGAAGACGGCACTGGCGTAGTGCACCTGGCACCCAGTTTTGGGGCCGATGACTACCGCACCGCCAAACACGAAGGAATAGGCGCTCTCACCTTGGTGGACCGCAACGGCCGATTCACCGAGCAAGTCAATGACCCCGAATTTCCGTTGCAAGGCATGCCCGTGAAGGATGCCTTCCTCGATGAAACGGAGCGAGATGACTTATTGAAACGCCAGAAATCGGCACTCGCAGGCATCATACCCAACCTCAATAAGGTGCTCAATGCAGATGAACTCATCACCCTCAAGCTGAAAAGGGCAAACAGGGCGTTTCGCATCGAGAAATATACGCACAGCTACCCCCATTGTTGGCGAACCGATAAGCCCATTTTGTATTATCCTTTAGAAAGTTGGTTTATTCGGACCACCGCGGTCAAAGACCGGATGGTAGAACTCAACCAGACGATTCAATGGAAACCCGAAAGCACAGGCACAGGGCGATTTGGTCATTGGTTGCAGAATTTGGTCGACTGGAACCTATCGCGGTCGCGCTTCTGGGGCACCCCATTGCCCATTTGGAGCACGGCTGATGGGCAGCAAAAACGATGTATTGGTTCAATCAAAGAGCTTCACGCAGCCATGGATGAGGCCCGTGCAGCCGGATTTAACAACCCAGATTCCATTCAGGACCTGCATAGACCTTATGTTGATCAAGTCGTTTTGGTGAGTCAAGACGGCCAACCCATGTACCGCGAACCCGATCTCATCGATGTGTGGTTCGACTCAGGAGCCATGCCCTATGCACAGGGCCACTATCCCTTCGAATCGCCTGAGCGCATCGACCGCAATACTGCATTTCCGGCCGATTTCATCGCTGAAGGGGTCGACCAGACCCGGGGGTGGTTTTTTACCCTGCACGCCATAGCCGTCATGCTCTTCGATTCTGTGGCTTTTAAAACGGTTGTGAGTAATGGCCTGGTCCTCGACAAGCTGGGCAATAAGATGTCGAAGCGCCTGGGCAATGCAGTGGATCCCTTTGTCACCCTGGAGCAGTACGGGCCGGATGCCACCCGATGGTACATGGTGGGCAATGCGCAGCCATGGGACAACCTGAAATTTGACCCTGCCGGGATTGTGGAGGTACAGCGCAAATTCTTTGGCACACTACACAATACATATAGTTTTTTCGCTTTGTATGCCAATATTGATGGCTTTTGTTACGCTGATGCAGACGTGCCCTTAAGCGAAAGACCAGAGATTGACCGCTGGATCTTATCACGCCTGAATTCGCTGATCGCCTCGGTGGCGACCGACTACCGCGAGTTCGAGCCCACTCGTGCGGCACGCAGCCTGCAGTCTTTTGTTGATGAACACCTCAGCAATTGGTATGTACGCCTGTGCCGCCGTCGATTTTGGAAAGGTGAAGAGGGATTGGACAAACAAGCCGCCTATCAGACCCTCTACACTTGTTTGGAAACAGTGGCACTGCTCATGGCCCCCATAGCACCCTTCTATGCCGAACGATTGTACCGCGACCTCAATGGGGTGGCATCACGCCAACCCCATGATTCGGTGCACCTGTGCGACTTCCCCAAAGTGAATACTGATGCTGTCGACTCCCCCTTGGAACAACGCATGTCGTGGGCACAAGACATTTGCTCGCTGGCCCTATCCCTACGTAAACGATCACAAATCAAGGTGAGACAACCCCTGAAACGGATCCTGATTCCCCTCACAGATGAGAAACAACGCGTACAAATACTGAAGGTAGCCGATCTTATTCAGTCGGAGCTCAACGTCAAGGAAATAGAATTTCTATCGGAAGAGCAGGCAGCGGTCATTGTGCGCAAGGCCCGGGCCAATTTCAAATCGCTCGGACCGCGCTACCCGGCACAAATGAAGGCCATCGCCACCGCGGTGCCCCATTTGTCGCAATCGGATCTCATGTCACTCGAACAAAATGGTGCCGTTGACCTGCATCTGGACGGGGCCAGCATCGAGTTGCTGCGCGATGATGTAGAAATTAGCTTCGACGATATACCGGGTTGGCTCGTGGCATCCGAAGGAGCACTCACTGTTGCACTCGATATTGCATTGACCCCAGAGCTCATGGAAGAGGGTCTGGCCCGTGAATTGGTGAACCGCATACAAAAATTGCGAAAAGACCAGGATTTAGACGTCACAGACCGGATTGAGTTAATCATAGAAGAACGCCCTTGGCTGAAGTCGGCAGTCGACTCCTTTTCTCCGTATATTTGCACGGAAATTTTGGCCACCCGTGTGGTATGGATGGCCCAAATCGAGCAAGGTGGCGTGGAATTAACGCTCGATGAAGGATCTGTAATTGTTTCGATAAACCCCACAAGCCATGAGTGAACCAGCCGAAAACACCACAAAAACACGTTATTCTGATGAGGAATTGGCAGAATTCAAAGCACTAATCCTGGAAAAACTGGAAGCGTCCCGCAATGAATTCCGCTATTATCAGGAACAAATCATGACGGCGAATGCCAACGGCACTGACGACACCTCCAGCGGGTATGTAACGCTGGAAGAGGGATCAGTGACCATGGACAAAGAGCATTACAGTCAATTGGCTTCTCGCCAACGTAAGTTCATCGACCACCTGGAAAATGCCCTGATTCGCATTGAGAACAAGACATACGGCATCTGCCGCGAAACAGGGAAGCTCATCCCCAAAGAGCGTTTGCGACTCGTGCCTCACGCTACTTTATCGATGGAGGCGAAGTTGCGTCAGTGAGCGACATCATGCACACCCACTGTATTTTGGCGAACTTTTTTCTTTTGCGAATTGACTTGACAAAAAAAGCATCGGCATGACCAATAGGATTTGGATTCCCATTGGTTTATCGTCGGCCTTACTTCTGGTAGACCAAGCCAGTAAGATTTGGGTCAAGACCAATATGATGCTGGGAGAGCATTTCAATGTGGCTGGAGAGTGGTTTCAAATCTATTTTATTGAGAACAATGGTATGGCCTTCGGCATGGAGCTCGGAGGGGAATGGGGCAAACTCGCCCTCACCCTGTTTCGCTTGGTGGCTGTGGCTGGTATATTGTACATCATTAGGGGCATGCTCAAATCGAGTGCCACGCGAATCGGTGCCCTTGCAGCCCTATCCCTCATTTTGGCAGGTGCCATGGGCAACATCATCGACTCGGTGTTCTATGGCCCGCTGTTTGGCTACGAGCGCTGGTTCCACGGGAGGGTAGTCGACATGCTCTACTTCCCTCTGTGGCAAGGCTTTCTGCCTGAATGGATACCCTTTGTAGGGGGCGATTATTTCATTTTCTTCAGGCCCGTTTTCAACGTGGCCGACTCCGCCATCACCACTGGCGTTGCCATGCTTTTGGTTTTCCAACGCCGCTATTTTCCCCCCGATGCCCTACCCGCATCGCCCACTGAAACCCCCAATACTACCACCCCCGACGGATGACATTTGACGACTTTGATCTCGACCCCGATTTGCTGGATGGCTTGGATGCCATGGGCTTTCGTAACCCTACACCCATCCAACAACAGGCCATTCCGATCATTCTGGAGGGTCGCGATCTCATCGCCTGTGCGCAAACGGGAACCGGCAAAACTGCCGCTTTTGTTTTGCCTGTGATCGACAGCATTCTGGCCAGCGAAAAACGGCATTTGAACGCCCTCATCCTCACCCCAACACGCGAGTTGGCCCAACAAATCGACCAGCAGGTTGAAGGCTTGAGCTATTATACGTCAGTGAACTCGATCCCGATTTATGGTGGAGGTGATGGGGCATTGTGGGACCAGCAGCATAAAGCCCTGAAAAAAGGGGCTGACATGATCATCGCCACGCCAGGTCGACTCATCTCGTTTTTGAATACAGGCAATTTCGACTTTTCTGGTCTTCATCACCTCGTGCTCGATGAGGCTGACCGCATGCTCGATATGGGTTTTTTCGACGACATCATGCGCATCGTTTCGATGATGCCCAAGCAGCGCCAAACCCTACTTTTTTCGGCCACCATGCCCCCACGTATTCGTCAACTCGCGGCCGTAATCCTCCAAAATCCAGCCGAGGTGACCCTCTCAGTGGCTAAGCCAGCTGAGAAAATCGACCAGCGGGTATGTAAACTCTACGACCAGCACAAAGAACCTCTTTTACTCGAGATCTTGAATGACCCTCAATACAACTCGATTTTGGTGTTCTGCTCAACGAAGGATAAGGTGAAGGAGCTGGGTCATTTGCTGAGGAAACGCCACCTTCCTGCACGCCCGTTCCACTCCGACCTCGAACAAACAGAGCGAGAGGAGATCATGCGCGACTTTAAGTCTGGCAAACTGAGGATCCTGGTGGGTACAGATGTTTTGTCGCGCGGGATTGATGTGGATGGGATTGACTTGGTGGTGAATTTCGATGCACCCCCCGACGCGGAAGATTACGTTCACCGCATCGGGCGCACGGCCCGTGCCGAACGCAGCGGTACTGCCATCACATTCATCAATCCTAAAGATGGAAGACGGCTAGATGCCATAGAACGACTTATAGAGCGATCCATACCCCTTATGGAACTTCCCAAACAGCTTGGAGATGCTGGAGATTGGGTAGCCGAAAGTGGCGGAAGCGGAAAGCGTATGGGTGGCCAAAGAAAAGGCGGGGGCGGAAGACCCGGAGGCGGAGGCGGAAGACCCGGAGGCGGAGGCGGAAGACCCGGAGGCGGAGGCAGAAGACCCGGAGGCGGGGGCAAAAGACATTAGCACCCCTAGCAGATTTTTTATCATTGAGAACGGGGCGCCAATCAAAGGCCTGCAAGCACTTGATGAATAATCAATATGAGCACATGCTGCTCACCGCCTTTAGAAATCCGTAAGCCCGATCAACTACCGCAAGCCTCGCATGCATCTGGATTGTCGAGCGAGCAAGTCATCTGTGCACGCGCTTCGTCGATCGACATCGTAGGACCGGCGGGCAGATCCTGCAGCGCTTGGGCTGAGGCCCCAACGTGAACCGATCCCTCAGAGGCCACCACATCCACCAACTGAGGCTCGGCTTGAGGCTGTGGTACAGGAGACGGACCAACAGCAGGCTCAGCATGTTGGGAGACGGTGAACTTCACTGCCTGCGCGGCAGCCTTGGTACGTAAGTAATACATACCCGTCTTCAAACCCGCCTTCCACGCGTAGAAATGCATTGATGTAAGCTTCGCGAAATTCACATCAGTCATGAACACATTCATGCTCTGGCTCTGGCAAATGAATGCCCCACGATCCGCAGCCATATCGATAATGGTCTTCTGTTTGATCTCCCAGGCGGTGCGGTACAATTCGCGCAGATGCTCAGGAATCTCCTTGATGTTCTGTACGGAACCATTGGCCGCCACAATCTTGTCCTTCAAAGCCAAATTCCATAAGCCCTCGTTCACCAGATCATGCAAAAGGTGCTTATTCACCACCACAAATTCGCCGCTCAACACCCGTCGGCTGTATATGTTGCTCGTGTAAGGTTCAAAACACTCATTATTGCCCAAAATCTGACTGGTGGATGCGGTGGGCATAGGGGCCAAAAGAAGGCTGTTGCGGGCACCGTATTGTGCCACACGGGCGCGCAATTCATCCCAGTCCCAACGCTTAGACGGGGTGACCCCCCAAAGATCAAACTGGAACATGCCACGCGATAGCGGCGAGCCTGGGTAACTTTCGTAGGCACCCTCCTCCCGGGCCAAGTCGCATGATGCCGACATAGACGCGAAATAGAGGGTCTCAAAAATCTCACGGTTCAGTTGACGCGCTTCTGGCGATTCGAAGGGATGGCGCATGAGGATAAACACATCAGCCAGTCCCTGCACACCAATACCGATGGGTCGATGGCGCATATTGGAGCGCCGGGCCTCTTCAACAGGGTAGTAATTCACATCAATCACCTTATTCAGGTTGCGCGTCACCATATAGGTGATTTCATAGAGCTTTTGGTGATCAAACTGCAGGTCGGGGGTCACGAAACGGGGCAAGGCCACCGAAGCGAGGTTACATACAGCCACCTCATCAGCCGAAGTGTATTCAATAATCTCAGTACACAGGTTACTGGAGCGAATGGTGCCGAGATTTTGCTGGTTGCTCTTTCGATTGGCTGCATCCTTGTAAAGCATGTAAGGCGTGCCTGTTTCAATCTGCGATTCCAATATGGCAAACCATAGCTCCTGGGCATCGACGGTTTTGCGCGCACGGTCTTCCTGTTCATAACGCCGGTAGAGGGCCTCAAACTCATCACCCCAGCAGTCGTGGAGCCCCGGGGCCTCATTCGGGCAAAACAAACTCCATTTTCCATTTTCCTCAACCCGCTTCATAAATAAGTCTGGGATCCAGAGGGCGTAGAACAGATCGCGTGCACGAAGCTCCTCTTTACCATGGTTCTTTTTGAGGTCGAGGAAATCGAAAATATCCGCGTGCCATGGCTCCAAATAGATGGCAAAAGAGCCTTTTCGCTTGCCACCACCTTGGTCGACATAGCGCGCGGTGTCGTTGAACACCCGCAACATGGGGACAACACCATTGCTCGTGCCATTGGTGCCTCGGATGTACGATCCTGTGGCCCGCACATTGTGTATGCTGAGGCCGATTCCCCCCGCACTTTGTGAAATTTTCGCTGTTTGCTTGAGGGTGTCATAGATGCCGTCGATGCTGTCTTGTTTGAGGCTCAGCAAGAAGCAACTCGACAACTGTGGCTTGGGTGTGCCGGCGTTGAACAGGGTGGGCGTAGCATGGGTATACCATTTTTCGCTCATCAGTTCATAAGTTTTAATGGCCGATGGAATGTCGCTTTGGTGGATGCCAACGGCCACACGCATCAAAAGGTGTTGGGGGCGCTCCGCAACCTTACCATTCATCTTCAGCAAGTACGAGCGTTCCAAGGTTTTGAAACCAAAATAATCGTAATCGTAGTCGCGCGAGTAGATGATCGCCGAATCAAGCTGCTCGGCGTTTTGGTTCACCACTGCCATTACCTCATCAGCCAGAAGCGGTGCTTTTTGTCCGGTTGCCGGATCGATGTAGTTGTGCAGCGCCCGCATGGTCTCCGAGAACGACTTCATCGTTTCCTTGTGGAGGTTTGAAATAGCAATGCGGGCGGCCAGAAGGGCGTAATCGGGGTGCATGGCTGTGAGAGAGGCTGCAGTCTCTGCGGCAAGTTCATCGAGTCGGGTGGTGGCAATGCCGTCATACATTCCTACGATCACTTTTTTCGCGACTTCAACCGGTTGCACGTATTCACGATTCAAACCATAACACAGTTTCTCAATGCGGGAAGTGATTTTATCGAACAGAATCGTCTCCTGGCGCCCGTCCCTTTTCAATACATACATGGTATATTATTTAAAAAATGCAATCAAAATGATAGGATTAAAAATCTTCTTCGGTACTGAAGGTTTGCTGGTTGCGGTCTGAGGTCACCCCGGCCTTTTGATACTCACCCACGCGGCGCTCGAAGAAATTGGTTTTGCCCTCCATGGAAATGAGTTCCATAAAATCGAAGGGATTTGTTGCCCCGTAATGGGCTGGCAGCTTGAGGGTCATCAGCAGGTGATCCGCCACAAACTCGATGTATTGACACATCATATCGCTGTTCATGCCGATGAGGCGAACAGGCAGGGCATCAGTCACGAATTCCTTCTCGATTTCCACGGCGTCTGTGATGATCTGGGTGACCAGCGCTGGGTCGAGCTTGTTTTGGAGGTGGTCGGTGTAGATGAGGCAGGCAAAATCACGGTGCATTCCTTCATCGCGGCTGATTAACTCGTTACTAAAACTAAGTCCGGGCATGAGGCCACGCTTCTTCAACCAGAAAATGCTGCAAAAACTACCACTGAAGAAAATACCCTCAACCGCAGCAAATGCGATGAGACGCTCCTGGAAGTTGCCTTTGTCGATCCAACGCAAGGCCCAGTCTGCTTTCTTGGTGACGCAGGGGATGGTTTCGATGGCATGCAACAGCTTGTGCTTCTCGTCCGGATTCTTAATATAGGTGTCGATCAGGAGTGAATAGGTTTCCGAGTGGATGTTCTCCATCATGATTTGGAAGCCATAGAAACAGCGCGCCTCGGGGTATTGTACCTCGTTGAGAAAGTGAACCGCCAGGTTTTCATTGACGATCCCATCACTGGCAGCAAAAAAGGCCAGTACGTGTTTGATGAAGTGCCGCTCATCGTCGTTGAGCAGGTTGTTCCAATGATGGAGGTCGGCTGAAAGATCAATCTCCTCCGCAGTCCAAAAACTGGCTTCGGAATTTTTGTAGTAGGCCCATAAATCGTGGAAACGGATGGGAAAAAGGACAAAACGATCTTTATTCTCGAGGAGAATGGGCTCAATCATGGTGGAATTATTTTATGTTTGTCATCATCATCGGGTTTGTCACGAAAAAAAAGCCTGCCTGAAGGACAGGAATTCAGTTCGGGAAAAGGCCCGATCGCTTAATCAATCGGTGAACAAAAATTGAAAAGAAAGCGGCAATGAAATCCACAAAAAGAGAGAAGTTTTGCACAATTGTGAAGGGGCTTGTTGAACGCCTACCAGACACCGCTTCTACAAAATGAGCCACTCCGTCACCTCAGGCCACATGCCGCTGATGAACGACAAAATGGAGGGTCAACAAGCCCCGATTTTCGGTCGACTTTACATACCCCTCGTGTATTTTTCAACAGACAGTTGTACTTTTATCCCTTCATTCATTCAAGCAACCGACCATGACCCCATCAAGATTTCTTTTCGCGTTGGCCCTTATCGCCGCACTGCTCAGTCCAACAACACCAACTTCAGCTGCAGAACCCCCCCGCTTTTCGAAGGAAATGAAACAATTGCTCAGCTGGATCACGGGGGATTTCGACAACCGAAACATCGCGAAAAGAGACACCAGTGTGGCCATTCGCGAAGCACATATCGTGCGGGTATGGGAAAACCTCTATTCTGATGCCGCTTGGCTGTATGAAGAAATCACCGATGGCAACGGCAACCCCATCAGCCAGCGCTTCTTTCGGCTCACCGATGGCATCAACGGCACCATAGAAGCTGTACTGTTCACCATGTATGACATTTCTGCCGTGGCGGGTGAATACAAAAAGAAAGTGCCCTTTGAAGGCTATGAACCCCGACAGGACCTCGATGAGTTGCCCGATTGCAACCTGTTCTTTCAACTGAAAGGCGAATCGCGTTTCCAAGGAGGAAGTGTCGATAAAAATTGCACCCATGGTGTTAAAGAAGACGATGAATACGTCATGTTTGCCTACACGATCTATGAGAATAAAGTAGTCATCGCCGAAAGGGGCTTCAGCGACCGCCACGAGTACAGGTGGGGACCAACCGATACAGAGAAGGGACTGGAACTGCGCCGGCGCGATCCTGAGGTGGCCCCAAAACCCACTTCAGCGACTGCCAAAACCGGCAGCAGTACGAAAAAGAAATAACCACCCCTTGTTCGCTTTCCTCTGTGCCTATGGTATCATGCTGCTGGCCGGCGGAGTTCTGCTCACACTAAGCACACAGTCCGAACTATTCCTGTGGATGAATGCCCTCCATGCCCCCTGGGCTGATGCATTCGCTCCCTGGCTCACCGTCTTAGGGGATGGACGCACCGCCGCTCTGCTCCCATTCATGCTGTTTTTGATAAACCGACCATTGGCTTGGCGTGCTGCCTTATCACTCACCCTTACCCTCTTGCTGGTGCAGCTGGGGAAGCAAATCATGTTTCCAGATGCCCTCCGACCAACCGCCTATTTTGAGGCATTGGGCACCCCAATACAGCACCTCATACCTGGCTTGGAACAACACCGACACCAAAGTTTCCCATCAGGACATACGGCCGCTGCATTTGCCATGGCCGCCCTGCTTTGCTTCATCGGCCCTCCCCAACCGCTGGCAAGATCTTCAGCCTGGATTCGTCAACTCATTCTGCTCGTCCTCGCTTTTGTTATTGGCTACACCCGAGTCTATTTGTCGCAGCATTTCTTTGAAGATGTGCTGGCCGGCTCCTTTTTGGGCGTGTTAAGCGTTACGCTCACCACTGTAGTATGGCCATTACCCGCACAACAAAAGGGCAAACAGGCTGAATCATTGGTAACGAATTCGACGACAGGCGCTTCAAGTACCTGATCTTCCTATAATTTCGATCATCCCAAAAGGATTCCCTTTTGTTATAATAATACTTTATAAATAAATATTCAGAATGAAGTCTTGGAAAGATGAAGTCTTGGAAAGATGAAGTCCTGAAAAGATAAAGTCCTGAAAGGATGAAGTCCCGGGGCTCCCTACAGGTGAATCACTTCACCATACGCAGCGGCGGCAGCCTCCATGATGGCTTCACTCATCGTGGGATGCGGGTGCACTGATTTGATGAGCTCGGGCCCGGTGGTTTCTAGCTTACGCGCCACCACCGCCTCTGCGATCATCTCCGTAACATTAGCCCCGATCATGTGCGCACCCAAAAGTTCGCCATAGCGAGCGTCGAACACCAATTTTACCAAACCATCCTTATGACCTGCCGCACTGGCTTTGCCCGAGGCTGAGAAAGGAAAGCGTCCCACCTTTATTTCAAAGCCTGCATCGCGCGCTGCTTGTTCGGTCATCCCCACCGATGCGATCTCAGGAGAGCAATAAGTACAACCGGGGATATTGCCATAATCGAGCGGCTCAGGGTGGTGACCTGCAATTTTTTCCACGCAAATGATGCCTTCGGCCGATGCCACATGGGCCAGGGCCGGGCCTTTTACAACATCGCCAATGGCATAATAACCAGCGACCCCTGTGCGGTAGTAGTCGTCGACCACAATCTTCCCTTTGTCTGTCGCGATGCCGCACTCCTCCAGGCCAATGCCCTCAATATTGGCTACCACGCCAGCGGCCGACAATACCACCTCCGTTTCCAAGGTCATTTCACCCTTGTCGGTTTTCACCTTCGATACACAACCTTGACCCCCTACCTTCACCGATTCCACCGAAGCGCCCGTATGGATATCGATACCAGCTTTTTTGTAGATTTTTTCAAGGGTTCGTGAGATTTCCTCATCCTCTACCGGCACAATCCTGGGCATGTATTCCACCAGGTGAACCCGCGTGCCCATAGCATTGTAAAAATAGGCAAACTCTACACCAATGGCACCTGAACCCACAATCAACATGCTCTCCGGCTGCTTCTCGAGGCTCATGGCCTTTCGGTACTCGATAATCCGCTGACCATCGATGGGAATGTTTGGCAACTGCCGCGCCCGTCCGCCTGTGGCAATGATGATGTGAGAAGCCGAAAGAATCTGCTTTTTACCCGATGCATCGGTCACCTCAAGTTGACCACCGGGCAACGTTTTACCGGCACCCATCACCACGGTGATGTTGTTTTTCTTCATCAAAAAACCCACCCCCTTGCTCATTCCGTCGGCCACTTTGCGGCTGCGCGACACGACTGCATTGAAATCGTGCTTGGCATCTGTAACCTGAATTCCATAATCGCCGGCGTGCTTGAAGTATTCAAAAACCTGCGCACTTTTGAGCAATGCCTTGGTTGGGATGCATCCCCAATTCAGACAAATGCCTCCCATGGCCTCCTTTTCCACCACAGCCGTTTTCAGTCCCAACTGGGCCGCACGAATCGCAGCCACATAGCCTCCAGGGCCACCACCCAATACAATTACATCATAATGACTCATATCTCATCAGTTTTTAGGCATCGGTTGAATTGAACCATGTTCTTCACGGCAATCAATCGTTCTTAGAGGCCGGCGGTCCAAAACCGTGCAAAGATAAGGCGAAAATCAGAACCCTATTGCGGCGGATCCGTCCGTTTCGACAAGTGTCCCACGTAGGTGCCCTGTGCTTTTTGTCGGCTTTTAATCAGAAAAGGAATCTGACTCAAAATCAGGGCCACCACCAAACACAGCAAGAGATAATGGCGCGGACGAACATCGCCGAGAAGGCTTCCCATCGCGATGAAACCCAAATTCACGGCATACAAAAGCAAGGATGCCTGGCGGTGACTCAATCCAATGTCGATGAGTGTATGGTGGATGTGGTTTCGATCTGCCCTAAAGGGTGAATAGCCTTTAAGGATACGCACCACAGAAACCCGCAAGGTATCGAACAAAGGAATGATCAGCAGGTTAAAGGCATAAACAGCACCGGCAATGCTGAAAAAATAATTGGGCTCAAACTCTCGGCTTTGTTGAATAAATCGAATACTGATAACTGAAATGAGATACCCAATCACAAGTGAACCTGAATCGCCCATAAAAATACTGGCCTTTCGCACGAAGTTGTAACGCAAGTAGGCCAGCAAAGAGCCGATGAGGGTCACGCACAACAATACGAAAACCAAGTTATCCATTCGGTAGAACCAATAGCCGTAGGTCGACAATACAATCACAGCAACCCCCGCAGATAGTCCGTTGATGCCGTCGATAAGATTAAACCCATTCATAATCGCGAGGATGGCCAAGGTACTGATGGCTACCGTCACCATATAAGGCAAATCATGCAGATCAAGGAGTCCGTATAGGTTGGTGATGCGCACGTCGCCCTGCACCACCACAATTAACGCCGCCACTATTTGAGCCCCCAATTTTACCCATGATTTTAGTGGATAAAGATCGTCGCGGATGCCCACCACAAACAAGATAATCAGGGCCGATAAAATGGAGTGAAAACTCCGCATGTGAAGGTCGTAGCCCCAAAACACGAAGGAGAAAAAGAAACCAACGAAAAGCGCCAATCCGCCCAGCGTTGGAATGCGGGATGTATGCTCTTTGCGGTGGTTGGGCTCATCGTAGAGCCTTTTCAGCCGTGCCAACTGAATAATGCTTGGGATGCTGTAAAACGTGATGGCAAAGGCGGTTAAACCGGCCAACCACAACTCTAAGGATGGATGAATGCCGAACAAAGCGTGTTTTGGCTCAAATCTAATGCAGTTCAGCCAAACTTTTCACCCGACCATGCGTTTTTAAGAGGAATTAAACGTCATTTTATGCGCCCACTCCTTTCCTTGCTGCTTTTTCTGGTGATGATGTCGACCAGCTTCACCAACGCCCAAACCCCAAAAAAGATGTTCCATGACCTTTCTTTCTCATCAATCGATGGTGAAACTGTAAAATTATCTCAATTCAAAGGCAAAAAAGTATTGATGGTTAACACTGCATCGCGTTGCGGCTACACTCCTCAGTACAAGCAGCTGCAGGAGCTCCACGAGAAATTCGGTAAAAAAGTGGTGGTCATTGGCTTCCCGTGCAATGATTTTGGTGGACAAGAGCCGGGGGATGCTGAGAGCATTGCGAGTTTCTGTGAAAAAAACTATGGCGTTGACTTCATCATGGCTGATAAAGTGTCCATCAAGGGCAGCTCACCGCATCCCATCTATCAATGGCTCACCCAGAAGTCACTCAATGGCCAGGCCGATGCCAACGTACGTTGGAATTTTCACAAATTTTTGGTGGATGAGGAGGGTCGTCTGATGGGCGACTTCCCAAGCAGTGTATCCCCTACCGCAGCGGAAATCACAGGCAAATTGTAGGACGGCCAAACGACCACCGCCCCAGGAAACCTATATTGCACGATTGCCAAATCACCTCATGACTCGTTTTCCCAACCATCGGATACGCGGATTGCAGGAGCACTAGTTCATCGCGTTACATTGCATTTGATTCCCGAATAACCCCCATGAGACGTTATTCATCAAATATTATTGCCCAGCTGTCGTATGCTTCCGGAAGCATACGTCTGTCATACGACTAGTGCCCACGGCCCGTATTAGATTGCAGGCATGTCTGCATCCAAATTCCCCGGCCGTACCCTCATA
>Ga0214923_10002347_pt1 | contig 25303 bp, 17 predicted proteins | sample LL1510_MetaG_FD_177993 | JGI IMG/M metagenome (GOLD analysis project Ga0214923, IMG submission 177993) | Freshwater microbial communities from Lake Lanier, Atlanta, Georgia, United States - LL-1510 | ecosystem: Environmental > Aquatic > Freshwater > Lake | place: USA: Georgia | collected...
TGATGCTTTTGATTAAGTGAGGCGGGTAATAATAGCCTCTATTAGCAAGAATTGCAGCCACATTGGCCAATTGCAATGGTGTAAGTAGAATTTCACCTTGTCCAATGCCCAACGAAATAATCATGCTGCTTTTCCATCTTCCGCCGTGACGTCTGTCTAATTGTTTCACTGAGGGAATATTTCCTCCAGATTCACCGAGTAAATCAATACCGGTTGGAGAACCTAATCCGAAGCTTCGCCAATGTCTTTCCAAAGCGGCATAGCCCAATTTAACATCTCCGTATTTGGGATTGTCAATTACATCTCTAAATACCTGACAGTAATAGCTATTGCAAGAGATTCTTAATGAACCCACCAAATCCAAAGGACCGCCGTGAGGGTGACAGCCAACAGTAATACTTCCCAAATGATAACCACGGTTACAGCCATGGGTTGTTTCAGGAAATAAAACACCTTCTTGCATGGCAATTAGTGCAAGTACTGTTTTTACAGTACTTCCAGGAGGATAAGTTCCTTTTACAGCCCTATTATAAAGGGGTTTCTTTGGATCAATGAGCATTCTTCTGAATGCCTTTCCACGTTCTTGGCCAATAAGTTCATTTGGATCGAAATCGGGTTTGTTTACATAGGTTAAAATTTCTCCAGAACTTGGTTCAATGGCAACAACCGATCCTCTTTTACCAGATAATAAGGCTTCGGCATATTTCTGAAGCTCAATATCAATGGCACAAGTTACATTTGGACCTGCGGTAGCTGGAAAGTTAAATGCATCGTTGTTTACAACACCTCTTTCGGCATAGGTCCTATCTTGCCAAACTGTTTTTACACCCTTAATTCCCCTGAAAATGTTTTCGTAATACTTTTCAATGCCTGTAATTCCCACTAAGTCACCCGGTTGGTAGTATGGGTCTTCCTTCATTACAGATTCTGTTACTTCACCCAAATAACCCAAAGCATGTGCACCACCTGTTATTTCATAGCGGCGGTCTGTTTTTGGTTCAATGTAAAATCCTTTCAAACGAAATAAATTCTCACGAATAACGGTGTATTGTTGAATGGTTAAATCGGAATAAAAAATTGCTGATCTGTTGAAAGCATTGTTTTTCTGGCGTTTTTTCGATTTCAGAAGGGCATCGCTGATGCGTTTTCTAAACTCTGCCGTATCAATTTGTAAGACTTGGCATAAAAACGCAGGATTGGTATTTTTAACTTCTTTTGGAAATACCAAAAGGTCATACATGGCAGAGTTACTTACAATTACTTTACCAAATCTGTCGTAAAGAATACTTCTGGCAGGGTAAAGGGTGATTTTATTTAAGGCATTATTGACTGCTTTTTGCTCGTAGTGGTCATCCATTAATTGGATAGAACCCACTTTATAGATAAAAGCCGATAAAATAACCAGGAAAATAATAACGAAGACTTTCGAGCGGTCTTTGTTTAAGTCTTGCATGGTGTTTTAGCTTTTAATAATTGATTTGAACAATAAAATTAATAAAAACGTACCAATAGCACTAACAATCGTTGAAAGTAGCATTCTAAAGAAACTCACGAATTCAAAATAATCTAACATAAAAAAAGTTAAATGATGAATTGCAATGATGGATAAAACATAATAACTAAAAAACAGCCAACCTTTGGTTTTCACGGTAACATATGTTTCACCTTGTAGTTTGAGTGAGTCAAAATCAATAAAGCGTTGATCAATAAAGTTTTTAGCGAATAAAACGGCAACAATACTCGCGGCATGAATGCCGAAATTCCCCGCCAATATATCAATGAATAACCCAAAGAAAAATCCACCAACTAAAATACCATATTTGTTTAAATTGATTGGAGTGATGAAAAACAAAAGTAGGTAAGGCATTGGTCTAAGCCAAATACCCATATCAACCTGTTGAATGATAAATGCTTGTAAGAAAGCAAGAACGGCTGCAATGATAAATAATCTTAAGAAAGCAATCATTTTACTTCATCAATTATAGGGTTAGACAGAGAGTCAATTTCCAAATGATAATTGTTTTTAATACAATATACAGTTTGTAATCTGCTGAAATCGGTTGACAGTTTTATAGTGACTTGATGGAAATTAGAATTGTTTTTTTGAGATACTTCTTTAATAGTTCCAATTGGAATATTTGGAGGGAAAATAGAAGAATAATTACTGGTAACTACTTCCATTCCATTCTTAAGCTGCTCCGTTCTATTTACCTCTTTTAGATCGGCCACAGTATAATCCATTCCGCTCCAACCAATTACACCTTGACGGAGTTCGATTTTAGGAATATAGGGGGTAATTTCAAATTTGCTATTTAATACAGACATTCCTCTAGAGAAGTTTTCGGAAGTATTGATAATAATACCTACAATTCCTGTTGGAGAAATTACTGCCATTCCCTCTAAAACTCCTTGGTTTTTGCCTTGGTCAATAATAAAATAATTATTTCTACTGCTTACAGTGTTTCTAACAATATTTGCCCTAATGTAAGTGTAAGCAACTTTATAATTGTTTAATGATTTAGAAATTGAATCAAAGTAGGTTGTATCTTTAAATGTATTAACTGCAATATTATTAATATTTAGCTGACTTCTTAAACGTAAATTCTCTTGACGTAAACCTTCGTTTTCATTTTTCAAATTCAAATAGGAAGAAACGTTATTTCGCCATTGGTCAATCGTTCTTGCAAATGAAATACTTGAATTATAATAATAACTATGCTGATAAATTTGAAAACGCATTATTTGATTTACGGCAAAGCCAAATAAAAATAATGCAAGCAAAGGGTAGGAGTTTCTCTTAAGCCATTGCAGTACAATAAACATACGTTACTGTATTAAGCTGTCATTAAGAATTTGAATTTGCCAATATTTTTCAACGCAGTACCAGTTCCACGAACAACAGCACGCAAAGGATCTTCAGCAATACTCACTTTTAATTTGGTTTTGGCAGAAATTCTTTTGTCCAAACCTCTTAATAATGCGCCACCGCCTGTTAACCAAATTCCATTCGTTAAAATGTCGGCACTTAGTTCTGGTGGAGCTTGTTCAAGCGCTCTCAAAATAGCTTCTTCAACTTTCATAATACTTTTGTCTAAAGAACGGGCTATTTCGTTGTAAGAAACATGGATAGACTTTGGAATACCTGTCATCAAATCACGACCAAACACGGCATAATCTTCTGGCGGATTTTCTAATTCTTGCAGTGCACTTCCAATATTAATTTTGATTTTTTCAGCTGTTCTTTCGCCAATAAGTAGGTTGTGTTCTCTTCTCATGTATTCAACAATGTCTAAGTTGAATTCATCTCCAGCAACACGGATGCTTTCGTCACAAACAATACCACCAAGTGCTATGATTGCAATTTCAGTAGTTCCACCTCCAATGTCAATAATCATGTTTCCTGAAGGTTGGGTTACATCAATTCCAATACCTACGGCAGCTGCCATTGGTTCGTGAATCAAATAAACTTCTTTTGCGCCACTTCTTTCTGCGCTATCTTTTACTGCACGTTTTTCTACTTCTGTAATTCCTGATGGAATACAAATTACCATCTTCAACTGAGGGCTAATCCAATGTTGGCGTTGATTCATCATTTTAATCATACCTCGAATCATGTGCTCAGCTGCTTGGAAATCAGCAATTACACCATCTTTCAATGGACGAATTGTGCGAATTCCTTCATTTTCTTTACCAAACATCTGCATCGCATCTCTTCCAATGGCAATAACATTGCCGGTATTGCGCTCAATTGCAATGATAGAAGGCTCGTCAACAACGACCTTATCCTTGTAAATAATTAAGGTATTGGCCGTCCCTAAATCGATGGCTAATTCTTGTGTCAGAAAACTAAAGATTCCCATTAAAAAATTGTTTGGTTTGCAAAATAATCACAAAAGTACTGCAATATTAACGAATGATGTATTTTTTTTAAAAATTCTTTCCAAAACCTACATGTAAAATGGGTTTTTGCCAAGTGTTTTCTTTGTATCCATAGCCATATTCAAAACGAACATCGTACCCAAATATTTCAACATTTAATCCATACCCCAATCCAATCAAATATGGATTTCGCGCTGCGGTTATAGATATTTGATAATTTTGGTTAGAAAAAATATAGGTATTAAAAAAATTTGTCGCTTCTTTTGGAGTTTTTCCAATAAAAGCGGTACCTATATCGCAAAATGCTACAAGGGTTAACGTTTTGAAAAAACGGGATTCAACGAGGCCCATGGGTAAAATTTGAATAGGACAAATTGTTAATTCTGTTTGGCTACAAATACTGCTGCTTCCAATTCGATCTCCGGCATAAAATCCACGAATAAAACCGGCACTTTGAATTTGAAAGAAATCATTTCTGTTAATAAGTTGAATTTGGTTGCCATTGTATTGATTTTCATTAATCCAGCCCTTGCTTCCTCCAATAAAATTTAAAATATACGATTCTCCTATAGCATACTTCGCATTTAAAGCACTTCGCAATTTGAAATACGTTGCCTCATATGCTACCAAACCATTCAATTTTAAATAACTACTGTTTTTTATTTCATTGATGTTCAGGGTAATTTGAGGGACGTAAATAGCACTTGTTAGAAAGTGAAAATTTGAATTCCTATTTAGAATTTGCTTGCTATCAATGTTTGCACAAAATTGGAATCCTACAAAATGTTGATTTTTGTTTTGGAATTCAGATAACCCAGGATTGTTATTTAAATAAATAATTTGCTGAAATTGATAACTTCCACCCGTGGATAAGCTAAAAAAAGGATACTTTTTTGTAATATTATGTTGAATTAAAAAAGTTCTATTTCTATTTGACGATAAATTATTTTCTGTAATGTATTCCCTTAATCTGTAATTAAATTCTGTACTGGATGTTAAGGTAGAATTCAATAAGTAAGCATACAAAAACGACAACCCAATTCTCCTTCTATTGGGATTGGTAAATGCGGTAAAATCAATCTTGTGTTTGTTATTTGAACTTGCCAATTTCCCGTTCAAATACAAGGTATAAAAAGAATTAAATAAAGATTTAATTGGCACATCAATGCTGTATGGCAAATTCATTTCTTCGTTGCTCAATTGGAAGTTTACATTTGTGGCATAGAACCAATTTTCATAATTTGATAGTATAGGTGGTTTTATGTTCTCAATTTTCGAATAATGGGTGCGTTTTCGATTCGGTGAGATTTTGAAATTACTTAAAAAATAGCCATAGGAACTATCCATCAATTTTGGTTTGTTTTCAATAGCCACTTTTTTGAGTGTATCGAATGAATAAGATTTCGGTTTAAATGTGTCTGACAATACAAAATCTTCACCTAGCCCCAACTTATTGACATAAAAATATTTATTGTTATAATAGATTTCAAAAATGGATTTCTTGTTGTTACTTATCGTTTGCGAATAAAATAGACCTTTGGTATCTAGTGCTTTCACATTCCATGTGTTATTTTTGTTTTCTATATAAATTAACTTTTGATTCGACTCTGAACTTCGAATAAAGCTAATTCTGTTGTGTGATTCTTGAATGAAGTTTTTGATGCTTACCGGAAAATATACATCATCATCAGAATAGATTGTTTTAGTAACTCCATTTCTAATGAAAAGAACTTGAGATTTGAATTTATTTAATCTATTTGAATATTCAACTGTTGATAATACCATTGAAAGATCTGAATTGATCAGATAATCTTCAATTTTATTTTGATCGTGGGCATTCAAAAGAACAGGAACAGTTATTTTACTTAAATTAACCAAATAACTCTTACCAATATCTTCAAAAATTGCGTAAAAACTATCATTCAGAAGTTTTAAACTTCGAAATATTCCAAATTTCCCTAGGTTATTGATGGTTTTTAACGATTTGAAATGCCATTCATCGTTGCTGAAATAAAGTAATGCCTTAATTTTGTTATCATTGTAAAACGAGGTTTGATTCAATTGAATTGAGGGATATAAACCAAGGAAATTATTTTCTGCAATGGTTTTATAGTTATCATCTTTTTTTAAGAGAATTTTCTCATGTAATGGATATTCAATCCTAATCATTTGAGACGAACTCAAGTTCTCACTTTGCAACATGGTAATGATTCCATCGGATTTTTTAGATCTAGTTATCCGATAATCAGAATTAAGGGTTCGCTTGGATTTGAAATTTTCAATTTCTTTGATTCTTTCTTTTAGCCAATTTTTAAAACTAATTCCGAAATAATAACCGAATGAATTTTCAAAACTGTTTGCCGACCGAATTAAATTCCAAAAGGCACTATTGAAGTTTTTGCCTTTTTCTTTCTCAAACAAATACCACAAAACAGTACCAAAAATATGTTGTTTAGCTTTAGGAATATTATTGATGTTTCTGAATTTTCCGAGGTTGTTGTATAGTTCAAATTTTTGAAAATCTATTACTTGGATGCTATTTGCGAAATAATTAACAAATCCATATACCATCCAATCAGGAACCCTCTTAGAATAGGCGTTATCTGATTTTTCTATTAAAGATAGACCGAACAAATATTCATCAATGAATTGTTTTGCAATGCCATATCGCAATTGAATTTTAATGTCTGAGATATTTCCCAATAAAAACACGGGAAAATAAATACCAAAAGCTTCTTTTTCTGAAAATGTATTTTCAAAATTACCTGTAAAATGATTTCGCTGATAATTTTGATATTCACCCAATTGATCAAATAAAATGAGATGAACTTTATCAGACATTTTATACAAGAGATTTTTCTCTAACTCTAAAGTGGTATTTTGTGCAATGGCAAAAATGCTATCCGTAAACTTGTGGTTCAATTCCAACCGATTAGACAAATCATGAGACATCACGATTTCAACCTGTCCTTGCATGCTGATTTTTGAATTTGGTTCTATGGATTGTCCATAAGTGATTACCGAACATATAAATGTCCCCCAAAACACAAATAAACCTTTGTTCAAATCGAAAAATCTCAACATATCTGCAAGGTCAAAAATAGCACTATATTCTTGAAAAATATTAATATGAGTTGATTTTAGATTTTCAACTTAAAATAACAAGCGATTATAATAGTTTGTTCGTAATTTCGCGTAGATTTATATATCTATGAACAATTCACAATTTTATATTGATTTAGAAAATCAATTTGGCGCTCATAATTACCATCCAATTCCTGTGGTTATTGAAAAAGGCGAAGGGATTTTTGTTTGGGATGTAGAAGGAAAGCAATATTTCGATTTTTTATCAGCATATTCCGCCGTAAATCAGGGACATTGCCATCCCAGTATTATCAAAGCGCTCAACGATCAAGCTCAGAAATTAACACTAACGAGCCGTGCATTTCACAACAATATATTAGGAGAGTATGAAAAATACATTACCGAGTTGTTTGGTTATGATCGAGTTTTGCCGATGAATACAGGAGTTGAAGGAGGTGAAACTGCTATTAAGTTAGCGCGTAAATGGGCATACGAAGTAAAAGGCATTGCAGAAAATCAGGCAGAAATCGTTTTTGCTGAGGGAAATTTCTGGGGCAGAACCATTGCCGCAATTAGTTCTAGCACAGATAGCGACAGTTATGGCAATTTTGGTCCGTTCGTTCCTGGTTTTTCAATTGTAGCTTATAATGATTTAGCCGCTTTGGAAGAAAAATTCCAGAATAAAAATGTTTGCGCATTTATGGTTGAGCCCATTCAAGGTGAAGCTGGTGTGGTTGTTCCTGACAATGGATATTTAAAAGGAGTGAGGGAACTTTGCAGTAAATACAATGTTCTGTGGATTGCAGATGAAGTGCAAACAGGTATTGCAAGAACAGGTAAGTTGTTTTGTTGTCAGCATGAAAATGTAAAACCTGATTTATTGATATTGGGCAAAGCGCTTGGCGGGGGAGTTCTCCCTGTGAGTTGTGTTTTGGGTAACGACGAAGTGATGTTAACGCTTAAGCCTGGTCAGCATGGAAGTACTTTTGGTGGAAATCCATTGGCTTGTGCGGTAGCAATGGCCTCATTAAAAGTGATTGAAGATGAGAATTTAACTGAAAATGCAACAAGAATGGGAGCATTGTTCAGAGAAAGATTAGAAAATATGAATATCTCGGTTTTCGAATTGGTAAGGGGCAAGGGGTTGTTAAATGCTGTAATAGTTAAGCCTTTTGGCGATGGCAAAACAGCTTACGATATTTGTATCGCCTTAAAGAACAATGGATTATTAGCAAAACAAACCCATACTCATATTATTAGATTTGCGCCGCCTTTGGTAATTAATGAAGCTCAAATCAATGAAGCCTGCAATATTATTGAGAATACAGTAATAGAAATGTTGTAATACTTTTTGGAATGTAAAAGTATTTTTCCTATTTTTGCACTCCCTAAACGACGCTCGGGTGGCGGAATAGGTAGACGCGCAGGACTTAAAATCCTGTTGGCAGTAATGTCAGTACGGGTTCGATTCCCGTCCCGAGCACCATGCGGAAATCTCTTTTTCCGATATTAATTCCCCTAATAATTTTTGCATGTGGGAAGTCCTTGCCCGATGGTGCGAGGTATATATCAGACACCGATACCACTTTCTCTGCCGATATTCGTTCAATCTCTGCAAAAATCAATTTAGATCCAGGAAATGCTGAAAATTATTATCTGAGAGGGAATTCTTTTTACTTTTCTAATAAATTCAAAGATGCCATTGTTGATTTAAATACTGCAATTGCAATTTCACCGAAAAACCCTTTATATCACTTGCGAATTGGTGAAAGTTACTTGTCGCTAGATTCTGCAAATTACGACGGGGCAAACAAGCATTTAAACGAATCAATTCTATTAAATCCAAAATACGATGAAGCCATATTTTTATTGGCTAAATTGAACGTGGCGCGTCAACAATATTCACAGGCTGAGAAGTTGTTAGACAGAATTGTCGAAATGCCTGATTATAAAGAAAAAGTACTTATTCTTAAATCTGTTGCTTTAAAAGAGCAGAAAGACACGATTAAAGCCATTCAAATGATTGACAAGGTATTGGTAATTAACCCTAATAACTTCGATGCAACAATGCAAAAGGCTATCTTTATTCTTGAAAAAGATCCGAAAATGGCCCTGAAATATATTGACAAAGCCATTGTTTTAAATGAATTTAGCGATGAAGCAATTTATACCAAAGGATTGCTTCTGCAACGAATGGGTAATTACAAAGATGCTGTAAAGCTTTACGAAAAAGTAAACAAAATCAACCCATTTCATGTGTTAGCTTATTACAACAGGGCTGTGGTTGAGAATTTATTTGAAAACTACGATGATGTTATCAAATACTGCGATAAATGCACCGAATTAAATCCAATGTTCGATAAAGCCTATACCTTAAGAGGATATGCTTTTATGGCTAAGCATAATAACAGCGATGCAATGGATGATTTCAATAAAGCATTGAAATTGAATCCAAATTCATCAATAACAAAAGAATATTTGAATCAGATTAAAAAATAATAGATTTTTAAAAAAAATAAAAAAAGACCCGAATTGGGCCTTTTTTTATTTTATATATTTAAATAATATCTGAAGTTTATTTAGCTAAACTTAATCTCCAAGTGATTTCATCGCCTTGGTTGTTGATCCATCTTCTTCTTAGAACCATGTTTGTACCAGAGATATTTTCGATAACCCAATCAAATTGCATGAAATTCACATCTTTTCCTGCAGGATCTGACATGTGCCAAGCTGCATCTACTGACGTAGATGATGGATCACACTTGTTAGCACCTGGATCCCAATTGTATGAAGTAGCTGTTGTGAATTTATAAATATCATCCTTATCACAAGCCATATAGGTTTCTTGAACGCCACTTTTTCCTGAGCTATCGGTAAATGAAATACCTCTCCAAGCGTGCATTTGGAATATTTGTTGGTTGGTTTTACCAGTAATGTCGTTCGAGTCAGCAGTTGTGCTGTCTTTTGTGCATGAAGCAATAAATCCTACTGCCACTAGCGCTAATCCTAAAAATACTTTTCTCATATTGTTAATTTCAAATATATAGAATAATTAAAGTAAATTCAAAGTTTCTATATAAACTTGAATCAATTTTTTGAAGCCCAAGTTAATTTCCTTGGCGCAAATCATTGATAACTTCAGCTGCCATTTGCAATCCAAATAGTGCTGGCATAAAGGAAATAGTTCCGTAAAATGACTTCTTGAAATTTGAGCCATCTGTCAATCTTAAACTTTGTTTATGCAGTGGACCATAATTAAAAACCGTTTTGAAACCACTATAAATCTTGTGTTTGTGTAAACGTTTTCTTACTATTTTCGCAAAAGGACAATTATATGTCTTTGAAATATCAACAACTTTAACTGCACTGGCATCAGTTTTCCCACCTGCACCCATGCTGCTGATAAATCTTTGTTTTTCTTCTACACATGTTTTAATCAAAAACAATTTTGGTGAAACCGAATCAATACAATCCATCACATAATCAAATTTATTATTTCTTATGAGGGATATTGTGTCGTCCGGTCGCTGAAATTTGTCAATAATAGTTAATGACAAGTTTGGATTTATGTCTAACAATCTATTTGCCATAACTTCTGCCTTACCTATACCAACAGTTGAGGTAAGTGCTGGTAATTGTCTGTTTTTATTTGTATTGTCAACAATATCACCATCAACAATTGTCATTTTTCCTACTCCCGCTCTGCAAATAAATTCTGCTGCAAAACTACCGACGCCACCCAAACCAACAACCAATACATTGGAATTAATTAACTTACCCAATTGATCTTCACCTAATAGAAGTTCAGTTCTTTCTAGCCATGAATAATCTGCCATGACTACAAAAATAATGTCAGTTTTTCATAATATTGTTCATAATATTCTATTTTTTCCTTAACATTGATTTGTGAATTACGCAAGAGTCCTAATTGTAATAATTTTATCTAAATTCTCATTCAGTTTGAATGCGCAAACTTTCAATAATCAAAATCCAATAACTTCGACAATTCTTTCTCCATCTGCAAAACTCGTATTTAGCAAAAACGCGGGTTTTCAAAATTTATTTCCATTATCTAATTCCCAAAAGTACTTTGTATTAGCTCAACTTAATGACGGATTGCAATTAAGTGATATTTCTGATTTGTCGTCTCATGTTGTTTCTAGCTATGAGGAAGTTGTTCATTTGAATCTATCAAAATTTGAATTGCAGTCAATTTCCCTCGATACCAGATTTAAATACATCGATGTTGCAAGTAGGTTTAATGCACCAAGGTTTCAAAATGACAAGTCTAGACTTCACTCTCATGTGCCCGAAGCACAGGTTTTTTTAGGTTCCCAATCAAATAACGCAATAAAAGGGAAGGGGGTTTTGATTGGAATTGTAGACATAGGATTTCAATTAGACCATCCAACATTTTATGATGGAAATGGAAACCAATATCGTGTTTTGAGATTTTGGCAACAGAATGGTGTTACCGGTAAAAGTCCAGAAAACTATGGTTACGGTAGATTGTTATCGAATCAAGCATCTATTATATCTGAACTTGACGAAGATGGAACTCATGGCACCCATGTAGCGGGAATTTCAGCTGGTTCGGGTTTTCAATCGCCAAACAACATGTATCAAGGTATGGCTCCTGAAGCCAATTTGGCCTTTGTTTCAATTAAATATGCCAATGATACGTTAAGAGGAAGTGCAAAAGGAGATTATTTGGTGGCCAATTCAACCATTTTAGATGGATTTGATTACTTGATGAAATACGCAGATTCTGTAAAAATGCCGGTAAGCTGTAATTTGAGTTGGGGTATGCATGCTGGTCCGCATGATGGGACTTCTGTATTCGATTTGGCAGTTAAAAATATTGTAAATCAAAAGAGCAAATGGGGTACAAAACCCTACGGAAGGGCAATTGTTGGTGCAAGTGGTAATGACGGAAGAAACAATATGCATTTGGGTTTATCGTTAAATAACGATACTTTTCATACGCTTGCAATGGATAGAAGCAGAACAAGTTATAAAGATGAAAACATTTACTGCGATTTTTGGGCAGAAAAAGGATCTACAATTCAAATAAAAGTAAGCTTGGTGGATTCCAGTAATCAAGAAATTATCACATCAGGGTTTGTTGATTTTCATCAAAACAATGTAGTTAGCAATAATATCATTTCTGGTGTTGATACATTGAGCTATATATTGTCATTTCAAAAAGCCTATGCAAATAATGGCAAATCGAATTGCTTATTAGTGGCTCAAAGCGCTGGGCATAAAAGATTCATAAAAATATCTTTTACAGGTGTTGGTTATGTAAATGGTTGGAATTCAGGGAGAACATATCAATGGACATCAGGTACATTTAGGAGTTACATTGGATCATTGTTTCCGAGAAATTTCATTGAAGGTGATGAAAATTCAACTATGGGTGAAAATGGAGGAACAGGAAGTTGGGTGACTAGTGTTGGAGCGTATACCAATAGAAAAGAATGGGTTAATTTTGAGGGAAAACCAAAGTCAGACAATAATATAAAAGTGGGAGAGCTTGCTTCGTTTAGTAGCCGCGGACCACGTATTGATGGCAGAATAAAACCCGATGTTACGGCGCCAGGTCAGTTAATAGCTTCAGCTGTGAATTTCAGACAAGTTCCAGGTTGGATGAACGATGAAGTAATATATAAAACCAAATACAATGGCAACGACGTGGTTTGGGCCTTGTTTAGCGGCACAAGTATGGCTTCGCCACACGTGAATGGTATAGCAGCACTCCTGTTGCAAGTTTCAAGTACATTGAACTCAGCTCAAGTTGCAGAAATTTTTAGAATAACTGCGCAAAGAGATAGTTTTACAACGAATGACTCAAATTATAATTATGGTTACGGCAAGGTAGATGCGCTAAATGCATTAAAGTATGTTTTGAATTTGAATGCAGTAAGCACGATTGAAAAAGATTTTAAACCTTTGGTGTTTAAAATTGGTAATTGTTTTAAATTGAAAGAATTAAATGGCATTACCGAAACATTTAATTTAACTATTTTCGATGCTTTAGGGAGGGAATTATTTAAGGGCATTTCATCAAACAACAGTTGGAACTGTATTGATAAATTTACAGATGGAATTTACTACTACCGAATTCAGGGTCAAACAAGATCAGCTAAAGGAAGATTGATTATTCTAAATTAATTATCTGACTTCCAATCAATATAAGATTGCACGTGTCTGGCTTTTTTATTGTCGTAAATATCAGAAATGGTAACCATAATTCCAGTTTCTTCAACATCCCCAAAGTGACCGTTGATTGCGGTTCCAAAGGTTTTCATGGTAGGACTCAAGTTCATGTAAGAATTAAAAAGGGGAGGGATATTTTCTCCCATTGCTCTAACTCTTTGATTTAGAATTTGATGTGCTTCTTTGTAAGTAAGTCCTTTTACCTCTCTAATAAATTCAGCACAATCAAATTTCCTATGAATTGGATTCAATGGGCGAGCCAATTCTTCAGAATCTGGAAAAATTGTTTCCATAAACGCAAGAATTGTATCTCTTGCCTCAATATGAAAATCAGTATACATTGTTATTTTTCCAAAAAAATAATTCATTTCAGGATTATCAGTTACAAGTGCACCCAATCCGTCCCACAAGTTATCTAAAGAAAATAATCCTTTTCTGCTTACTGTACTTGGCTGATATTGAGGCTGAACAAAGCTTCTACCTAATTCAATAGTTGAAGGGAAATATTGTTGCTTTAACTTCTCTGAATAATTAAATATTTCGGTTGTAGACAAATGATAGTTTCCTAATTCATCTTTGGCATCTCGGCAGAGTATGAATCTATATCCGCCAATTATTTCTTCATCTACAGGATTCCAAACAACAAGTTGATTGTATGCGTATATACCTGTATCGAACTCATCTAGGTCTATGGCTTTACCAGTGCCGCCACCCGCCAATCTGAAAGATAACTCACGCAAACGACCCACTTCCCTCAAAAGGTTTGGCTTGTTGTTTCCGTTAAAAATATAAATATGGTTGCCAAGATTATTCGTTGGTCGAACAAAAATATCTTTGGTAAGTTCAGCCTTTAAAATATGCCTATCAATCTTATCAATGATCTTTTCCATTATTCTAATAATGCGTGAAGTTAAGAATTAGAAACGAATTCCAAAGATAAATTGTTTTTAATTTGGTAGACGAAATTCTTTAACTGTTGCGCATCAGCCCAAATTTTCTTTTTTGAAAATTTATCGCATTCAATTGGTTTTCCGAAATATACAGTGATTGCTTTGCCTTTTTGTTTAAATAGTTCATCCGGTAACATGAGCATTTCAACATTGAATTTCAAGGATAAAAATTTACGAATATTGGCAATACGGTAGAACATTTTTGAATTTTCACCCTCAATAAAAGTGGGTACAATTGGCAATTGGTGTTCAATGCTTTTACTAATTACACTTTTTTGCCAAGGTAGATCCATGATTTTTCCTTTTATTTTCCTCGAACATAAACCAGCAGGAAATACCAATATGGCCTTTCCTGATTTGTATTCATTTGAAATTAACGATAAATGTTGTTTCGTATTTTTACTTAATTTGTTTACTGGTATAAAGTTATCTTTCAGTGGTTCAATGTGCATTAAAATATCATTTGCCAAAAACTTTAAATCCGATCGTGCTTTTGATACAGCTACCATCAATGCCATGCCATCTAAACCACCTAACGGGTGATTAGATGCAACAATGCAACCTCCAATCTTGGGGATATTTTCTAATCCAACAACAGTAATTTTAGAACCCATTACATCAATGACATATTGGGCGAAATCAACACCATTTAAATCATTCCCATCTCTTAAAACGCGATTCATTTCATCTTGATGAATGAATTTCTTGAACCAGGCAATAATAAATTTAGGTATCCAAAATTGTAATGCTGGACTTTTTTCTTGCAAAATTTTGTCTATATCTATTTGCAAGACATCCTTCATTTGGTTTCTAGAATTTCTTTTTTGGTTGCTTCCAATATTTCAAATGCGGCTTCTGAACTGTTAGATTCTGAATATACCCTCAGAACTGGTTCAGTTCCGCTAGGGCGTATCATAACCCAACTGCCATTGTCTAGTCTGAATTTAAATCCATCAGTATCTTCTTTTGAAACAATGTTGAATTTCCCGAAATTTGTATAACTATTTGATTTGCAATTTGAAATAATCAATTCCTTTAACTCATTGTTTAAGTGTAAATCGTATCTTTCTACTGCAAATGTCCCTACTTTTGTGTAGATTTCTGATATTAATTCAGAAATAGATTTATCCGTTTTTGCCATATATTCCATCAATACCAATCCCATCCAAACACCATCTCTTTCCGGAATATGCCCTTTGATTGCAATTCCACCGCTTTCCTCAGCACCAATCAAAACATCATCAGTAACCATATATTCACAAATGTATTTGAAACCGATTTTCGTGGTAATTGATTCGATACCTTTTAGTTCGCATAGTTTTTGAACTTTATCACTTACAGAAAAGCTTTTTACAACTTTGCCAGAATATCCTTTAAATGTTGTTAAATATTCAATCAATAATAATATCAAGTGATGGCTATCAACAAAATTTCCTTTTTCATCGAAAAATCCAATTCTATCTGCATCGCCGTCAGTCGCCAAGCCACAAGAATATTTCTTAGATACTCTAATTTCTTCTGCAATTTCAGGTAAATTTTTAAGAATAGGCTCTGGAGCACGTCCTAAAAATCCTGGATTATTGTCACCGTGTAAAATGGTGCTTTTGGGCAATAATCTTTTAACAACATTTTTACCTGCACCAAACATGGCGTCATAAATCAACTTCTCTGATTCTTTTTCCAATGCATCCATATCAAATGATTGTTTACAATGATTTAGATATAATTCTTCAAAATCAGAATAAACGATCATGCCTGAATTGACCAATTCATCGAAGGTAACTTTATTTACAATTTCCTCATTTAAAATTAGTTCCTCAACCTTTGTTACTTCTGAAGGAATTGCTGGTCCACCATAATTGGCTTTAATCTTATAGCCATTATACGATGGAGGATTATGAGAAGCTGTCAAAATAATTCCAGCTCCCATTTTTAATCTATTTGCCGCCAATGAAATCATTGGGGTAGATACATATCCAGTTGACAATAAAACCTTTATTCCATTTGATGCCAATTGAATAGCAGTTTCTTTGGCAAACATTTCACCACCGAAACGACAATCGTATCCAACAGCACAAGATTTATCTAAATCTGAGTTATTTAACCATTTCGCAGTTGCCAAAGCAACTCTTTTTACATTTGCGGTAGTGAAATTATCACCAATAATTTCTCTCCAACCGTCAGTTCCAAATTTAATTTGATACATTTCTAATATTTTAATTAAAAGCGTTTTCGCCTGTTATTTCCATTCCTAAAATCAATAAGTGAATGTCGTGTGTTCCTTCATAAGTAACAACCGACTCCAAGTTCATCATATGGCGCATGATCGGAAACTCACCTGTAATTCCCATTCCACCAAGCATTTGTCTGGCTTCTCTAGCCACGTTCAATGCAATTTCTACATTGTTTCGCTTTGCCATAGAAATTTGAGCAGGAGTAGCCAATCCTTTGTCCATTAATTGACCCAAACGCCAAACCAATAATTGTGCTTTGGTAATTTCGGTAAGCATTTCTGCCAATTTCTTTTGCTGAAGTTGAAAAGCACCAATAGGCTTATCAAATTGAATCCTTTCTTTTGAATATCGTACTGCTGTATCATAGCAATCCATTGCCGCGCCAAGAGCACCCCAACTGATACCATATCTTGCAGAGTTTAAACAAGTAAGCGGGCCCTTAAGTCCCTCAACACCAGGAAGAATATTTTCTTTCGGTACTTTAACATTGTTGAATACAAGTTCACCTGTTGCACTTGCTCTCAAACTCCATTTGCCATGGGTTTCAGGTGTTGTAAAACCTTCCATGCCACGTTCAACAATCAGACCTTTTATTTTACCTTGTTCATTTTTAGCCCAAACTACGGCGATATCCGCAAATGGAGCATTGCTGATCCACATTTTTGCTCCGTTTAATAAAACATGATCGCCTTTATCTTCAAATCTAGTTGTCATTCCGGAAGGATTTGACCCATGATCTGGCTCCGTAAGTCCAAAGCAACCAAGCATATCGCCACTGGCTAATTTGGGTAAATATTTTTGTTTTTGTTCTTCTGAACCAAATTTATATATTGGGTACATAACCAAAGAACCTTGAACAGAAGCCGTGCTTCTGATGCCGCTATCACAACGTTCAAGTTCTTGCATGATAATTCCGTAGGTGGTATAATCCATTCCTCCACAACCATATTCAATGGCTAGTTGCGGTCCAAAAGCACCAATATCACCTAGCTTTTTTACAATGTGCTGAGGGAATTCACTCTTTTGTGCATAATGTTCAATAATGGGACTTAAATCCTTCTTCACCCAATCTCTAACAGATTGACGGATTAGTTTTTGCTCATCAGATAATAAATCATCTATTCCGTAAAAATCAGGAGCAATGTATTTATCTTTTCCCCGATTCGCTTCGTATAGATGCTCAATTTCTAAATTTTCCATAATTAAATAAACACAAATGTAATAATCTTAGTTACTTTGTACATTACTTTTTAGTGAACGACATGTTAATAACAGTAAGCGTCAATGATCAATGGGCATTATTGCCAATAGGGTGGTTTCCTGAAGAAATCATAGTAAAAACAGAATTATATATCAGTGCATCAATTGTGTATTCGCAAACATCGATTGAAGATGACTTGAATAAAACCATTGATTATCAATTTGTTTCAAATGAAATTAATAATCTTAAAAATGTTCATTTTAAATTATTGGAAACGGCTGGGGAGTATTTGATAAAAAAATTGCATTTGGAAATGAATGAAAAGGTGGACATTCAGAAAATAACCGTGGAGTTAAAGAAAATGAATATTGCCAATTCGCATACAAATAGCGCATTTCATGGAATATTTATCGAAAAGTCTTTCGTTTAAGTGAATCTTCAATAACTTATCATTAAATTTGAATGATCCATGAGAAAAATACTTTTTTTCATTATATTATTGACTTTAAAATCTTTGGTTTACGCACAATCTGTGGGTATTACCGGTTGGGTTTTTGATTATAGTTCTTTAGAGAAAATATCTGGGGCAATCGTTTTAGACGATAAAAGTAATTTTTATTCTGAAACCACGGAACAAGGCTATTATCAATTGGTTTCCAAGAAAGGAAAACGTGAAATAGTCTTTGCAGCTCCCGGTTATAAAACACAGAAAATAGTTTTAGATTTATCAGGCTCAATTGTGAAAAATGTGTTTTTAAAACCCGTAGATTTTGATGAAGATGATTCATCTTCAGAATTCACATCGCTTTTCAACGATAAAGCTAGTTTTTATAAATTACTTCCAAGGCAAATAAAACAAGGTACATCCTTGTTTAGTATCAATGACCCAATAAAAGTCATACAATACTTACCTGGTGTTTCGGGAGGGATAGAAGGTCTTTCTGGTTTGTATGTGAGAGGTAGCAACTCCGATCAAAATTTAATTTTAATGAATGGATTGCCTCTGTATGGCAATGGGCATATTTGGGGATTAATGTCGAATTTCAATCCGGAAATCATTCAAAGTTGTGATTTTTATAGGGGAGTGGCTCCTGCGAGATATGGCGGAAGAGCCGGTGGCGGTGTTTTGGATGTACAAACCAATTCCGGAAGTGCTGAAGAATGGTCTGGATTGGTAAATGTTGATGTAGCCACTTTTAATGTGGCAATCAATGGGCCACTTGACAAACAAGGCAAACTTACCACTTCAATCGGGTTTAGAAGGAGTTATTTAGATTGGATATTGGGTGATCAAAGTTTTTTGGTTGGGAATGTTCACGACATCAATTTTAAACTCGGGTATAAAAAAGACATCAAAAATCATTTTGATTTTTGGTTTTATAACGGAAGGGATAAATACGGAGTTAATTTTAGTGCGAATGGCAAAGATTCAATCGGCAGAAGAATTGATTTTAGTTTGGGTATTGGTGCAGTTTGGCAAAATACTTTGGCGGGAATGAATTATTCACATGTGATTAATTCAAAGCATTATATGAATTTTTCAGCGGGTTTTTCAAGATATACCTACAAATTTTCAAATTCAGTTACTGGAAATATCTCAACCGATACCACATTTAGTACAGTGCAAATTAGTAATATTTCTTTCAGTAGTATCACCGATTATTCGTTAAAAGCAGATTTCTTTTACATGTTGGGACCTGAAAGTAAATTGAGGTATGGTTCTCAATTGATAGTTCATGACATGAACCCCAACACAGAATCATATTATTATAAAAATTCACAAATCAATAAGGTAATTGATACCACTTATGGACTGTTTAATAGGAAGTTTGTAACGGAATTCTCGAATTATGCGGAAATAGAATTCCACCCCAATGAAGGAATGAGTATGAATTTGGGTGGCAGGGTGTGGACATATTTGTCGGCCGACAAAACTTACATGAGATTTGAACCAAGGTTTATTTTGAGTCAACAACTTGAAGGAAAAAAGAGAATCCAGCTTGGTTTTTCCGTTGCCAACCAAGGAATTCACCAATTGTCAAGTGTTTCAGGCATACTTCCTCAAGATGTTTGGTTTCCTACGACAGGGAATTTCATCCCTCAAAAAACCACACAATTTACAATTGGATTTTTAAAGCCTTTAAACAACAGTTTAGAATTTTCTACAGAATATTATTACAAGGATTTTCAAGGAATTACAGAAGTTACAGGTGTAGAAGCAGATCAGTTGCAAAAGTCATATTGGGAGCAAACTATATTACAAGGAAGTGGTAGTTCACAAGGCTTGGAATTCTTAATCACCAAGAAAACAGGTCAGTTAAATGGGATTTTATCTTATACATTGAGTACCACAGATAGAAGATTTAAAGATATTAACAATGGTGAAACTTTCAATTTTCGTTGGGATAGAACTCATAAGTTAAATTTACAAATGGTTTATCAAGTTTCACCTACCTTAACATTTAACTTTGCGGCTGTTGTAATGTCAGGACATGCTGTTACTGTGCCAACATCGAAATATTTTACAACCGATGGCACTATGGTTTTTGATTACAGTCAAAAAAACAATTATAGAATGCCTTATTACAAAAGGCTTGATATTGGTTTCACAAAAGAAATCAAACCAGAATTCCATGACGATTACCATGAGTATTATGGAATTTATTTATATAATTTCTTTGGTTGGGATAATCCTGTAATTGCAAGATTCCAAAAAGATGATATTGGAATTACCAAATTAATGGGAGTGAGTTATTTCAAATTTGTTCCCTCAGCATTTTATCGTTTGCAATTTTAATCTATGAAAAAGTTTATTTTTTTTAGTCTAATTTTTTTATTCTTGTTTGAGAGCTGCACAAAAGAGCTTGATTCATCAACCATTCAGTACAAAAACAAATTGGTTGTGAATTTACTTGCCTATGACAATGATGTTTTGGCTGTGCATGTTGGTCAATCTTTGTCACTATATGATTCAACAGCAGAAAAGTTATTAGAAACTGCAAAAGTCAAAGTTACTGATGAAAGTGGTGTTGTAAGTCTTTTGAAATTTGATTTAATTCGCCAAAAGTTTGTTTCTACATGGATTCCAAAAACTGATGTGAAATATACTTTGCAAGTTGATTATGGCAATTTGAATTCAACCCTAAGTGATTTTACTATTCCAAAGTTAACACTGATTAATAAGGCAAAATGGACTGACAAAACATCAAAAGATTCTGTAGGTTTCCCAACGGGTACAATTGATTTTACAATTAAAGACAATGGAACAGAGAGAAATTATTATGAAATTGGGTTATTTAGATTTGATGATGTAATTTCAGATTGGCTTCCATTGCAAATTATTGCTGAGAATCCAGAATTTGTTGACAATCAAGTTAAAAATAAGCAAGGTGCATTAATAATTCAAGATGGTAGTTTTAACGGTCAATCAAAACTATTGAAATTTACCACCCCTTATGGTACTGCGGGTAGTACTTATAAATATTTGGTTGTAATTAAGAATTTAAGTGAACAGTATTACAGATATTTCAAGTCAATAGACAATTACAAGCAACAACAGGGCATTTTTTCGGAACCATCTCCTGTTTTTACAAATATTCGCGGAGGAGTGGGTATTTGTGCTGGAGCCAGTATCGTGAAAGATACCATACAATAATAGACAAGTGAAAAAGCAACATTCAGATCATTATATTTTCGTAAAAAATGCGCATCAACACAATCTTAAAGGGATTGATGTTTCAATAAAACACAATACATTTACAGTAGTTACTGGCGTTTCTGGCAGCGGAAAATCTTCTTTGGTATTTGATACTTTATTTGCTGAAGGACAAAGGCGATATGTAGAAAGTTTAAGTTCATATGCCCGACAGTTTATGGGTAGGATGAAGAAACCAAAGGTAGATTATATTGAGGGACTTTGTCCCGCAGTTGCAATTGAACAAAAAGTTAATACCCACAACCCCCGCAGTACAGTTGCAACTTCAACGGAAATATACGATTATCTAAAGCTTCTTTTTACAAGAATTGGAAAAACAATCTCTCCAATTTCAAACAGAGAAGTAAAACGTGATTCTGTTCAAGACGTAATTAAAGAAGCAAAAACTTTGGAGGATGGCAATAGAATTTTGGTTCTGACGCCCATTAAACTTGAAAAGGTTTTAATCACCGACGTTGAAGCATTAAATCAAAAAGGATTTAGCAGGTTGTTCTTTAATAATGAAGTATATAGAATTTCAGATGTATTGGAAGATAATATCATTGTAACCAGCCCAGCCTATATTGTTGTTGATCGTTTGCAAATTGATTCTGAAGATGAAAATTCTGAATCACGGATGTTCGATGCAATTGAAACAGCTTTTTGGGAAGGCGAAGGCGATTGTGCTATTTTCGTAGATAAAACAAAAGAACTTAAAGAGTTTAATAACCGTTTTGAATTAGATGGTATTCAATTTGAAGTTCCCACCAGAGATTTCTTGAGTTTTAATAATCCTTATGGAGCTTGTAAAACTTGCGAGGGATTTGGAAGCGTTTTAGGAATTGATGAAGATTTGGTGATCCCAGATAAGTCCCTAAGTGTGTATGAAGGTTGTGTTGCTCCATGGAAGGGAGAAATTATGGGTGAATGGAAAACACATTTCTTAAAGCAAGCGGCATTGATAGATTTCCCAATTCACCGTCCCTACCATGATTTAAACATAGAAGAAAAAGACATACTTTGGAAAGGTAAAAAAAATCTTTTGGGACTAAATGATTTCTTTAATCATTTGGAGCAGAATTTTTATAAAATTCAATATAGGGTAATGGCCGCGCGTTACCGGGGTAAAACACCATGTACCGATTGCATGGGAACTCGTTTACGAAAAGAGGCGGGTTATGTAAAACTCGAAAATATTTCTACTGAAAATAACATTTCCAAATTTTCAAATATTCAAGAAATTCTATTGATGCAAGTTGTAGATGCACAGAACTTTTTCAACAATATAGAACTCAGTGCCAAGGATATTGAAATTTCAAATAGAATCATTAATGAGATCAAAACCAGATTGAATTATCTATTTGATGTAGGTTTGGGCTATTTGAGTTTAAATCGTTTGAGCAATACACTAAGCGGTGGAGAAAGCCAAAGAATTAATCTTGCAACTAACCTTGGATCTAACCTTACTGGTTCAATGTATATTCTCGATGAACCAAGTATTGGTTTGCATTCTAGAGATACAGAGAAGTTAATTCAAGTATTGAAAAATCTTCAAAATGAAGGCAATACCGTAATTGTGGTAGAGCATGACGAAGATGTAATGAAACAGGCCGACCAAATCATTGATATAGGTCCAATGGCTGGAACTTTGGGTGGAGAATTGATTTACAGCGGCGATTACAATGGATTAATTAGCAATGCCCACAGCCTAACTGGGAATTACTTGTCGGGAATTCAAGAGATAGAAATCCCTCAAAATCCAAGAATATCATTGAATTATTTGGAAATAATTGGGGCTACTGCAAATAATCTAAAGAATATTAATGTAAAAATTCCAATTGATTCATTTACAGTGCTTACTGGAGTTTCTGGGTCAGGGAAAACAACATTGATCAAGCAAATTTTATATCCTGCATTGGCAAAAGAATTACAACAATTTGTTTCTGTGAAAACAGGCAGTCACAAGGCCTTATTGGGGAATAAAAAGTTATTGAAAGGGGTAGAGCTTGTTGATCAAAATCCAATTGGAAAAAGCTCAAGAAGTAATCCAGTTACATATGTAAAAGCCTATGATGATATTCGTGAATTGTATGCCAATCAGCCGACATCGAAATTCAACGGATTTAAGCCATCGCATTTTTCGTTCAATGTTGATGGGGGAAGATGCGACAATTGTACCGGCGATGGTGAAACAGTAATTGAAATGCAGTTCATGGCCGACATTAAACTCCCTTGTGAAGTTTGTGGAGGAAAGCGTTTCAAAAAGGAAGTTTTGGAAGTTGAATTCAACGAAAAAAACATCTTTGATATTTTAGAATTAACTGTAGATGATGCCATTGAGTTTTTCCAAAAGGAAAAGAGCATTTCCGATAAATTAAAACCGTTACAAGATGTTGGTTTGGGATACGTTAAATTGGGCCAAGGTAGCAATACCTTGAGTGGTGGAGAGGCACAACGTGTTAAATTGGCATTCTATCTGAGTAAATCAAACCCGTTCAAAGAAGGTGGTGCTATGTTTATCTTTGATGAACCAACAACAGGATTGCATTTCCATGATATTAAAAAACTATTAAAGTCTTTCAATGCACTAATTGAAAAAGGAAATACAATTGTATGTATTGAACACAATTTAGATGTAGTAAAATGTGCAGATTGGATTGTTGATTTGGGTCCAGAGGCTGGAGACAAAGGCGGAAACTTGGTTTACCAAGGGCCACCGAAAGGATTGTTGGATTGCAAGGACAGTGTTACCGCTCCTTATTTGAAAGAAAAAATGAATTGATTAAATTCCCTCATTATTGAACAACGATGAGGGAATTTAAGGTTTTATTTGAATTTTCAACGGTAATTATATAATTGCCTGTTGCTATGTTAATTGGCACAATCCAATTGTTGTTTTTATCTAAACTGATTGATTTAATTAATAGCCCATTAATATTCCTTAAACTGATTTTAGAATTTAAAAAATTAACATTACCTGTGAAATGTATATTTTCACCTTTTACAACTGGATTGGGATTAAATAAAAATAAATCTTTATTTATCTTTTGAATTCCAGAATAGTTAAATACATCAAAATTGGCACTATCGGAAGCATAGCAAATTACTTGACCAGATTTGATAGTTCTATCTGATAGAATGTGCTTGATTTGCAAATTCTTTTGTGAATAAACAGTGAGGTCTGCCAAATATTTAATCAACTTCGAAGAGTCTACCAAATTTCCATTGTCATATAAATTCCAAGTGTGAAATCTCAATGTATCTGTGGGGATAAACTGATATTGAAAATTGGTAATATATTTGGTTGCGAAAGAAGCGTTTAAAGGTTTTCTTAAATCAGTTCGAATAGTTTTACCAATGCTTGAGCATCCATTATTGTTTTTTCTCACTAGATAAAAACTATCTCCTTTGACCAAATTAATATTGAAATTTGCAGACTTTCCAGCGAACGATTTTGTATTGTTTACAACGTAAAATAAACTATCTCCTGTGCTAACTTTGTTTATTGTAACACCCAATGAATATGTTTTAGGTGAATTGCATACTACAATTGTACCCATATTGTCTAGATTCGAAGACGGAGCAATACCTGTATCAACCGTAACATTGATCGATTTAGAAGTATAACCGCAAATTAAATTATTTGAGTCAATTACATCTATTGTAAAAGTCTGATTTTTATTAATGTTATATACAATATTTGTATCGGTTTTTGGTATGTTGTTAAATTTCAATCCATATTTCGAATAGTTCCATAATCCTTGAACAACAAGTTTATAATTTTCATCCTTACAAGGTCTATTTTTCGAATTTATAATATTGAAAACAACATCATTACAGCCAAGTCCTTGTCCTACACTTGTTGCAATTTGAGTGATTCCACAATATTTAGAAGTCAATGCGTAAACCATTAATGTTTTCTTTTGACCTTGCTGACTAACAATAACATCTTCAAAGGTTTCTAGTTTGCCAGTAGTTGGGTACGACCAAGTTTTTCCACTGTCCAAAGAAATCAAATAGGATGTTGCGTAAGGTATATTAT
>Ga0214923_10002348_pt1 | contig 25299 bp, 20 predicted proteins | sample LL1510_MetaG_FD_177993 | JGI IMG/M metagenome (GOLD analysis project Ga0214923, IMG submission 177993) | Freshwater microbial communities from Lake Lanier, Atlanta, Georgia, United States - LL-1510 | ecosystem: Environmental > Aquatic > Freshwater > Lake | place: USA: Georgia | collected...
AAACGATTCAATCATTGCGACTCCTCGGCTCCCTCTCATAAAAAAAATCTTTCCGCCTACCAAGTGGATTACGGAACTAAACTGGTTGAAATTACCGAAGTTGGCTATGGAGCCTCTGATAAATTTGCGAGACTTAAATTCTGGCCCTTTCAATATCGCCCCACTAAACAACAGGTGATTTGGTCCCCCGAAATCATCGTCACGTTGACTTTTGAAAACGAGCCTGTGAAAGATATCCCCGCTATTAGAAATCCCGAACACAGCTTGGCAGCTTACCTTGCGTTGAACCCGCCGAAGGTAGAGCGATTTAAAAATAATGCTTCGGTTGATTTGGTGATCTCTACTTCAAGTTACCAATCAAGTCTTTCGAGGTTTTTTGACTTTAAGAAACTCTCGGGAAGAGCGGTTCGAGCCTATTTTGTAGACAAAAAGACAAACCAGGAAATCAAGGCGATTATTCAAAAAGAGTACTCCGAACCAATTCCGCCATCGAGTGTTTTATTAGTCGGTAATATTGATCAGATCCCCTCCTGGAAAGGAAGCGGTGATAATCGATGGACTGATTTTAATTACACGACGTTGGATACAGACTCTATTCCTGACATTTCCTTAGGGCGTCTTCCCACACATACGAATGAGGAACTCAATCATTTTATAGATAAAGCCATTTCTAGAGAAAAGGACCCTAGAAAAATTGAAGAATTTCTTCTGACGGCAGGAAAAGATGAAAGTCTTGGTTGCCCTGAAAACGTCACCAAAGTTGGAAAAAAAATCACCCAGGGTGCTCCTTCCATCAACCTTACCAAAAAATATCGCACTGAAGTGGGAACCGAAGAAGTCATTGCAGCCTATAATTCTAATCCCAATATCATTGTCTATGATGGGCACGGAAATAGTTCTGGTATGACTGAGATTCCACTTCTGATTTCGTCCTTGAATAACCTTTCGAATACGACCTACCCTATCATTTTGGATATTGCCTGTTTAAATGCCCACTGGAATAAATCGGCGAGTCCCAGAAACTTCGCGGAGTCTATTTTATTAAGCCCGCTTCGAGGAGCTGCAGGAATCATGGCTTCTGGAGGAAGTGGTTATGGGCATGATTTTTTTCAAACGATCGGAGAGATCATCGGTAAAGCCCACCAACGACAAACCGTAGACCCCAAAATGAATGAGATTGGCCAAGTGATTCTAGCGGCTAAGATCAAGCACGGAACTCAAGATAGAACTTATTGGAATTACTACGGCGATCCTAGCTCCAGCGTATTCTAAAAGCCCACACTGATTTCGGCCCCTCTCTTGCTCTCCTTTCCCCGAAGGAGATTGCCTCAATGCACTTAGCCTGTCCCCGCTCTAAAAAGATGTCGAAAAGACTGACGGGTGCGTTCCTTTTTTGGCTCGTAACCAGTCTGTATGCCGCTGAACCCGAGGTAACTAAAATAAAAAGCTCGATTCAAGGCGTCGACCAAGCGGTTAAGGCCGTTTATGTAAGTTCAGAGGAAAAAAATAGTTCACCTGATCTTCCAAATCTCGTCTTTAAGCCCGATCTAGCCGCCATTGAAATTGCGGCAATTGATAAACTGATTGAGGACACAACGGTTCCTAACAAAGATAAGGAATTAACTCTGGTTCGATATACACTGGGTGATCCGCGAATCACTGAGGCCCTGATAAAAGCCAAAAGAAGCGGCATAAAAGTACTTCTAATCACAGACCTAAACCCAGTCATGAAAGGTGATTTTTCAAAGGTTCAGGGAAACTTCACAACCGCCTTCTCAAAAGCGGAACTAAAAGACCCCCAGAAAAATGAGGGGGCCAAAGTCATTCAAGATTTAGAAGCGGCTGGATTTGAAATGAAAAAGGATATTCTGTCGCAGCCCCTTTATCGTCCGGAACTAGAACGAACACCCATTATGCATGAGAAGGCCCTTCTGCTTCGTTCGGGAGAAAAGAAAAGTGCTTTCTTTGGAACTGCCAATCTGGCAAGGAATCCCCGCTATAACCGGATCTTTGATGTTCAAGACCCAGTCTTTTTTGATGCGTATCAAAAGCATGTCGATACCCTATCCGAACTCTACAAACAGGGAAAAGAAACTCGCGAGATAGCGCCAGCTGGAAGAACTCTCATTCAGTATCCGGATGGAACCGAAATGGAATTGGCCTTTACGGATGGTCAATACAATCCCAATGATCGTATCGTCGATATTTTGAAAAATAATGTATTAGAGCATATCGATTTATCTCACTTTGTAATGACCCATCGAGGTTTTTTTAATGCGCTTGGAGAGGCCATCTCAAAGAATCCAGAAGCGACTGGTTATGCCGTAGCCGATGACCGGTTTTCTGCCATTAAAGGGTGGGGACTTTCACCCGCACTAGCTGGAATTGAAGTGGTCGATCCCTACAATCGAAAGTTTACGGGGCTTAAACCCTCCGCTTTCGGACGAATTGAAAGCTTTGTTTATCAGAGGCCGGCGGTAGATCCAGAAACAGGAAAAGTGAGATCGGAAACATCTGAGGAGGGTCCACCTACTTCACGACATCTTTGGCATGACAAGACCACCCTCGTCGACTTTAAAGATGCCGCCGGAAAACCCAAGACAGCACTTTTCACAGGTAGTTTTAACTTGAGTAACAACGTGGCAAACTCTGAATTCCAAGTTCAGTTTAATCTTCCTCGCGATTCCTGGATACGAAAAGCCGTCAAACACAGCATTGAGGAAGTCGTCTCAAATGAACCTCAATGGGCCGTTCCGACACTCGAAGCTTCTTTAAGAAATGCGATTGCTCTTGTTTTAGGAGTCACTGATCTTGAAATTCCACTTGAGCAAAGCAGTAAGCTTTTAGGTGCAATTGACAGAAGAGATTTTGAAGAAATGAAAAAGATTCTCGCCCATCTCAAGGGAACACGAACAAAACTCAAATGGAAATTAGACAATGAAACAAAGGACGGGCGAGTCGACCAATTCATCAGCTTTTTAGACTGGTATTCAAAAAACATTCCCCCATCGAATGCAGAGTTTGATGTACGCGTACAAAGAACGATTGGAATGGCTTTAGTCATTGCACAACCACAAATGAAAGATCATATTAAGGCTAATCTTTTGAGTCAGGTGATTGACAGGCCGCAACTCAGTATCGAAGAACAACATAGACTCCTGAATGGGGCTTTCAAAGCTCTGGGGCTCGGAGAGGTCAATTCCTGGTCTGGGATGGAATCCACGCTTTTATCTTTGGACTCTATTCTTTCCCCAGAGGCACTCGCTGAAAAAGAAAAAAACCTGAACGTTTCTTTGGATTCGTTCATTGGAAAAAAGATTGATGAAGGTAATTTTTCCTGGAAGGGTCCTGCTTTTGACAAGTTTGTGGAATCTCTCCAATCCGAAATGGGCCTTTCAATCCTCTCCATCATATCCTCTGGTAACATCTCCCCCGACGAAATTACGCGATTTGCTCGGCTATTGAACGAAAAAAGGAAAGCTCTTGAAATCCCGAATGAATTAAAAACTCTATCTAAGAATCACATTTTCGATACAAAAGACCTAATAAAGCTTGAGGAAAGACTTCGAAAACTTTTTGAATCCCAGGCCAAAAAAGGAATTCAAGCATCCACTGTTATATCCACCGACAAACAGTTTATTTCGACACTGAGTAAGATTAAAAGAAATCAGGATGGGGCTCTAACAGATTTCAAGATTCAAATCCCCAAGAAAGAAAGCCAAAAAGATGAACTTGCTCCGTTGGATTGCAGCAAGGCTTTCGAACAGCTCAGTTAAGAGCGTCTAGTTTATCTTCAGAATACACCTCTCCCAGCCCACCGTTTGTATACAACCTAAATAGGCTGAATTCCGACCTTAAGTTGGGGGAGATTTCATGAGACAGAAGGGGCCTTAAAATTGCAGCCTCACTGAAAGACATTTTTGAAGCAGGAGCTTGAAATGAGGAACTTTCGATTCTTGAACCTTTTAGCGTTAACCATTACTTCTTTTTTCTTAAGTAGCTGTCAAATTGAGACGAGTGGAGTCACTTTTACCGTAAACTCGGGAAGTCTCACTTGTGCAGCAACTGCTTCGGTTAGTTCGGTAGTTTCTGGTCAAAGCTTCCCCGTTACCATACAGGTTATCGGTGGAGCAGCTCCCTATACATTGTCGGGTACAACGGGAACCTTCTTAACCACTTATACGATTCCCCAAGTATTGACGAACGCCACTAACAATAGCCAAGTGACGACCACTTCATTTTCAGTAACGGACAGCGCTGGAAAATCAACGAGCTGCCAACTGGCGATTACGGTAACTCCAGACACCACTACGACCACCAACCCTTTAGGCTGCTCAGTCGTTGCTTCAGATGACACTCCAAGCATCAACGAAAGTGTCACTTATGCGGCAACAGCTGCTAATGGAAGCGGTACTTACTATTTCACCGGTTTTATTCCCGGTGGCTCTGGAGCTATCACAGCTTCTTTGAATCAGGTTGCGCCTAATCAGGCAACTGCTGGGGCTAGCTATAGTTACTCAGGTCTTTATACATCGGTATTTTATGTTTCAGATTCAGCGGGAAACAGCGCTACTTGTGCAAAGACAGTGACCGTACAAGCCGGCCAGTCGGTTAGTTTAACGGCCAGTCCCGCTACAACAGTACCCGCGACTCAATCTATCTACCTGACCGCGACACCATCAGGATTTAGCGCTACGCCTACTTACAGCTGGTCTATTTCTGGATCAGGTTTGAATTTGAGCTCATCCGGAAACACCGCTACTGTCACAGCAGTAGATGCCTATACAACTCGCACGGGAACCGTGACAGTTATCGCCACTAACGGAAGTCAGACAGCAACTTCCAATATTCCACTTACCTTTACCGCAGGAAGCTCTACGCTTAATTGCTCGATTTCTTATACCCCGGGAACCTATACGACAAATCAGAATGTTCCTTTCAGTATTACAGCAAGCACGGGTGAAGCTCTGACAGTTACGCAGATAAACGTAACAGATGGTTATGTGGTTGGAGGCTCACCTTCTCAGAATCCTTATATTAACTTTTATTACTCTGGCACAAAGCTTGTGACAGCTCTTGCTCGATCCACGAGCTCAGGAGTTCTCTGTAACAATGGGGCTTATTTACAAACCAGTATTTACATTTCACCTTCGCAGAGCCCTTTCACTTGCAGCATCTCGATGACTCCGAATCCGACTAACACCTATACTTGGATTCTTGCGACCATTACGGCTTCAGGTGCACAAGGAGCCTATTGGCTTGAGAGTTTGACTTCAGATTACCCAACTTACATGGCCCTCGACAGCAGCACGAGTCAGGACAGTTTAAATAGCACATCCTCTTCTCCGATTTACCGTTATGTTTACTTTTACTATCCAGGAACCTGGAAAGTGACTGCGCGCTTAAGAGATTCGGCTGGCCGAACTGCTACCTGTGATACTTACGAAACTATTTACGGGTACCAATAAAGGTAAGAGACAACGAATTCACACAATATCTCTGATGGGTGGGTGCGGGACCATCTTCAAAAACATGGCCGAGATGAGCTTGGCAGCGGGCACATCGGATTTCTGTTCGGATCATGCCATGAGAAGTATCTGAAACGGTTTCAATGTGCTTAAGATCCACCGGTGCCCAATAGCTGGGCCAACCACTTCCCGATTCATATTTTTCTTCTGAACGGAACAACGGTAGGTTACAGCCAGCACAGTGATAGATGCCGGCCTCTTTGTGATGGTAATATTCGCCCGTAAAGGGCTTTTCCGTAGCGCCCTTTCGACAAACAGCATATTGGTCGCTACTTAATTTTTCTCGCCAAAAAGAATCTGGTTTATTTTTCCAATCTTCCAAAGCAACTCCTCAGCCAAAATAATCAGGCGCATTTCCCTTTTTCCATTTGATGTTACAACCGATACTCGGTCGTTGATCACGCGAGGGAGACTCATTTTTTAAAACCGCCTCGAGGGCTCTCCGCAAGTCTTGTCCCGTTACCGGAATTTTATTTCCTGGGCGACTTTCATCAAATTGACCTCGATAAATAAGTTTTCCGGCTTTATCGAACAAGAAGAAATCCGGTGTGCAAGCAGCACGGTAAGCCTTAGCGGTTTCCTGAGAGGCGTCGACTAAATAAGGAAAGGTATAGTTGAGGCGCTTCTTCTCAAGAACCATTTTTTCCGGACTATCCTCCGGATATGTCACGGTGTCATTCGAGTTAATGCCAAACACCGCAACGCCCTTTTCTTGAAACTCACGCATCAAACCAGACAATTCGTGGCCAATGTGTTTTACGTAAGGGCAATGATTGCAAATGAACATCACCAAAAAAGGCTTCTTTCCTTTAACTTCAGAAAGCCGAACGAGTTTGTTTTCAGTGTCTGGAAGCGAGAAATCAGGGGCCTCGGTCCCTAATTCCAGCATCGTTGAAGGTGTTAACGCCATAGTGAATCCACCACCCTTCTTAAAAACGGCCAACTAAAATCATGAAGAGGTTTTTCCCCTTTTTCTTCTTTGATCTCAAAGTGCGGAGCTGCCAAAAAAACATGACCCTTTCCGTATTTAAAACGAATCATAGCGGGATCCTTGGATTCAGAAAATCGCAAGACAACTTCAATGTTTTTTTTCTTGGCCTCCTCGGAGCTATAATGAAAAGCAGGTCCTCCATAGAGGAGCATGCGAACACTCTTTCCCAATCCCTTTACTAGGGGATGCCCAAGTTCCCACAAAAAATCCATAACGCCTTCGATGTAACCGGGCACCTCAAGTGAAGTGCCATCATAGGCAGTGCCTTCCAGAAGCCCTATTCCATAGGATCCGTTGGCCGGCCCGCCTTCTCGGTGAGATGTGGCATAAAATGCCCCAGCACAAATCCCCAAGTAACTGCCGCCGTTTCGGACATAGTCTCGGATATTTTGGGCCCCTGCTTCTCCCAGGTCCTCCAAATACACCCAAGACTCTCCCCCGGGCATGATCAACAAAGGGGGGTCTTCAGAGGCCAAATCTCCTAAAACAAGATCTTTTGGCTGTTTGGTTTCATAAGAAAAGCCCTCAGAACTGAGAAAGGCTTCGAGATTTTCAGTTCCCGCATCCCAAGTTCCTTTGCCTTCGTAAAGGAATACTTTTCCAGAGGCCGCAATGGCCTGAATACCGATAACAAATAAGAAAATGAACCATTTCGTCATTTTAGCCCCCTCGAAGTCGTTCAATCTTTTGCTTCCATCGACTCTCTACCAACTGGCGGATGATGGAGTGCTCCGGTTTTTTTAGATTTGGGTCGTCTTTCAGCAATTTATCTGCTTCGGTCTTAGCTCGCTGTAAGAGATCCGCATCCCTCAAAATATTTCCCACCCTAAATCCAGGTAGGCCACTTTGTCGAGTGCCCAAAAATTCCCCAGGCCCGCGTATTCGTAAATCTTCCTCAGCAATGACAAAGCCATCTTCCGTTTTTGTCATAATTCTGAGGCGTTCCGTAACGTAAGCATCAGCCAGCAAGATACACTCGCTTTCTTCACTTCCCCGGCCTACTCGTCCCCGAAGCTGGTGCAATTGGGACAATCCTAAGCGCTCGGGATGCTCAATCACCATGAGGGTCGCATTAGGCACATCGATTCCCACTTCGATCACAGTAGTTGAAATGAGAACATCAAATTTCTTGTTTTTAAAATCCGAAAGAACCTTTTCTTTTTCTTCGCTTTTCATCCGACCATGCACCAATCCCACTTTCAAATCGGGAAATACTTCCTGGCTTAACTTGCGATGCATTTCCGTAGCAGACTTCAGCTCCAATTTTTCAGACTCCTCCACGAGAGGATAAATGACATAGACCTGTTGGCCCTTTTTCACGACCTCGCTGATTTGTTGGTACAGTTTAGGACGGTCTTTATCTCGAAGAATTCGGGTTCGAATGGGCTTTCTGCCTTTGGGTTTTTGTCGAATGATACTTAAGTCCAAATCTCCATAAAGGGTTAGCGCCAGAGTTCTGGGGATTGGAGTCGCGGTAGTCATCAACAAATGAGGTTTTCCAGACTCACTTTTTTTCAGCAAAAGGCCCCTCTGCTCCACCCCAAAACGGTGTTGTTCATCTACAATGACCAGGCCCAATTTCTTAAATTTCACGCTCTCTTGAAAAAGGGCATGGGTACCAATCACCACACAGTTTTCCTGGTTCTGAATCGCTTCCAGAGCTTCTTTTTTTCCCTCATTCGAATGAGTCAGGAGATATACCGAAACTCCCGCAGGCTCGAGCAAGCTTTTAGCAGTGCGAAAATGCTGTTGCGCTAGAACTTCAGTAGGAGCCATAAAAGCAGTTTGGTAGCCACTTCCGCTCGCAATGGCTGCTGCTCCTAAAGTCACGACTGTCTTTCCCGCGCCTACATCACCTTGAATCAAACGGCACATGGAAAAAGGCTTTCCAAGATCTTCTTGGGTGACTCTTAAAGCTTCTTTCTGATCGTCAGTTAAAGTGAAAGGAAGATTTTTTAAGAGTTCTCCCAGTACATTTTTCGGATCGTTTAAAGTAGGGGCCTTTTCCCTCTGGTGTCTTTGTTTAATGAGGCCCAGTCCTAGTTCAAGAATGAAAAACTCTTCAAATACAATTCGTTTAATTGCTTCATTGGGCTTTTCAGAGTTGGGTAAGTCATCTGGAAAATGGACTTTTGTAAAACTTTGTCGAAGGCTTGGGAGTTCAAGATCAGAAAGAATCCTCTCAGGGAGACTTTCCTGAAGGTGTGGTAGCGAAGCATGAATCGCTTCTCTCATGACTTTACGTAGGGTCTTTTGATGAAGGCCTTCAGTTTCGCTATAGATGGGAACGACCCGTCCAAAATTCAAACTGATGACGGGCTTTCCATTTCTCATTTCAGTTACTTTTTCAAATTCGGGATGGGCGATTTGCAACCCGCGATTTGAAGGTCTTACTTCCCCCGCCACTACATAAGAATTTTCTAGTTGAAACTCCTCCAGCAAGGCGGGATAGGCATGGAACCAGAATAGTGTGATTTCCCCTGTGGGATCGGACAAGACCACTTCGAGTCGATGTTTTCGCCCCATTCGTTGGGGTTTTACCCGAGTCACTTTTCCGAAAACGACGACAAAAGAACCGGGGCGGATAGATCCCAGAGGAGTTAGACGCCGACGGTCTTCATAATCTCGGGGAAGAAAATAAAGGGCATCCTCGACTGTTGCTATTCCCTTTTTTGAGAGAAGCTTCGCAAGTTTAGGTCCCACGCCCTTAACAAACTGGATGGGAGAATTTAAAACATCACTCATACCTAATGCTGATAACTTCGTATTCCAATTCCCCTTTGGGAACCCGAATAGTCACGACATCCCCTTCCTTCTTATTGAGAAGTTGACGGGCTATGGGCGATTCAATGGAGAGTTTGCCTACTTTGATATCAGATTCGTCAACGCCCACGATCTGATACTTTTTGATGGTATCGGTTTCAAGATCCTTCACTTCGATAGTAGCTCCAAACACAATCCGATCCGATTTAATCTGTGACGGATCGACAGCCTGAGAACGAGCAATTTTATCTTCCAAATCTTTAATTCGCCCTTCGATAAAGCCCTGCTGTTCTCTAGCGGCATCATATTCCGCATTTTCAGACAGGTCCCCGTACGAGCGAGCAGTGGCAATCGCTTGAATCACTCGAGGTCTTTCGTGAGTTTTTAAATGTTTTAACTCTTCTTCGAGTTTCTTTTTTCCATTTAATGTCATCGGCACCATGCTCATATTTCTCGCTCCTGCAAACAATGGGTACTGACGGGTATTCGCTTGTGCTCTGCAATGGCCTGAACCCCGGCTCTAGCGGCTGCAACCGTCGTAAAGTAGCATAAATTTCTCATGAGGGTATTTCTTCTTAGCTCGTAAGCCGCCCCAACTTCATGGACTCCTAAAGCAGAAGTATTTACCACGAGGCTGATTTCACCATTTTTAATATGGTCAACGATATGAGGGCGTCCCTCGTTTACTTTATTAACACTCCGAACACTAAGCCCCTTTTCGTTCAGAAACTGGGCCGTTCCTCGAGTGGCAACTAATTCAAACCCTAAACTGACTAGATCTTTTGCAATCCCGAGGCAAGCCTCTTTATCTGCGTCTTTAACACTCAAAAATGCGGTTCCACTTAACGGAAGAGGATAGCCTGAAGCAAGAGTTGCTTTTCCAAACGCCTCTCCAAAAGTCTTTCCAACGCCCATAACTTCACCGGTTGACCGCATCTCAGGTCCTAACACGATGTCGGTCTCAGGAAACCGTTTAAAAGGAAACACTGACTCTTTTACGTAAACCAAGTCCATGCCTGCCTTTGAAATTTCAAGTTCCTTCAGCTTTTTACCCAACATGACTTTCATTGCTAGTTTCGCAAAGGGAATTCCCCGGGCTTTACTCGCGAAGGGCACGGTTCTCGAAGCTCTCGGATTCACTTCAATGATGAAAATGTTTTCGCCTTCAATCGCGAATTGAATATTGATAAGCCCCTTTACTTTAAGTTCCAAGGCCATCATGCGAGTTTGTCGCTCTAATTCTTTTTGGATGCTGGCTGAAAGAGACATGGGAGGTAAACTACAAGCAGAGTCTCCCGAGTGCACTCCGGCTTCATGAATTTGTTCCATCATGCCAACAATCAATACTTCTTCACCATCGCAAATCGCATCGACATCTACTTCGATTGCATTCTTCAGAAACCGATCCATTAAAAGGGGAGAATCTTCCGAAATCTCATGTTTCTTTCTAAGCCACTTCTGAAGTTCTCTACTGTTGTAGATAATTTCCATCCCTCTTCCGCCCAGCACGTAAGAAGGCCTGACGAGAAGTGGGAAACTGATTTTTTCGGCGGCTTCTAATACATGGGCGGCATCAGATACGACAACGCTTTCAGGTTGTCTTAACTGGAGTCGATTACAGAGGGCTCTAAATTTATCTCTATCCTCCGCAATTTCGATTGCCTGAGCGGATGTGCCTAAAATGGGGACATTCAATTTAGCCAGTTCGCGACTCAGATTAAGAGGAGTCTGTCCCCCAAAATGGACCACCACCCCCATGGGCTTCTCGTGTTCAACAATGTGGAGGATATCTTCCAGGGTAAGGGGTTCAAAATAGAGCTTGTCGCTCATATCGTAGTCAGTGCTAACCGTTTCTGGGTTGCAATTGACCATAATGCTTTCAAAACCTTCCTCTTGAAGGGCAAACAGTGCTTGAACACAACAGTAATCAAATTCAATTCCCTGACCGATTCGGTTGGGCCCACCACCTAAAATCATGACCTTTTTACGGTCATTCAAAGCGATATCGTCTCCTTCATCTTCATAAGTTGAATAAAAGTAGGGAGTGAACGATTCAAATTCTGCCGCACAAGTATCCACACACTTATAAACCGGAACGATTTGATGCTTCATCCGAAGCTTTCGGACATTTTCCTCGGTGGTTTGCAATTGGACCGATAGTCCTTTGTCCGAAAATCCAAGACGCTTCCAGGCTCTCATTTGATCTCTTGAAATCTCAGAGAGTTTTCCTGAGAAACTGCGAATTCGCGGTTCTTCATCCGTGAGTTCTTTGATCTGTCTTAAGAACCAAGGATCAATGGAGGTCAATTCATAAACTTCGTTTTCAGTGAAACCTTCTCGAAAAGCTTGAGCAACCCAGAGGAGTCTGTCTGGCTTGGGAGTCTTGATGTAATTGCGAATTCCCTCAGCCCAGCCCCCTTCTGTTTTGATCTTTCTTCTTTCGGAAAGAGGGTTCAGTCCCCACCACTTTACTTCGAGCGAACGAAGAGCTTTCTGTAACGACTCTTTGAAAGTTCGCCCCATGGCCATCGCTTCCCCGACAGACTTCATGGAGGGAGAAAGCTTAGAATCCGAGCGAGGGAACTTTTCAAAAGCAAAGCGAGGAATCTTTGTAACTACATAATCAATCGTGGGCTCAAAGCAGGACGGGGTTTTTTTGGTAATATCGTTTGGAATTTCATCCAGGGTGTAACCAATCGCAAGCTTGGTGGCAATTCGAGCAATAGGAAATCCAGTCGCCTTAGAGGCTAACGCAGAACTTCGGGAAACTCGAGGATTCATCTCTATGGCCACCACTCTGCCCGTTTGTGGATTTACGGCAAATTGGATGTTTGAGCCTCCCGTCTCTACCCCCACTTCGCGAATGATAGCCAAAGCTTTATCTCGAAGGTCTTGATATTCCACATCCGACAACGTTTGAGCGGGAGCAATGGTAATGCTATCTCCCGTGTGAACTCCCATCGGATCCAGATTCTCAATGGAACAGACAACCACGACGTTATCTTTTTTGTCTCGGATGAGTTCTAACTCAAATTCTTTCCACCCTAAGACAGATTCTTCCACTAGGATCTGACTGGTTGGGCTCGCCTCAAGACCTCTGGAAGCCTCGGTTTTGAACTCTTCGATATTATAAGCAATGCTTGCACCGGTTCCCCCCAAAGTAAATGAGGGGCGGATTACGCAGGGAAAGCCCACTTGGCTCGCGATTTCTAACGCTTGTTCAACCGTGTTAGCTTCCCCGCTTTTTGGAAAATCAACCCCTACTTTGACAAGAACCTGTTTGAACAGTTCTCGACTTTCGGCTTTCTCAATAGCGACTTCATTGGCACCAATTAGCTCAATACCATATTTTTTAAGAATGCCTTCACGATGAAGCAACATGGCCAAATTAAGGGCAGTCTGTCCCCCAACCGTTGGCAAAAGCGCTTGTGGCTTTTCTCGCCGAATCAGATCCTCGAGATAAGGCAAAGTAAGAGGTTCAATATAAGTGCGATTGGAAAAAACGGGATCCGTCATGATCGTTGCCGGATTGCTATTGACCAGAACGACCTCATAGCCCTCTTCTTTGAGCGCCTTACAAGCCTGAGTACCGGAATAATCAAATTCGCAGGCTTGCCCAATGATGATAGGTCCCGAACCAATCACCAGCACTTTTTTGATGTCTGTTCTTTTAGGCATTCAGCTTAAATCCTACTGTTATCATCATAAATTTTTTCAATCGGCATATGTTCATACATCCGATACTTGAGATACATCCCCACCAGAAGCCAGAGCCAGCTCTGATAAGTTTCAAAATCTTTTTCCTTCTTAAACTGTTTTACCTTGGTTTTTATATAGTCATGGACTTCTACCGGGTGATAGGAGGGTCTTCGAACAAAAGCACTAGAATCACTTTTGCCAGAGCCATCATCAATTAATCTTCCTTCAATGAGATCTCCTTTTTGAAGACCTAGAAAATCAGAATCATATTTTCTCGAAATAAAATGGGTTTTTCCGGTGAAGAGTTCTTTTAGTTTCAATCCTTCATCGTTAATTTTTTGAACACTGTACAACCCTCGTAAATTTCCTTGTTTGAGCTGAGTCCAAAGCCCCTTAATACTAGAGGATAATTTTTCAACACCCGCTGGAATCTGCTTCTCGAAAAGACACCAGTCATAGAAGAAATCCCACAGATCTTCCACGAGCTCAGCCCTCTCAGGCTGAGAGAGCGTCATACGAAGTCGGGTATGAAAATCCTTTCTGAGATTTTCAAGCTGTGCCTGATCCACAAGCTCAATTAGCTCATCCACGATAGTAACAAAATCGGGGTAAAGGTTACCCGGTAGGTTTCGTTTGGAAGTCGTCATTTCATTGTTCATGTTATGAACCCCTTAATAAATTGATCAAAGAGAAAGTTAGCGTCACTTGGTCCAGGCTTTGCTTCTGGGTGAAACTGAATACTCGATATTTTCATTTTTTTGGAATTAAAGCCTTCCAAAGTCTGATCGTTTAAATTGATCAGACTGACTTGAACCTCATTTTTGGGAAGAGATTCTGGTTTTACCGCAAATCCATGGTTCTGCGAGGTAATGAGAATTCTCCCTGTTTCCAAATCTTTTACCGGGTGATTCACGCCATGGTGCCCATATTTTAATTTGTACGTTTCACCACCAAGGGCTCTGGCCATCAACTGATGCCCCATGCATATGGCTAGAATGGGAACTTGCCCAATCAGAGATTGAATTTCTTTAACCGCGTGGGGAACACGTGCTGGGTCCCCGGGGCCATTTGATAAACAAACGGCGGCTGGCTTTTCTTTTTTAACTTCCTCAGCGGGCATCTGATAAGGAACAACTCGTACTCTAAACCCTCTAGCTGAGAGACTTCTTAAGATATTCCATTTCACACCAAAATCATAAACAACGACAGTGCCTAGCGTGTTTTTTGATTTGGCTTTAGCAGCTTCAAACTCCCAGGGCTCTTTAGAACTGACCTCACTCACCAAATCCAAACCCTCCATCTGGGGAACACTTCTTAAAAGAGAAATGCCTTTGGCTTTGATTTCGTCGATACTGTCAGTTTCAACTGGAAAAATAATGCTTCTCTGAGCCCCCTCCTCTCTGAGCAACTTGGTCACCTTTCGGGTGTCAATTTCAGAGATACCAGGAACTCCGGCCTTCTCAAGATAATCGCCCAAACTCTGCTGAGCTCTCCAATTGGAAGGATTGGAAAAATACTCTCGAGCCACAACGCCTTTTAATAAAAGCGAATCCGACTCAATATCCATTTCGTTTACACCGTAATTTCCAATTTGGGTGTGGGTCATCACCACTACTTGATGGGAGTAAGATGGATCAGAGAAAATTTCCTGATAGCCACTCATTCCTGTGTTAAAGACTGCTTCTCCCCCTTGAGCACTTCGAGCTCCAAACCCCTTGCCTAAAAACACATGGCCATTTTCAAGTACAAGAGCGGCTTTCCAGGAGGATTCTCTCATCAGACTCTCCCTCGATAGACGATTTTTCCAGCTACGATGGTAAAAACAGGCTTTCCTCTCATCTTCCAACCATGAAAGGGCGAATTCTGACTTTTGGATTGAAACTGAGAGCGATCAACCACCCATTCTATGCCGGGATCAAAAATAGAAATGTCTGCATCAGCTCCTACCCGAAGCGTTCCCTTTTTGACTCCAATAATTTGTGCAGGCTTAAGGGTCATAGCAGCTACCAATTTGGATAAATCCCAGTGATTTTTTAAAACCTTCGCATAATAAAGTGGGAAGGCCGTTTCTAATCCCACCATTCCAAAGTCAGCATGATCATATTCCACTTCTTTTTCTTCCCTTGAATGAGGCGCATGATCAGATGCTAAGGCATCGATTGTTCCGTCAGCGACGGCTTCCTGAAGCGCTTCAATATCTTCTTTTTCTCTTAACGGTGGTGCTACTTTCGTATTGGTATCATAGGTGCCAACTACCTCATCCGTCAAAGTCAGGTGGTGCGGAGTGACTTCCGCAGTTACTTGAATTCCTCTTCGTTTTGCCTCTCGAATCAACGCTACGCTTCCCGCCGTACTGGCATGGGCAATATGCAACTTGGCTCCTGTGAGTTCAGCCAAGTAAATATCTCTAGCTACAATGACTTCCTCAGCCGCTTTGGGAATTCCCCGAAGCCCGAAACGAGCTGAGTTATACCCTTCATTCATCACGCCTAGCCCCTTTAGGTTGGAATCTTCGGCATGGCTAATTACTGTTAAATCAAATCGCCTCGAGTAATCGAGAGCCTTCCGAAACAGGTAGGCATTCATCACTGTTTTGCCATCATCAGAAATAGCCACAATACCGGCTTCTCTCATGGAACCTATCTCAGCTAATTCTTCCCCCTTGAGTCCTTTGGTGACCGCCCCGATGGGAAATACATTGACTGGAGAGTCGGTCGCTACTTTTTGGCGAATGTAGGTTGTGATGTACGAACTATCATTCACCGGCTGAGTATTAGCCATACAAGCAATACTTGTGAAGCCTCCGGCAGCGGCTGAACGAGTTCCTGTTTCAATCGTTTCTTTGTGCGTTCCCCCGGGCTCACGGAGGTGAGTGTGAATGTCGATCCATCCCGGAGTCACTACTAAGCCCGTGGCATCGATTTCGGGGATGGGTTCGCTTTTAGGGATCTCAAAACCCTTTCCGATAGCTTCGATTTTTCCATTGAGAACCAAAATGTCTTGAACAGAATCTTTGTTTTGGCTGGGATCTACTACTCGACCATTTTTAATGAGAAGAGAGTTTAAATTCATTGAATGTCTTCCTTCCAGGAAAAGGGCTCTCCCCCGGATAACAAATGCAAAACTGACATCCGAAGCATCACCCCATTTGAAACCTGATTCAAAATGACGGAACGAGAACTATCCGCAACGTCCGTCGCAAGTTCCACCCCTCGATTAACAGGTCCAGGATGCATGATAAGAACTTCAGGCTGACAAAGTTTTAAAACTCGTTGGTTAAGTCCGTAAAAACGAGAGTACTCTCCTTGCGAAGGAGTCTGACCGTGGCTGAATCTTTCAAATTGAATTCTCAACATCATCACGACATCTTGATCCTTCACTGCCTTCTCTAACTCATGAAAAACTTTCACCCCCATTTTTTCAACTTTGGGAGGCAAAAGAGTCGGGGGTCCACAAACAGAAACTTCAGCACCCATGGTTCTTAAAGCATAAATATTAGAGCGGGCAACTCGACTATGCGCAATGTCTCCGACAATCAAAACCCGAGTTCCCCGAATTTGTTTTCTACTTTGAAAAATGGTCATCAAATCAAGAAGCGCTTGGGTGGGGTGTTCGTGAAATCCATCTCCTGCATTAACGAGCGGAAGATTTAAAGCCTGATCCAATAAAAACGGAGATCCAGCAGAGGGGTGTCGAAGAATAAGAATATCCGGTCGCATGGCCTCGATGTTACGAGCCGTATCCAGAAGGGTCTCGCCCTTCTCGGTGGAACTTCCCCCTTTGGTTAAAACAATCGAATTTCCGCCCAATCTCTGAGTTGCTAATTCAAATGAACTTCGTGTTCGGGTGCTTGCTTCAAAAAACAACATGAAGGCCGTCTTCCCCGATAAAGTGGCCGGGATCGATTGCCCCTTTTCAAAACGTTCTTTAAAAGCCAGGGCAGTAGATATAAGTAATTGGATTTGTTCCTTTTTTAGAAATTCTGTCCCCAGGAGTGATTTCAACTGAAGCGCATTTGCCGGAGAGGCATTTGGGGTCGTCATTTGAGTACAGGACTTTAGGATAAATCTAGACGAATGGGAAGCGCTCTTTATTGCTTCCAAAGGCCATCTGCGTTATTGATCTGGCATCTCAAAAAAGGGGAGTTCCAATGGCTTCTGAAATGAAATTAAAAACTGGTCTAGCTGAAATGCTTAAAGGCGGAGTAATCATGGATGTGGTCAATGCTGAACAAGCAAAGATTGCTGAAAAAGCTGGTGCCGTCGCAGTGATGGCTCTTGAACGGATTCCCGCCGATATTCGAAAAGAAGGCGGAGTAGCCCGGATGTCTCCTCCTGATAAAGTTTTAGAAATCATGGAGGTGGTTTCCATCCCCGTCATGGCTAAGGCACGAATTGGTCATTTCGTAGAAGCAATGATTCTTGAATCTCTCGGAGTGGATTTCGTAGATGAAAGCGAAGTTCTTACTCCCGCTGATGAGCAATATCATATCGATAAATTTCAATTCAAAGTTCCTTTTGTTTGTGGAGCCAGAAATTTAGGAGAAGCGCTTCGACGAATCGGGGAAGGAGCTGCGATGATCCGAACCAAAGGAGAAGCCGGTTCCGGAAACATTGTAGAAGCCGTCAGACATCTTCGCACTTTGAGAACTCAAATCAGAAGATTAACCACTCTTGGACGAGAAGAACTTGTGAATGAATCAAAGGAGCTCGGAGCCCCTCTCGCCCTAGTGGAATGGGTGGCCACCAATGGAAAGCTTCCTGTACCCAATTTTGCAGCTGGTGGAGTCGCTACTCCCGCAGATGCAGCTTTGTGTCGTTGGTTAGGTGCCGAGTCCGTTTTTGTGGGCTCTGGAATTTTTAAATCTCAAGATCCAGAGAAACTGGCTCACGCTATTGTTGAAGCAACAACCCATTATCAGGATGTGAAAATCCTATCTGAGTGCTCTCAGGGATTGGGAACTGCAATGAAAGGCCTCGATGTACATCTCCTGAAAGCAGAAGAACGACTTTCGGAGCGAGGTTGGTAGGGTTTCAATGCTAATTGGAATTTTGGCACTTCAAGGCGCCGTTGAGCCCCATGAAAAAAAGCTAAAACATCTAGGGATAGAATCCCGCTTGGTGAAACAATCAAAAGATCTGATTGATCTCTCGGGAATTATTTTACCGGGCGGTGAAAGTTCCACCATGCTCCACTTACTGAAGTTAAAGGGACTTTGGGATGACTTACAAACCTACGTTCAGGAAAAACCCTGCTGGGGACTTTGTGCTGGGGCTATCCTACTTGCTAAAGAAGTTACTTCACCGAACCAAGACTCACTTAAAGCTTTAGATATTTCCATCACCAGAAATGCTTATGGCCGACAGAATGAAAGTTTTGTTTCACCTCTGGTACCGAGTTCGGATTGGATTGATCAGGAGTCGATTGAAGGAGTGTTTATTCGAGCTCCCAGAATTAATCAAATCGGTCCTCGCGTAAAATCCCTTTTCACGTTTGAGGGGGAACCCGTGATGGTTCAAGAAAACCGTAAACTTGCATCCACTTTTCATCCCGAGCTCTCTGAAGGAACTAAACTGCACCAGTACTTCGTGAAACTTTGTCAAGAAGCGGCCTAACCGGTTATAGTTGTATTTATGGATCATCGTTTTCCCCATTGGCTAAGAACCCTCGTTCGCAAACTTGATTTTTTGGGCCTTCCGAATTTGGGAATGCTCGTTTGTGGCTTGGGAGCCATGGCGTATTTTTCCCAAATTTCTGGATTTAGTGCGGTAGACAAGTTTCTCTTTGATCCGATAGCCATTCGAGAGGGAGGAGAATGGTGGAGATTGTTTGCTTTTCCAATGTCCGACCCAGCTTCTACTCCTTCTAATCCCATTTTTTTCTTATTTTTCATTCTCTTTACGTACTTTGTTTTTCAGTCCATTGAGTCTCAGTGGGGGGCGGGTCCGCTGACTGTGTTTGTCCTCGTGAGCTATCTCAGTACAGTTGCGGGAGCTCTCATTTTGGAGTTTCCCACCAATGTTTGGCATTACATTCTTCTCAATGTCAGTTTAGTTTTTGGAACTCTATTTCCTAACTTCGAAATCCTCTTATTTTTTGTTCTTCCGGTTAAAGCAAAATGGTTAACTTTATTTTCTGGGGGCTTGTTACTGATTCAATTCTTGTTTGGGGCGGTCGTTTATAAGCTTTTTCTTCTCTTTGCTCTCTTCCCTTACTTTCTTTTCTTTGGGCCTTACTTTTTTAAAGAGATCCGCAACAAAGCCCGTGTTTCAGCCAACCGAAAAAAGTTTGATAAGGATATGTGGCGTTAAACTGGCTTGGTTTTTCGCTTAGTATTTCGGTACTGAAGTAGACTTCGGGCAATCACCACTACAATGAGGACAGAAATAAAAATGGTAATTATCATTTTTATTTCTTTTAACTTAATTAGCAGTGAAGAAATCTCATCCCCAAACAAGTGGCCTAAATAATAACCTCCAGCGATCCAAAGAGGGACGCTGATTAAAGCCGCTAAGAAATCTAGCAGGATGAAGGTTCGAAATTTCATGTGCATGGATCCGGCCATGAAAAAAACAACTGCCCTTAAACCCGCTACAAATCGAGCAAAAAAAACAACTTTTGGTCCATATTTCCTAAAGTAGGCCTTTGCTCTTCTCACTCTCTTCGGAGGAAAAAGAGGGTTCTTTTTTTTGTTAAGAATCTTTGCTCCCAGTCGATTTCCAATCAAAAAGAGAATCGAATCCCCGATAAGGACTCCTAAAATTGTGACGCCGATGCCTCCAAACCAGGTCAGGGTTTGGTCCCAAATAAGGTAGCCAGTGGCAATGAGGGGGATATCTTCAGGAAGAGGAAAGCCCAACCCGCAGGCCACTAGGATTCCGAAAATAAGGAGGTAGGCGACGCCACCGGACAAATCAGTTAAAAACTCAAACAACCGTTCCATGGACTCCACATCTTAGACGACAGAACTGTGTTAGACATTAAAATTCGGTTAATATTTTGCCACTCTGTGGCGGCTTTGGTATCTCTAGGGGTGTGGATAAATCAGACCCCAAGAAAAAGTCGAAAAACACGAGTTTGACGCCGTCAGGATCGGTCAATCCAGAAATATTACCAGCCAAGAAGCGCAAAGCCTCGACCAGTATTGCCCCAACGGATCCCTTATTGGCCACTTACTTTCGAGAAATATCAAAGTATCCTCTTTTGACTAAAGAGGAGGAGCATGAACTAGCAGTAAAGTATTACGAAACGAAAGATCGAGAAGCCTTACAAAAATTAGTCACGGCGAACTTGCGATTTGTAGTCAAAATTGCCTATGAATATCTCCATTATCGAATTCGTTTGATGGATTTAATTCAGGAAGGAAATACAGGGCTTCTTAAAGCCGTTCAGGATTTCAATCCTTATAAAGAGGTCAGACTCACAACCTATGCGGTTTGGTGGATTCGCAGTTATATCCAAGAAGCCATTTTAAAAAATTTCTCGCTTGTCAAAATGGGAACCACCCAAGCTCAGAAAAAGCTTTTTTACCGCTTGAAGAAAGAGCAGCAGAAACTAGAAGAAATGGGTCTTTCCCCGGGTCAAAATGTAAAACTTTTAGCGAGTAAGTTGGATGTTAAAGAGCGCGAGGTAGAGGAGATGAGCCAACGGCTTTCTGGCTCGGACGTTTCTCTCAATGCCCATATTGGGGACGATGACAAAAAAGAGCATATTCAAAATCTAGCGGATCCGGAAGCCCCTGTGGATCAGCGACTCGGCGATGAGGAACAGGCAAAGCTTTTTAAAGACGTTCTAAAAAAGTTCGGGCAAACCCTCGAAGGAAGAGAAAAAATTATTTTTCAAAACAGGTTAATTTCAGAAAATCCGCTTACTTTGCAAGAAATTGGCGACAAGTATAAAGTCTCAAAAGAACGGGCAAGACAATTGGAAGAACAGGTCAAAGATAAATTAAAGAAATACGTTGCTCAACACTATCCGGACTTTAATCTTCTCACCCAGGACTAATAATTTTCAGGAAATAACTGTCTTTCCACGCACTCAATGACAGAGTGAATGATCTTCATGTGCATTTCTTGGATCCGATCAGACGACTTTCCAGGGATAATAATTTCTAGATCAGCCTTCCCCTTCAGTCTTCCCCCATCTCTTCCTGAAAGCACCACCGTCCGAATCGATTTTTTCTGGGCCACTTCTATCGCCCGAAGAAGGTTAAGGGAATTTCCACTCGTAGTCAGAATGACTATCAGATCATCTTTCCGACCAAGCCCTTCAAGTTGCCTTGAAAATACGTGCTCAAATCCCATGTCATTAGAGACACAGGTGACATGGGACGGATCCCCCAGGGCCAATGCTCCGAGGGGTTTTCTGTCTTTTTTAAAACGTCCCGTAAACTCCTCGGCAAAGTGCATAGCATCGCAATGTGAGCCACCATTTCCACAGATAAAAAGATTTCCTTCCCGGCGGTACAGCTCAGTGACCTCTTTGGCAAAATTCTCACAGAGGCCCACCTGTTTTGGATCCCCCAAAAATGAACCCAATAAATCGTAAGCCTCTTTTAAGGAGTCAGAAAAAAAACTCATTCGTTAATTCCCTCAAGGAGCTTCAAAGCCGCTTTAGCGGTTAATGCACTTCCGGTGAAGTCTTTTGTTAGGGTTAGATAATCAAACTCCAGACCCGGTCCAAAGTATTTTGCTTTAAGTTTGTCTCCAATCGCTTTAGTTCGGTAGGCAGTTCCAAAATCTTTTAAGATCGATTCGTAAAACTGCTGAACCATCAAGATACCAATGGCATAGTTCTGAACATAAACCGGTGCCATCACAAAATGGTCTACGTCCCAATCTGCTTGCTCTGGCTTTAAACTCACCCCCCAGTACTCTTTAAAAATGGTCGCCCAAAGCTTTCCATAATCTTGATCAGGGTTAAGATAGATGGCCCGTTCAAATTCACTGAAAAGAACTTGCCGCAACAAAACAAAAGCCTGCTCTATTCGAGTTGAGCGTTCTTGATTGCTCAAAATGGGTTTGAGCCCATCTGTGCTCACCGCTGTATATTTCGGTAGGATATCTTCTAAAAACTCAGAAGAATCTGCCATTCGCTCTAACGTCATCGCGATCGCTTCTGTCTCCACCGAACCGAATCCACGAAAGATGGCGATGGGTTGTCGAATTTCCCCAAAATGAATTGCATGTCCGAGTTCGTGAATGACTGTACTGATGTCATCCCATTGAACGGGCTTTTTCAGATTCGCCAGAAATCGAATATCCGGTTTCGGGCTAGCTAACACTTCTCCGTTTTCATCCACATGAGGAGCCACCACTCCCATTGCAAAAGCATGGGTGTTTTTTCCTGGCCGTGGATAGAGATCCATCTTAAAATCATACGAAGCCACGTCAATTCCCAAACTGGTATAGAAATCGCTAGCTACTTTCATGACTTCAGTCTCTGGAAAATCTTTAAAAAGCGCATTCACTTCACCAGAAGCCGATTTTTCTCTTAAATAACGAATGTCCCAAGCCTCGACTTTACTAATGCCGTAACGCTTTCCCATGGCTTTCAAGATTTTTCTAATCTGAGGCGCAAGTTTCGTTCGGACCTCTTTAACAGACTGCAAATAGTTTTTGAGGTCTAATTGGTTCCGAAAAAATCGATAGTCATAATAGTTTTTAAACCCAGCCAGTCGGGCTTCTGCGTTGCGAGACTTAATCAAATCTCGAAAGCCCCATTTCAGCCAGGCTTCGGCGCGAGACGAGTTAAACTTTTTGAAAAGGGTCTCTCTTTGAGAACGGTCTTCTGTACTGCCAATCCGTTTTGAAAGAAGCGCTCTCGAAATGGGCTCAGCCTCGCCCGGCACTTCAATTCGAAATGCATTGCTTTTGTTGGAGAGAGCATCTTGGGCATCCTGATTTTCTTTCTCCTTCTTAATGACTTCATCTTGAGTGAGGATGCTTGTTTCCAAAAGTTGTTTTGCTCGTTCTAAACGCTTTTTCCAAACACATTGGGCCTCAACACCCGCTGAGGCTTTTGCTAAATCTAGTGTCTTTTTTAAAATCTCTTTGTCATAGGCAACTTTTTGATAGGCCTCAAAAAGACTTCCCATTTTTTCAGCGGAGGCTCCAGGGTCATTCGCTTCCACTTTCCATTGTTCATTTTGGTACTCAGCAGAGGCTTGATCCATTCGATCCTGAAAAGCAGAAAGCTCCTCGCTGAAAAACTTCTTAATGCCAAGACACTCTTTCGATAGGTTTTTTTCCTGTGAAGCCGCATCTAGATTCCGGACATTAGTGGAGACACAACCCGACAAAACAACCAGTGACAGAAAGCAGATTTTTTTCATTTTATTTTCCTTCCATGAACGGATAGCCGTACTGAGTGGGTGGATTCAAGGTTTCAGAGATCGTCCGCACGGATACCCACCTTAAAAGATTGTAAATACTACCCGCTTTGTCATTCGTTCCCGAACCTCTCGCTCCCCCAAAGGGCTGTTGTCCCACCACTGCCCCCGTTGGCTTGTTGTTAATATAGTAATTTCCAGCACTGTGAGTAAGTTGAAGAGTCGCACGTTCAATGACACTTCTATCTTGTGAAAACAGAGCTCCAGTTAAAGCATAAGGTGAAGTTTCGTCACAGAGCTTTAAGGTTTCATCAAATTTGGAATCGTCATAAGGGTAAATAGTCAGGACGGGTCCAAAAATTTCTTCGCAAAGGGTTTGATAGTTAGGATTAGTCGTTTCAATCACGGTAGGCTCAAAGAAATAACCCTCTTCACAGTTGCCTTTACCTCCGAAAATGATTTGGCAATCTGAACTCTTTCTCGCGGTTTCCACATAGCGACTAATATTATCGAAAGATTTTTTATCAATCACAGCGGACATGAAATTTCTAAAATCAAGGACATCGCCCATTTTCACGGTTTTCAGTTCGGCAACAAGAGCTTCTTTTACTTTTGGCCAGATACTTTTGGGGATGTAGGCCCGGGAAGCAGCTGAACACTTTTGTCCTTGATACTCGAAAGCCCCTCTCACTAATGCAGTCACAAGGGCTTTCTGATCACAAGTACTATGAGCAAAGACAAAGTCTTTCCCTCCCGTTTCGCCGACGATACGAGGATAGCTTCGATACTGATGAATATTTTCGCCCACTGTTTTCCACATGTTTTGGAAAACGCCGGTACTACCTGTGAAGTGGATGCCACCAAGGTTTTTATCTTTTAAAACCATATCCCCTACGAGAGCGCCACTGCCAGGAATGTATTGGATAACTCCTGGAGGTAATCCTGCTTCTTCGAGGAGTTTCATTATGAAGTATCCCGAGTAAACAGCTGTCGAAGCGGGCTTCCAAAGCGAAACATTGCCCATAAGCGCTGCTGAAGTCGGAAGATTTCCAGCAATAGATGTAAAGTTGAAGGGGGTTACGGAGAAAACAAAACCTTCCAGCGGACGATATTCCATCCGATTCCAAACCGCGGAACTAGAGAGAGGCTGAATGCCATAAATCTGCTCTTGGAAGTAAGTGTTGAATCTCAAAAAATCAATAAACTCACAGGCAGAATCGATTTCAGCTTGATAACAGGTTTTGCTTTGTCCCAACATCGTTGCGGCATTTAAAGTAAAGCGATATTTGTGAGTAAGAAGTTCCGCAGCTTTTAAGAAAATGGCTTGCCGACTTTCGGCAGGCATTCGAGACCAGTCTTGCCAGGCCTTGAGCGAGCCTTCGATAGCTGCTCTGATTTCTTCGGGACCCACTTGATGAAACTGTCCCAAAACGTGCCGGTGATTGTGGGGAATAACGCACTTATCTGTTTTTCCGGTCCTGACTTCTTTGCCGTTGATGATGGCCGGGATGTCGACCTTTTCACCTAATTGCCGGTCGAGTTCTTTTTTAAGAGCCAAGGTTTCCGGTGAACCTGGCTTATAAGAAAGGACGGGCTCATTCACTGGTTTTGGAACTTGTGCATTTAAATTGGATAGGCTCATATAAAAATTCCCAAAAAGGCCAAGAAATACCATGGGAAAGAACGGATGGGAAAGAGAAGATAATCGAGGCGTGTCGCAAAGCATCAAACACCCCTACCAAAAGTAACGCCGTACCTTTTGGTATGATGGGGCGTTATGACCACACAACTTTTGCTCGTTTTGACATTGGTTTTATCTTTTTTGGCTCGGGCTCATACGCCTCCTTCCCTCAAAGACGAGGACATACCTGATCCCTTTGACTGTGCTTTTAAAGAGGTTCAAACGGCCAAAGGAAATCGTTAAGCTGCGGAATAGAGGGGCCGTTTGACATTGAGGATAATCAACGAAAAGAGAATTCCCCCTTTCC
>Ga0214923_10002349_pt1 | contig 25295 bp, 39 predicted proteins | sample LL1510_MetaG_FD_177993 | JGI IMG/M metagenome (GOLD analysis project Ga0214923, IMG submission 177993) | Freshwater microbial communities from Lake Lanier, Atlanta, Georgia, United States - LL-1510 | ecosystem: Environmental > Aquatic > Freshwater > Lake | place: USA: Georgia | collected...
GAACCGATAGGCTGGCAGTTGTATAATCCTGTGGGCCGCGAGCATTATCTCGTCCAGATAGCCCTCGACCAGATCGTCGGGCTCCTCCTGCAACACGTCGCGGATGATGATGGCCGCGACACGTCGTGGCAGGCCTTCAATGTCTGGTATGGTCATATGGCCTAATCCTCCAAGGGTAATGGGTGGGTCATGCTGCTTGCTCCTGTTCCAGTGCGATCCCCTCGCGAGCGGCGAAGGCATGGATCAATTCGAGAAGGTCGGAAAACTCGGCCTTGGTCATGGTGGACGTTCTGGCGCCCAGGCTGACAAACCCGTTGCCGTCAAGGTTAGGAACCATCCGCAATTCTCGCTTGAGACCTGCCGTGAGGAGGTCCTTCCAGTCTTCCGGCGAGAGGGTCTGGCCGTGCCATTTGACCTGCTCCGACAGGGCGGTCAGGTAGACCCACATGATCCTGTTTTGGCTGTCGGAGCGGACGGGCTCGGCAATCTCGACCCGGTGGCCGTCTGGGGCATTGTCGATCCATTGCCGGATCAGGGCGCGGGTGCCCTTGTGCAGGATGAAGGCGCGGCGGCTCATATCGCGCGGCGCTCCTCGACGACAACAAAGCCCGGCAGGGTGCGCTTGCCGTTCTGCACGTCCGTCGTGGCCAGCGACAGAAAAAACGCCTCGCAAGCCTCGCGGTTGGTCTGCCAGTAGTGCCGGGCTGCCTCCACCCCATCGACCAGCTCGGGCCGGAAATAGGACCGCAGGCCCGTTCCCGTGGTCGCGGCCTTGTCTGCCTTGCTCGCAGCCTTCGCGGCTTGTTCCGCTTCCTTCACGGCATGCTCGGCGCGCTCTCGGGCCACAAGGTCATCGGCGGCTCTGGATAGTGCAGCGGCCTCCACAGCCTTTGCAGTGGCTTCCTCGCGGGCCTTGCGGGCCTCCTCCTGGCGGATGCGTTCCTGTTCCTGCCTCCAAGGGGCTAGAGCGGCCTTGCAAGCCTCAATAGCCCGGACGGTCATTCCCTTGACGGCCTTCGTGTCGCTGATCAGTGGGGCATAGCGCGCTTGCACCTCGGCCTTGCCTTCGTCAAACGGGCGGGCCTCCTCTTTGCGCGCATTGTCTGCGGCCTTTTCGGCCTGGCGGATCATGTCCAGCAGGCTTTCAAGCGCGTCGGCCTGTAGCTGGTTGGTGATTGGCTCGCCGTCCAGCCAATTCCGCGCCTCAAGATACAGGTCTTCGATGTTGACCTTGACGGCTTCAAAAGGGCTTTGCGGCGGGTTGTTGTGTCCAATCGCGGCGCTCATTCGAAAATCTCCCGCGCGACGTTGCGTTGACCAAGCGCCATCTTGTGCGCCTGGACTGCCGCTCTGATCTGTGCGCGGTCGCTGTCGCAATACTGCCGGATGGCGTCACCATTGGCTGTCAGCCACCCTTCAAGAGCCTCCGGGCTATCACAGAGGCCGATTGCCATCTTGGCGGCTGATACGGCTGCGGGGCTACCCTCTGGGGCCTTGGGGGCCGGTTTCTGGTTGTTGGCGGGCGGTCCTGACGCGGCGTTGCCGTCGTCGTCTTCTGGCGCCACCCCGGCAACCGCCAGGAGCGAATAGCGCCGCCCGTATGTAATGGCCGAACCAATTCCTTGTGGATCAATTTTGGAAGGGCGCAGGCGCAGGTCAGACGTGACGGTCGCGCCGCTCTCATGCAGCAGCGTTGTGGTAATGGTGACCATTTCGCCATCGAACGCAGGCGACTGCAAAACCGCAATCCCGGCCTTGTTCATGGCCGGAACAATCGCAGCCACGACCGTTGCGAGGTCGGCGTATTTCGAGCCTTTGAACCCGCCGTTTTCGTTATCCTTTTTGATGGCCTCTATCGTGCCTTGGGCAGTGATAAACGCCTTCGCAAAGGCGCTTCTGTCTCCGTCGAATTGCATGGTCATGTCCTTAAAATGCCAGCCACAGGCCAGCGCACAGCATGGCAATGGCGGCGGTGTAGACAATAAAGCCAATGAAGGCCTTGACGATTGGAAGTGGCTTGGCGGGGAACTGCTGAACCAGCCGCACGAACGCCTTTTCCTCGGGTGAAAGGTCAGCCTCGGTCATGCAAACCACTCCGCATCATCGTCGTCTGTCTCAGCCTCGAAACAATCGTCACAGACCAGCCGGCCTGTCGTCTCAAAAGCCTCGACGTTGGGGCTGTAGTGGGTTTCGCCGCAATCCCGGCAGGCCAGAGCCAGCCGGGGAGCGTCAGGAAAATGATAGACATTCGCGCTCATGACGTCATTTGCTCCGCCGCTTCATCAGCAAACAGGGCCTCAATCATGGCCACTTGTTCCGGGGTCAGGTCAAACTTGACGGTGCGGGTGGTCTTAACCAACTGACCGTCCTTCAGCTTGTAGTCTGTAATATCGAACTTGGCGCCTTCCAGCACCACGTCTTCCCATCCGCCCGCATAGCCAACGTCAGGCTCTGCGCCGCTGTAGGAACCGGACCATTCCAGCTCCAATTCAATGGAGGTGTGCGCGGTGCCGCTCATGCTGCACACAGCCATTGAGCCACGCGGATCGACGCCCATTCGCGGCTGTCGGTCTCATCGTAGGACATGCCGGCCTTGACGCAGAGGTCCAGCAGGACGTTCTCCGCGCGGATTGCGGCGGTCACGTTGTCAAACGTCAGGCCGGATGACAGGGCAATCCTGGCCCGCGTATCCGCGTCCAGAGCGGTGGAAAGGTGTTCAAGGTTCATTGCGCTTCTCCCGTTGCGATGACCCATAGAACGCGCTAATTCGCATCCGGTCAAGTGCAATTCACACGGCGCAATGGCGAAAATTCCGTGCCATCTGCCCTTGACCAACCGTCTTTCATATGTGCAGGTTGAGGTCATGCGAACCCATAGAGACATCATCGAGGCGGCGGGCGGCTATCAATTGTTTGCCGCGAAACTGGCCCTGCCAGCCGAACGCGTGCGGTTCTGGCATCGACGCAACAGCATCCCAGCGGAGGCGTGGTTGGCTATTTCAAGCCGGCGCTTGTGTTCGCTGAAAGAACTAGCCTCGGCGGTGGCGGCATGACCACGCTGCCCCTTCTCGACATCATTCGCCGCGAAGAGATTAACCGCATCCAACGCGAGCGCGTGGCCCTATTGCCTCGCCAGTTCGGACGCCCGGACAATCGGCGGCGGATGGCTGAATTGACGCATCAACAGTTACGGGAGGAATTGAAACGATGAGCGGGATTGAACAATACCGCGCGATGATCCAGGCCAAGCGGATTGCGTTTGTTCCTCGGGGCATGGAGGACATTCCGCCGCTCAATTCGGCGCTAAAGGACCATCAGCGGCACTCGGTGGAATTTGCGCTTAAAGCCGGATGCGCCGCGCTCTTCCTAGATACGGGCCTCGGCAAGACGCTGTGCGCGCTGGAATGGGGCCGGGTGGTGGTCGAGCGCACAGGTCGGCCTGTGCTTATGTTGGCGCCGCTCGCCGTCGCCGCGCAACACGAGCGCGAGGCGGTCAAGTTCGGCATCGACGCCAAGGCCATTCGCGAGCCGGAACAGATTGGCGAAGCGCGCATCTACATCACCAACTATGACAGGCTGGGCAAGTTCGATCCGTCGTTGTTTTCCGGGGTCATCCTCGACGAAAGCAGCATTTTAAAATCCTTCACGGGATCGACCACGCGGGCGCTTATGGAGGCGTTTCGAGATACGCCGTTTCGCCTGTGTTGTTCGGCAACGCCGGCGCCAAACGACCACATGGAACTAGGCCAGCATTGCCAATTCCTTGGCGTGATGAACTCCAACGAAATGCTGGCCCGCTGGTTTATTGCTGATCAAAAAAACATGGGCCGCTATCGGATCAAACATCCGGCTAAGGCGTCATTCTGGGAATGGGTGGCGAGCTGGGCGCGGTGCGTTTCCAAGCCCTCCGACCTGGGGTTTGACGACGCCGGCTATGATCTGCCGGACCTGATCATGAAGCGCCACATCGTCGCGGCGGATCGGTCGATCAACGCCGGCGAAGAGCGCGACGGACAAGCCCTGCTGTTTCGGATGCCTGACACCTCGGCAACATCCATCCATCGTGAGAAGCGGCTGACGATTGAGGCAAGGGCCGAAGTCATCGCCGGCCTGGTCGCCAATGAGCCCGGCGAGCCGTGGCTGATCTGGTGCGACACGGACTATGAGGCGGACGCTTTGACGGACCTCATACCGGCGGCAATCGAGGTTCGCGGCTCTATGAGCCCGGAAGTCAAAGAGCAGCGTCTAACGGCCTTTGCGACGGGTCAGGCGCGCATTTTGATCACCAAGCCGTCGATCGCTGGCCAGGGTCTGAATTTACAGCACTGCGCCCGCATGGCGTTTGTCGGCCTCTCGTTTTCGTACGAGGCATTTTATCAGGCAGTTCGGCGCTGCCATCGGTTCGGCCAAGTTCGATCGGTTCAAGTACATGTGGCTTGCGCCGATACCGAGGAATCGGTGTGGCAAGTCGTCAACCGCAAGAGCGGCGACCACGAGGGCATGAAGCGCGAAATGAGCGCGGCCATGCGGCGGTCAATTTCAACATCGGAAGTCTTGCAGGTTTATCGCCCGGCGAAGCTGGCGGCGCTTCCTGCATTTTTGGGAGCGGCGTGATGGAAGTATTGGATCAACACATCGGCGAGCGGTTCGCAGCCTATAATGCGGACACCGTGGAATTTACGGCCGAGATGCCGGACAGCTCGATCGACATTAGCGTCTACAGCCCGCCGTTTTCGTCGCTCTACATCTACTCTGAGAGCGAGCGGGATATGGGCAATGTCAGCTCGGATGAGGAATTTCAGGCGTTCTATAAAGTGCTCCTGAAGGACCTTCACCGCGTCACCAAGCCTGGGCGACTGTCCTGCGTTCACGTCAAGGATTTGGTTTATTATTCCAACGCCAGCGAGGACGGATCGCGCGGGCTGCGGGACTTCACCGGCGCCTGCATTCAGTCGCACATCGAGGCCGGCTGGGCCTTTCATAGTCGGGTGACGATCTGGCGCTGCCCAGTCAAGGAAATGACAAAGAGCAAGCCGGACGGGCTGCTTTACAAGAACTTCAGGACAGACAGCGGGCGTAATCGCGTAGGACTGCCTGAATATATCCTAGTGTTCCGCAAGTGGGCGGAAGGCATGGATGAAAACCCGATCAATCACGTTCCTGGGCTCTGGCCTGAATGGGCGGGTGCTGGGGCGGCGTTTGTGAATCGGCGCGTTCCGAACCATGACGGATTGTGTGATCCGCTCAAGCTGACGGATGCCAAGATGCGCTCTGATCCGCGCTATGCCGAGGCGCTGGACATCTGGCAACAATGGGCCTCGCCGGTCTGGATGGATACGCGCCAGACCGACGTTCTCAATGCCCAGATTGCGCGTGATGATGAGGCAGAGCGCCACCTTTGCCCAATGCCATTGGACCTGACGGACCGATGCCTGCGTCTGTGGTCAAACGCAAACGATGTTTGCTTTAGCCCTTTTATGGGCGTGGGCTCTGAAGGCTTTGCAGCGATGCGGGCCGGACGCCGTTTCATCGGCACCGAACTGAAGCCCGCGTATTACCGCCAAGCCGTTAAAAACCTGCTGGAAATGGAAGCGCAGTCTTCCGGTCCGTCGCTGCTGTCGTTGGCGGGCGCGGCATGAGGGAAAAGGTCGAACCAACCCCTCGCAAGGCCTTCACGCAAAAACAGCGGGCCGAGGCTTTTTTGAAAGCCGGGGGCCGCTGCGAGCGCTGCCAGACCAAGCTGACCGGAACCTGGGAGTTAGACCATATTATCACCCTTTGGATGGGTGGCGCCCATGACCCTAGCAACTGGCAATGCCTTTGCGTGGCTTGTCACCGCTGCAACAAAACCCCTGCGGATGCCACTGCAAGGGCCAAGGTCAAGCGCCAGCAGCGCAAGGCCGATCCGGTAACCCGCAAGCCCTCTCGGATGCAGTCCAGAGGCTTTGACAAAACCAAAACACGCAAATTCAACGGGAAGGTTGAACCACGATGAACGAGACACAGAAGCTAATCCTTCAGATGCGCGCCGACTGCACAAGCAAGGACGTCATTTTCAAAGCGGTGGGCGGCTCCAGGGAGGCCATGAACAACCTCATCAAGGATATGGTCGAGGGCCGCGTGGAAAGCCCGGAAGGCCGCTACGATGGCCTGATCCGGCGCTACATGAACGCAGGCAAAGGCCAGCGGGAAACGGCGGAGCTGATCGGGCTTTCAAACGAGTATGTTTCCGAGCGCGTCAAGTGCATGAAACAGCCGAACGCTTTTCGTCGCAAGCCGCCGTCTTATGACGCACTGGCCAAAGCTGTTAAAGCGGGCCTGACCAACGTCCAGATTGTCAAGCTGTTCAAGGTGGCCAAAAACACCATCGGCCCGACGATTGCTGCCATTAGGCGTGACCTGAATATCCGAGGCGTGAGGGCGCCGGCGGAAACCAAAGAGCCGCAGGACGAATATGCAATTGTGAAAAGCTACGATGATTTGCACGTCAAGGCCTGCCTGGCTCAGGGCGGGTTTGTTTATCGAGAGGTCAGCAATGGCCGGGTGGTCGAGGTGAGGCCATGAAAGTTTTAAGCCTGTGGAAGGGCGAAATTTTGATTGCGTGCAAGACTATGAACCAGATTGGCGCGCTTGTGGCAGAAAATCACAACCTGACAGTCAAGGACTTGAAGGGCCAATCTCGGCTTAGGCCTATCGTTGCAGCCCGCCAGGAGGCAATGTGGCTGATGGCCGAGCAAATAAGACCTAGTGGCTCTCCGCGTTATACCAACGCCCAGATCGGCGAATGGTTTAACCGGGACCACACGACGGTTATTCACGGGCGGCGGGCTCATGCAAAGCGAGCCGGCCTTGATCCTGGCTGGCGTGGACGGCACGCAGAGGCCGTCAACTGTTTTGATAATTCCGAAACTGTGGCATAAAGGGCGGGCGGGGTGATGTTGACAGCATCGGTCCCCGCCCTATCAACCGGCTATGCGAGAGCCAGATGAACACTGAGATAATAGACGAACCGCGTGACGGTTTCAAGTGGCGCCATGAGCGCAAGCCGATTGCGCCTAAAGTGCGCTTCGCAGTTTTCCAGCGCGACGGTTTCACCTGTCAATATTGCGGAGCTGTCGCGCCGGACGTGGTGCTTCATTGCGACCATATTGAGCCGGTTTCAAAAGGCGGCGGAAACCAGAAAGAAAACCTCGTCACTGCTTGCGTAGATTGCAACATCGGCAAGGGCGCAAAGCGGCTTCTGAGTGAAAGTGAGCGAGAAATTCGCGCCTTGGTAAACAGGGGTTATAGGCGCGTTACGGAGCCACTTCTGAGAAAGCTAAAGCCGATTGCGGCCATACTGATTGGGCGGTTTGGAGACGATCCGAATGGCGATTACATGGATGAATTGTTGAGCCTGCACAAATACGGCGTTGACTGTTTGACGATGACCTATTGCGCCCGAATTACGCCAAGCCCTCGCGATTTTTGGGACGACGCCCTCGATTGCGACGATATTGCGGGGGAGTTGTTCAATGGCGCGCATTAGGTCGATACATCCCGGCATTTACACTGACGAGGCTTGGGCAGGCGTTTCAATTCCCGCCAGGTGGTTTGCCAAGGGAATTTGCACTGAGGCTGACGATAACGGCGTGTTTGAATGGAAGCCGCTTCAACTGAAGATGCGGATTTTTCCAGCTGATAACGTGGACCTTGTGGCGCTCTTGGAAGAGCTGGAATCCGCAGGGATCATCAAACGGTTTACGGGTGAGGGTCGCTCTTTGGGCGCCGTCCGCAATTTCTGCAAATATCAGAGACCGAGGAAGCCGAAAGCGTGGTTTCCCATAACGCCTGAAGTCGGAAAGTTTGTGGCGCTGGGCTACGAAATAACCGAACTTGACGAAGATGAGGCCGAGCGGGTTCCGAAAAAGTCCGAACCCGAAGCCGTTAAAGCTTTGCCCGTTCCGAAAAAGTCCGAAAAGTCTCCGCAGATGGAGGATGGAGGAGGGAGAAGAAAGATAGAAGCTAACGCTTCTTTGTCGCCGGGAGCGACGAAAAGAACCTATCCCGAAGGGTTTGAGGTGGTCTGGAAAGCCTATCCCCACACGCAGGGCCGATCATCCAAGCCGGAGAGCCTGAAACTCTGGGCCAAGATGCCAAACGACGAAAAGGCCGGGCTGCTCGGAGCCATCCGCCGGTTTACGCCGCAGGTGGAAAAGATTTGCGGGGGCTGCGGTGCGCCTGACATGGCTGTCTGGCTGCGACAGGGAAAGCACCTCGGCTGGATAGAGGCCGAGGCCACTAGGCCGACTGCTGTGACGTTTACGGGGCCGCAGGATGTCCGATTGGCGGTAGTCCAGGCCAAGGGCGAAGGCTTTGCATCGGCCTATCTCGACCATTGCAAATGGGATGAGGAATTGAGACAGTTGCTGGCCAAGACAGACACGGCGGCAACAACGCTAGGCCGGGAAGTTGGGCGCGTCCTTCAGGAGCAAGGCGTGTCGATCGGCAGGATGTCCTGACCGATAGGGATTAATCATCAACGGGAGACGAAAAATGAGCGTTATCGACATGACTGTTTTCGAAAAGCTGAACGCCAGGATCAAAGCGTTAGAAGCCAACGCCGGGTTTTTGGAGGAGGACTTTGAACCTCTGGAAGCCTCCGTCCTGAGCGACTGGATGTGCGAAATGGAGGACCGGATCGACTGCCTGGAGGATGACGCCGAGGCGGCGATGTGGGCGGACAACTCGCGAGACTGGCGCGTGGTGGCGCTTTCCATTGCGGCGATGGCCTGCCTGACGGTGTTCATGGTTGCGGTGGTGATGGCATGACCGAGGTTGTGAACAACGGCCAACTGAAGGCCATCATCGAACGCATTGAATGCCTGGAGACTGACAAGGAAGCCGTCGCCACTGACATCAAGGAGGTTTATCACGAGGCCAAGGGCAACGGCTTTGACGTAAGGACCATCCGCAAGGTGGTTCGGTTGCTCAAACAGGACCGGGCCAAGCGGGCGGAGGATGCGGCCATGCTTGACCTTTACCTGACTGCAATAGGTGAGGCATGAGCGACCAACTAGACAGCGTGCGCCTTCGCGCCCTGCAAACCCGGCAAGAGCGACTGAGCGACGAGATTGAACTGCACTGCGAGCAACTGGACGACGACGACAAGCGCCTGACCCGTCTTGAATGGGCGGTCATTGCGATAAACGCCTGTCTGGTGGCAATGTTCGGCCTGATCGTCTGGGGGTTGCTGCGATGACCAAAGCCCAAACCATAGCCAACCTATCCGCCACTGCCGTAGGCCATGCCGACGCCCTGAGCCGCTATTTGCTGGTTATCAAGCCGGATGACTTGGAGGCTATGCGGGAACTGCTCATAAGGGCATTCGAGGCGCTGCTGCATTTGTTGGAAACTATGGACGCTATCAAACGCCTAGCCCCTGTATCAGCGGCTGAAGGCGAAGAGCGGGCAATCAAAACCAGGGAGGGATTGACGATATGACACTGCTCATTCAACGCCTGGCGGAAGTCATCGACGGCGAGCTGATCGCGCAAGGCAAAGGCCTGGACGGCATCGACGCAGAACGGCTTGCAGAGGGAGCCCTAGAATACCTCTGGGGCGCTCTGATAGATGCCGGCTGGATACAATCCTCGCAGTGGATCGCCGACGGCATGGCCAAGTCGAGGCCGGACAAGCCGCAGTTGGGGATCAACTATGACATCTGAGCGGGTGACATGGCATGTGGCCCGCGTGGTGTCTGGCCGGGAAATGGCCGCTACGGCGGATTTTCGGCGGATAGGGGGCGAAGCATGGTTCCCCCGTCAAACCCGCTGGAAGCGGACCAAGCGGGGTCGTGAGCGGGCGCTATCCGCTGTCCTGCCGGGCTATGTGTTTTTTGTCCTGCCGCAAGGCTGGCAAGACGTGGACGCGCCTATAGACGGGCTGGTCAATCTGCTTCGCCAAGGTCGCAATCTGGCGCGGATTGACACAGAATGGATCGAGGAAACACTATCCGCCGAGGCGCGCGGGAATTTTGACGGAACCAAGGACCAGGGCGCCCAGACCTATTGCGTAGGGCAGAGGGTTCGCATTCTTGCTAATGCGTTTGCCGATCGGCTGGCGGTCATTACGCGGGTAGGGCCTAAGGAGGTGCAAGCGGATTTACAGGCCACGGGATGGCTCAAAGGTCACCGCGTAACCCTATCGCGCGGGGACGTTGCGCCGGCGTGACAAATCAGGTAACGTCACGGCGCGGTCATGCTTTCGGCGGATAGCCTCGCATTACCGGGCGCCCGCTTCGTGCGAAGGCGCCACGGTGGCAAGTCGTGACCAAAGAGACGCCGGGGCCGCTTCCCTCCCGTTGATGCCCGGCCAGGCCCGCTAGCGTGTGTTCCGCTAGTTCGCAGAAGCGATAATGAGGCCGCCCTATTTGCCCAGCCCATCCAGGCCACACGGCGGAAGGGCTCCGGCCAGCATCATGTCAAGCGCCACGGCGGCGCACGGATGAACACTTGCAGAGCCCGTCTCGTAGGCTCTGATCGCCTTTCCAGGGTCCAGAGGACCAAAGCCAAGCGCGCGGCCAAGCTCTGCGCGGCGCAGGTCGCGGCCAAGGCCCCAACGGATGCCAAGGGCGGTTCTGGCGGTTCGGATACGTTCGGGGGTCATTGGCCGTTTGCTCGTCTGGACAGAATGCCGCTTGCCGCGTGTGCCATGTCTACATAGCGGCCGGTAAACTCGCCGTTGTAGGTTGTTGTAATTGACCACGCCTTGCGCGAACCAACTTTTACGCCGCGCATCCAGCCAAAAATTTGGCCGCTCTGGTCTTCAATTTGGTAGTCTCCGTCATGCGGATGAGCAACAAGCAAAACGCCAGAGCCCGGCACTCTGATCTGGCGGCCAAACATGGGACCGTTAATCATTGATCTTCCCTCCAAGGGCCTAATCACCCACAAAACAGCCCCAGGATCCGGGGCTGTTAAGTGAGGGGTTAAGCCTTGGCCTTTCTGGCCTTTGCCGCCTTCTTGGCTGCGGCGCTGCGCTTCTTGTAGGCTTTGACCTCGGCGGCCAATTTGGCGCGGAAAGCAACATGACGGCGGGCGCTGTCGTAAGCGGCAAGCGCCGTGTAATGCGGGCTTTCCCGGCGAATTTGGCGGTAGTAGTGAGCGACGGCGGTGTTCATCGGGTAATCCTCCTGTTTCTACTGCCTTAGCCCGACAACCGTTTCCGGCGCCGGGCTTTAGGGGGAATGGGTGGGGCGGTTAGGCCGTCAATGCCGCCAGCCCGCGAAAGGCTTTAATGTTGGCTTCGACTTCGCCCAGGCTGTCAAACCAGCGGGCCTGACCAAAGCCAGCGCCCGAAAAGCGCGTTGACAGGACGCACCAACGGCCAGCAAGGCGGCTAACAAAATACGATACGCCCCGGTGGGTGGTTTCGTAAGCCGGGCCGGCGGCGGTTTCGGTCATCTGGATCATTGCTCTATCTCCCGTTAGGCCGGACCCGCTGGCCCGATGAGGAGACAATACGCCGTCACGTCGGTTTGTAAATAGGAAAACGACGTATCATCCGGTTTTTTCCGGGCTGGATACGACAACTAGTCGGAAAGGACTAAAACATGGGTATCACGAACCTCGACAGCCTCACGCTCTCGGGCTCTCTCGTCGTCGGCGGCAATGCCGTCCCGGCTGCTGCGACTATCACTGTCGGCGCTGAAAGCACGAACGTCCGCGCTATCACCATCGTCATGCGCGACGGCTCTGGCGCTGCAATGGCCACCCGCGCGGTTCTGACCCTCGTGGTCCTGGCTGACGCCAACGGCGATGCGTTCGCGACCACCGGCGGCTCGACCGGCATCGCCATTGGAACCAACGGCGCCCTGCTCACTGTCGTGGCGAAAAAGCAGTTTACGCTCATCACTGAGGCGGATGGCACTGCGGACCTGACATACACCGATACGGGCACAGAATCCTGCTTCCTCGGCGTGGTTCTCCCAACCGGCGAGCTGGTCATTTCTGCGGCCATGACGAACACCTAAGAGGCCTGACTTGCCAGTTCTCGAAAACCGCAAGCAAGAGCTATACGCTCAAGGCCTCGCTAGGGGGGAACCCCAGATGAAGGCCTACGAAAACGCGGGATACAAACCGCTGGAAAGTGCGGCGTCGAGGCTGGCAAGTCAGGTTAAGGTGCTCGCGCGCGTTCGCGAATTGCAGGCAGCTTCGGCAGAGCGGGCCGAAGTGACGGCGGCGGAATTGTCTGACCAGCTCGAAGACATCCGCAAAAAGGCCCTCGAAGCGAACCAGATGGGCGCCGCCGCTCAAGCCGTCATGGGCCGGGCCAAACTGCACGGCCTGATCATCGACAAGGCCGAGGTCAAGGACGTTACCCCGATTGATCCCGCTGCACGCCAAGCGGAGATTGACCGGCTTCTAGCCAAAAGGGGCGGCCATCTCCGTGCTGTCTCCTGAGGAAGAGGAGCGCCTTTATCGGCTGCTGGTTGATGAGGACACCTATCAGGCCGGGCGCAAGCTCTGGACTTATTACCCGGACGAGGGGCCGCTTAGGCGGGAGCTATACGCTAAGCACATCGAGTTTTTCGCGGCGGGTGTGAAATACAACGAGCGGGCGGCTCTGGCCGCGAACAGAGTCGGAAAATGCATCACGATTGACAGTCGCATTGAAACGCCTGATGGCGAGTTGACTGTCTCGGAATTGATGGATCGCGGGCCTGGATTGGTTTGGGCGTGGGATGGCAACAAGCGCGTTGCGGCGATGGCAACCCGGCCATTTAGAAAGGCCGGGCTGCATGAATGCTACCGCCTTACGTTTGCTGACGGTCGATCCCTAGAATGCGCAGATCATCATCGGATTTTATGTGTCGATGGATGGCGGCGGCTTTCCGAACTCCTAAAGCAATTCGCTCCTGACCTTCCGGCGTCCAGTTTGGACACCTGCCAGTCAATTCCGCCCGAAGGTGATCGGCATTGCTCTGGAATAGCTCCAGATTGTCAGGGTGATTGTTCTGGGGATTGCCGTCGAGGTGGTGAACGACCTCTGAGCGTTCGAGATAGCGGCCTAGCTTCGCCTCCATCACAAGGCGATGCTCGGCAACACGGCGCTGTTTCGTGCGGTTCGGATGGTCAGGGGAATAGATATACCAATAGCCCCCAAGAAGGAGGCGCCCTCCTTTCCAGTCAGGATGGCCCGCTCCTGCCCGTGGGCCGGTTCTCTGGGTCTTCCATCCCTGTTGTATCGCCCATCGACCGACGACGCCTCGGCCAATCCCTAGAAGCGCCTCAACGCTTCGCTGGGTCATCTGTTCTTCTTCCACAAGGCGGCGAGCCTCGGCAACAATCTCGGGGCTGGTCTTTGCAGGCATTTGAGGCGGTCCTATCGGTTGCGGGAAACCGCATTATATCATGCGTTCCGGTTGGCGCGAAACCAGTTTATGACCTGACGGTTGACGGGCTGCACAACTACATTGCCGGCGGCATTGTGCATCACAACACCGAGGGCTTGGGGGCTTTCGAGGTCACGCTACACCTGACGGGTCTATATCCCGATTGGTGGCTTGGCCGGCGATGGGATCGGCCCATCAACTGCCTAGCGGGTGGCGACACGGCGACGACGACGCGGGATATTCTTGTCGCCAAGCTACTAGGGCCACGGGAGGCCAGGGGGACCGGCATGATCCCGCGCGAGGTTCTGGGCAAGCCGGTTCCGGCGCCGGGTATCCGAGACCATGTGGATTTTGTAAAGGTCAAGCATACGTCGGGCGGTTTCTCTACCCTGCAATTCCGTTCCTACGACCAAGGGCGCGAGGCGTGGCAGGGAACGGAACGCGACATCGTTTGGATGGATGAGGAGCCTCCGGAAGCCGTTTACACCGAGGGCCTTTTGCGGACGATGACCACGCGCGGCATGGTGATCTGCACGTTTACGCCGTTGAATGGCCTGACTGACGTGGCGCTTTCGTTCATGCCGGAACTGGCCGGGGCCGCATGAAGTGGGCCATCGGCATAACCTGGTCGGACGTTCCACACCTATCCGCAGAGGATAAGGCCAGCCTCTGGGAAAGCATCCCGCCTCACCAAAGGGACGCGCGGGCCAAGGGCATTCCGGCGCTAGGCTCTGGCGTCATCTACCCGGTGAGTGAGGATGTTTACCTAGTCGATCCGTTCGACCTTCCACCGCATTGGCCTCGGGCCTATGGCATGGACGTGGGTTGGAAGCGCACCGCTGCGCTTTGGGGGGCTTGGGATCAAAGCCAGGACATCATCTATCTTTATTCCGAACACTACATGAGCGAGGCCCCTCCGCAGGTTCACGCGGACGCGATCCGGGGCCGGGGCTCATGGGTTCCGGGCGCGATTGACCCGGCGTCTTCAGGGTCTAGCCAATTCGACGGCAAGAAGCTGATCAACGAGTATCGCTCGCTAGAGCTGGACCTTGCCTTGGCTGACAACGCAGTCGAGGCGGGGCTTCACGCGGTTTACCGGCGCTTGGTCTCTGGCCGGCTCAAGGTGTTTAGGACGCTGAATAGCTTCCTTTCGGAGATCAGGCTTTATCGGCGCGATGAGGCCGGAAAGATTGTCAAGGAGCGGGACCACCTGATGGACTGCCTCCGCTATCTTGTGATGTCTGGCATGGCTCGGGCCACGACTGAGGCCCATGCCAACTACGACGACCACCAGGCCCCGGAAGGCCGCGACAGAGTGACGGGGTATTGATGGAAGACGACGAAACCGGCGAGATGCCAGAGATGGAAGCCGCGATGGAAGATGACGGCATGGTCGAGAACGACCAGGGCCAGCGCTTCACGTCGCGCCTGCTGGAATTTGCGGACGCAGAAGGGGACATTTCCGGCCTGCTGGACGCAAACGAACTGACCGAATTGGGCTATCGCGTTGTGCAGGACTGGGAGCGCGACAACGCCGACCGGGCCGATTGGCTAGCCTCGACCGAAAAGGCGCTGGCTGTTGCCGCTCAGGACCCGCTGCCGGAAAAAACATACCCTTTCGACAACGCTTCTAACGTCAACTATCCCATCCTCGTCGTGGCGGCTCAACAATTCGCGGCGCGGGCATATCCGGCCATCGTCAAGGGCGATACGGCTCTACGGGTCAAGGTCATTGGGGACGATCCTGAAGGCCTGAAAGCGGATCGCGCCGCTAGGGTGCGGGACTATCTGAACTATCGCCTGTTCTATGGCATGGTCGGATGGGAAACCGACGTTGACACGATGTTGAACCAGATGCCGGTGACGGGCATGGGGTTCAAGAAAGTCTATTACGACCCAATTGACGGGGTGCGGTCGGACTATGTGGCGCCGCAGCGGCTGACTGTTCCCAAAGGCACGGTGAGCCTTGAGCGCTGCCCTCGGGTGACGCAGGACTTTGACCTGTATCCGTATGAAATTGCAGCCCGGATGCGGGCGGGCGTCTATCGGACGCTGGAACTTGATAGGACCGACGAGGACGAACAAAAGTCGCGTCTGATCCTTGAACAGCATCGTATGGACGATCTGGACGAGGACGGGACCGAGGAGCCCTATATCGTCACGGTCGATAAGGAAACCAACCAGGTCCTGAGGATCGAGGCGGCTTTCACGCGGGCCGATGTGGGCTTTGTCGAGGGGGAAGTGGTCGCGGTTCAACGGTGGATGCCGTTTGTTGACTTCCCGTTTCTGCCTGATCCGAAAGGCGGCTTCTACGCGCTAGGCTTTGGCAAGCTGGTGGAAAGCCTCGGCTCGGTCATCAACACGTCCATCAACCAGCTACTCGACGCGGGTCATGCCCAGGTCGCCGGGGGCGGGTTTGTCACGGCGGGCCTTCGCATTCAGGGCGCCGGGCAATCGTCAACGATCCGTTTTAAACCTGGGGAATACAAGACGGTTAACGTGCCGTCTGGCGTGGCGAAGGACGCCATCTGGGACAGGCCCGTCCCCTCGCCAAGCCCTGTGCTGTTTAGCCTGCTGGACATGATCCTGGGGGCCGCAAAAGACATCTCGTCAATCAAGGATGTGCTGACGGGGGATGCCCCCGCTACGGCGCCGGTCGGGACCACGCTAGCCCTGATTGAGCAAGGGCTTCAGTCGTTTACCGCCATCTACAAGCGCATCTATCGGTCAATGCGTATCGAGTTCCGCAAGGTCTATGAGTGCGAAAAGCGGTGGGGTTCGCCCGAGGACTATCTGCGGGTTCTGGATGATCCCAAGGCCAATTGGGAAAAGGATTTTGAGGGCGACGGTCAGGACATCATGCCGGTGTCTGACCCGTCAGTGGTCACTCGCTCGCAAGCCTTGGCTAAAGCGGCGTTCCTTCAACAATTCATGGCCGCGCCTTTCGCCAACGGTCCGGAGATTTTCCGCTTTGCTCTTGAGGCTGCGGAGATTGACGACGTTGACAAGTTCCTCGCCGCGCCTCCGCAGGGGCCGCCACCAGGCGCTGCCGAGGCTGTCGAAAAGGACAAGGCGCAAGCCGAAAAGGACCACACGCAAGCGGTCCTGAACATGGCGAAAGCCGGTCAGATCACAGGAGAAACGCTTGACCCTAGAGGACTGGGAGGGATGGCGGGCGCACCCGATGACGCAATGGGTAATGCGGGCGCTGGAATCGGCGGCGGAAACCCAGAAATTGGCATGGGTCCAGGGGACATGGGACCAGGGCCAGAGCCCGGACCCCTTGATCTTGACGGAATTGAAGGTCAGGGCGGACAGCTTTCTGGCCTTGAGCCAGAGCAGCTTTGAAGACTTTTGCGCCATGAATGGCGAGCAACCCGAGGACTAGAATGGGAATGATCCCGAAACTGGAAGACTGCAAGCCGGGTTTCTATCCGGTGGAATACAACGTGATTATAGCCCCCGAGGAGATGGAGAGCGTCACCAAAGGCGGGATTATCCTCGCTGATCGGACGAAAGAGAGCGAGGAACTGGCCCAGGTGCGCGGCCTTCTGGTCGATGCATCCCCGCTGGCGTTCAATTTCGACGACTGGCCTGCCGGCACGTCTGACCGGCGCCCGAAACGCGGCGACCATGTGATCTACGGCAAATACGCCGGAATCCTGATCAAGGGCGACGACGGGCGCGAGTATCGGCTTTGCAAGGACAAGGACATAGCGGCGGTCATCGTCGCGTGATCGGCCCATGAGGGCGAACCAGAGGGGATACGATGGCTGAAGAGCTAGAACCCGTTGACATTGACGCGACGGAAATTGTCGCGGATAATGTGGACGACGTGCCAGAGGTGCAGGACAAAGCCGAAACCAAAGCCTTGAGGGCTGTTGCTCGGCAGATGGGCTGGAAGCCTGAAGCGGATTGGAAAGGCGACAAGTCGGGCTGGGTAGATGCCCCTGACTACATCGCGAAAACAACCCGCGAGAACCGCTCTCTGAAAGAGCAGGTGCAACGCACCGCACGGACTGCCGAAAAGATCATCGAACGCGAACGCAAAGCTTCCGAAAGGGAGATTGAGCGGCGCATTCGGGAACTTACGGAAGCCAACGACGCCGATGGCGTGATCGAGGCGACCCGGGAATTGGCGGAAGTCCGAAACACTGACAAGTCAGGCGTCCAGCAATTCGTTGCCGACAATCCCTGGTTTGAGACGGACCTGATGGCCCGAAATATCGCCATTGCGGCCTCCGAACTGGCGGCGCGGCAAGGCAAGAGCGAGGCGGAACAATTCGAGGCTGCGAAGGCCAAGGTCCGCGAGATGATGCCCGATCTGTTTGACGATGCGCCGGCGAAAACTGCCGCTCGCACATCGCCAAAGGCCCCACTGGTGCAGGCAGGCTCGCGAGGCCACGCACCGACCAAGGCCAAGGGCTGGACTGACATTCCGCAAGCGGCTCGAAATGCCGCCGCAGAATTGGTCAGGAAGGGCATGTGCTCCGAAGCTGAGTACGCCGCAGAATATTGGAAGGATAACGCCTAGATGGCTCCTCGCTCAAGACAAACCGCCGTCCGCACTGAGCGGAGAAACCGGGACGCTGGCACCCTGGACAGGCTGCAACGGAACAAGCTGGCGCTGCCGGCAGAGTTTCGGGGAGATACGGACCATACCTATCGGTGGGTTAACGATGTGGACAACCGCATCCATGACCTGACCGTTGACGGTGAGTGGGACGTCTGCACCACGGCCAACCCTGAGACCTCCGAAGAGGTCAAGCTTTTTAAGCCGGTAGGAACGAAAGACACCGGCGAACCTCTCTATGCCTACCTCTGTCGTCAACCGAAGCAGTTCTACGACGAGGACCAGGCGGCGAAGGTCGATCTGATCGGCGAAACTGAAAAGCTGGCGCTATCGGGTCAAACACCATCCTCGGAGCTTGGAGACGCGGGCTACGCGTCGAAGGGCAACACAATCAAACGGGGTTATTCCCCATAAGGAGGCTTAGTGCCTAACACCTCTGCTCCTGCGGGCCTCACGCCCGTTCGGATGGGGAACGGAAGTCCTTACGCTGGACAGTTGACCCGGTATTTCGTGCCGGCCACTGACAGCACGGCTCTGTTCATCGGCGATCCGGTCATCATCGCAGGCTCTGCCGATGCTGACGGCGTTCCCACCGCCACCCGCGCTACCGCTGGCGCCACCAACCGCATTACTGGCGTTGTCGTCGGTTTCGTTCCTTCGCCGACCATCGTGGCGAACGGCTATCGTGTGGCTTCGACTGCGGAATATATCCTGGTCGAGACCGGCTCTGAAATCGTCTACGAGATCGAGGAAGATGCCGTGGGCGGCGCTCTTGCTGCTACGGATGTCGGCCTGAACGCCGATCTGGCCTCGGGGTCTGGCTCCACCGCCACCCGTCGCTCGGGTTTCGTTCTGGACACCTCGACCAAGGGAACCGGCGCCACCCTGCAAGCGCGCATCCTGGGTTTTGTCCAGCGTGCGGATAACGAGATCGGCGCCAACGCCAAGGTTCTCGTTCGGATCAATCTGCCCACCGAAACCGGCGCCGCCGGCTCGACTGGCGTGTAAAGGAGGATTGAGCAATGGCTGTAATCACCCGCTCAAATCACCCGGACGCCCTTTGGCCCGGTGTGAAAGTCTGGTTCGGAAAGACCTATCAGGGCCTTCCCCGTCAATGGGGCGAGATTTTCGATATGGACACTTCCGACAAGGCCTATGAGTATCTGATCGAAACCACTGGTTTTGGTCTGGCTCCCGTCAAAGCTGAAGGCCAGTCGATCAGCTACGACAGCGACGGCCAGGGTTACAAGACGACCCTGACCCACGTTGTCACCGGCCTGGGCTACATCGTCACTCGGGAAGAGCTGGAAGACAACCAGTATGCCGCCGTCTCCAAGACGCGCAGCAAGTCGCTGGCGTTCTCCATGCGTCAAACCCAGGAGGTCATCCACGCGAACGTGCTTAACCGCGCGTTCTCGACTTCCTATCCCATCGGTGACGGCGCGGCCCTGCTTTCGGCTTCGCATCCGACCCGCTCGGGCAACCAGTCGAACCTGATTGCGGTGGCTGCCGACCTCTCGGAAGCCTCGCTGGAAAGCCTGCTGGTGCAGATCGCCAATGCTCAGAACAATCGCGGTCTCCGCATTGGTCTGCGCGGCGAAAAGCTGATCGTCCCGACTGCCGAGATGTTCAACGCGGAACGCATTCTGAAGTCCCAACTTCGGACCGGCACCGCAAACAACGACATCAACGCAATGCGGTCGATGGGCCTCCTGCCCGGCGGCTGTGCGGTCAACAACTACCTGACCGACACGGACGCTTTCTTCATCAAGACCAACGCCCCCAACGGCATGGTTTCCTACTGGCGTCGTCAGCCTGGCCTTGAGCAGGACAACGACTTCGATACGGAAAACGCCAAAGCCAAGTCCACGCAGCGTTTCGTTGCTGGCACTGGCGACTGGCGCTCCATGTACGGTTCGGCCGGCGCGTAAGGAAAGGGGGCCGGTTAACGCCGGCCCCTGACCCTATGTATCTTTCAGGCCAACCCTGGGCGATTTGCGATAGGTGCTCCTTCAAGGTGCGCCACACGGCGCTATTCAAGGAATGGACGAACCTGATGGTTTGCCAGCCCTGTCTAGACCCTCGCCCTGCCCAACTTACACCTCCGAAGATTTGGCCGGAAGGTGTCCCCATTCGTGACCCGCGCCCTCGCCCGCCTGACATATTTGTCAGCGATAACGAGGTGACGGCGGATGACTTTTAGGAGGCCTTCATGGCCCTGTTGAACTATACCCAAGTCCTGCCCTTCGCCGGGGACCTTGTGACCACGACGGGCAAGGCGGCGCTCAAGAGCGACGGAACGCAGGGTCTGGCCATGTATGTGGCGCCCGCTGTGGCGGGGGCTGCGGTATCGGCCTCCAACCCGCTGCCGGTGGGTGGCAATATCGGCGTCATTTCGCAAAGCCCGACGGTATCGGCCTCGCCTGCCTATTCGACCGGCGACGTAATCGGGACCAAGATGACGTTTGCTGCGTCGGTCCTTGCGGCGGGTGGCTCTGGCCTTGTCCAAGCGGTCAACATCGACTGCAAGAGCGCGCAAACGGGCGCAATGGACCTGATCCTGTTCAACGCCGACCCGGCTGCATCGACGTTCACTGATAACGCTGCTCTGGCGGTCAACGCGGCCGACTTTGACAAGGTTTGCGGCGTGGTTCACATTAGCGATTGGACCAACCTGGGCACGCCCTCGTTTGCTCAGGCGCAAAACCTCGCGCTGCCTTTCGCCTTGGCCGGAACAAGCCTGTTTGGGGTTCTCGTGGCTCGCTCGACGCCGACCCTTGGAAGCACGTCGGACCTTACCATCTCGGTTAATGTGATCCGCAACTGATGCAATCGCTCGCAGCCCGCGTCGCCATTTTGGGCGCAAATCTCGATCCGGACGCGGCGCGATGGATTGCGACCGTGGGTCAGGCCAATATCAGCGCTTCGCGCGGCCGGCTAGTTTCTGACACCATCCGCGAACTGAAAGCGGGCGGCGTCTGGGCCGATCTGGACTTCCTGCCGGTCCTGACAGCCGAGAACGAAGCGTCGGCTCTCGTGGATTGGAAGGCCCGAAAATCAATGTCGGTGCAGACTACCGTTGTGACCCTGCCGACGTTTACCGTTGATCGGGGTTACGCTTTTGATGGTTTGACAAACTATATAAGCACCGGGTTTGTTCCTTCTACGGATTGCGTAGCTGCAACCGGCACGTCGTTCATGTTGGGAGCTTATGAGCGAACCAACGTAGGCACGGCCTCGGCGCGCGCTATGGGGGCACTGACTTCGGCCACTAGAACGGCATTGCTGGTTCCGCGAAGCTCGACTGTGGCGCAAGCCTCGCTAAACGCGGCGGCGGTAAGCATTGCAACGGGCCTTTCTGACAGCCGGGGGCTGACCATTGGCGTGACCGATGGAGCTAACGGCACGGGCTACAAGAACGGCGCTGTAGGCGTCACAACGGCACTGACCACGCCCGGCTCTGCGCTGGTTAACATAGCCCTATTCATGGGCGCCTATAACAATGCGGGCACTCCCGCAGCGTTCCGCGCCTCGACCCTTGCTATGGGCATGTTTGGCCGCAACGCTTGGACTGCCACGCAGCACGCGCAATTCTATGCCATCATGCAACGGTATATGACGAAGCTGGGGGCTAACGTCTAATGGCAACGTCCGGGCAAATCACGGCGCTTCTGACGGTTCGCGACTATGTGTCGGCGGCGCTTCAGCTTCTCGGGGTGATTGCTCCTGGGGATGACATCGAAGCCGACGAGGCCGATAGCGGCATTCGGTTTCTGTCGTCCATGCTGAAGGCTTGGCAGTCCGATGGCTGCAATCTTTGGCGTGATGATGAGGTTGACATCACTTGGCCGGCTAACACTGCGCAGTGCGACCTGTCGCCTAACGTGATTGACGTCATTTCCGCGCGCTACGTCCAAAATACGACCTATGAGCGGTGGCTAGATCGCTGGGAGCGGGGTTCTTATCAGACCCTGCCGAACAAGATTGCAGCCGGCTATCCGACGATATTTGTGTTCATCAAGACGCGGGGCAATCCGCAAATGGCCGTTTGGCCGGTTCCGACGACGGAAATTACCATTCGGGCCGATGTGGCGCGCGTCACCGAGGACGTCACTGACGTAGATCAGAACCTAGATATTCCGCAGGAATGGGCCGAGTGCGTCTATTACAACCTTGCTGCCAGGATGGCCGGGACGATGGGCGCCAATCCTAATATTGGGCGGGACGTGAACGATAAGGCGCGCGAGATGTACGTTCGCATGAGTTCCTTTGATCGGCCGGGCTCTTATACCTTGGAGGCGTGGTGATGACGGTTCTTGACATCATCAAACGGGCCATGAGGCTCAACGGCTCGACGGACGCCAATTCTGACCCATCGGACCGCGAAGCTAACGACGCGCTGATGGCCTATAACCAGATGGTTCGGGGCCTGTTCGGAACCGTCATCGGCCCAAGGGTCACGCCGCAAGCCACAAGCGTCAGCCGGACCGCTCAAGCGGGGCGGACCTATGTGGTGGGCACTGCTGCGGTGACAATCACCCTGCCCTATGCGCCGCGTCCTGGGGCGCGTGTGGGGGTGGCGGACGGCAACAACGCGCTGGCCACCTACAACACGACGCTGGCCCGCAATCGCCGGCTGATTGAAGGGTCGGCAACAAACAAGGTGCTGAACACGAACGGCTATAACGCCGTCTGGTTCTACCGGGTCGATACGGCCAACTGGACGCTGGAGGAAGATCAGGACTTGACTGATACGCCCTATTTCCAAGCGGATTTGATTGCGCGACTGCCTTGGATGCTGGCCTATACCCTTGCCTCAGAATTTGGCGCGGAACTGCGGCCTGAGGTGGCGCAACAGGCTACGGAAGGCCGGCAACATTTCCAGCGCATCTATGGGCGGAATGGTCGAGTGCGAATTGACAAGCCGCTTGGCTCGCCGGTGGCGCCCAACTGATGGCCGCTCTCTTTGACAGGGTGCGGGTCGAAACCGCCACGACGGGAACCGGCTCGCTCGCGATGGGCGCGGCGGTGGGTGGCTATCGCACGTTCATTCAAGCGGGCGTTCCGACAAGCACGCAGGTTAGCTACGTCATTGAGGACGGCTTGGCGTGGGAAATTGGCGTAGGGACATACACCTACCCATCGACCCTGACGCGGGGTTTCACATCGTCGTCCACGGGCGCGCTGTTGAACCTCACGGGTCAGGCGACGGTGTTCATCGGCGCGTCATCGGCGGACATCCCGTCATCCTTTGCGACATTGACCACTCTGGATGATGTCGAAACAATCAACGCCTTTTTGCAGGTTCACGCTGGCGAAACGGTTTTCATCCCGCCGGGAAGCTACAGCCCCAACTTTCTGGAGGCTGGCGAGCCTATCAGCATTCCGGCCAACACGACGCTGCAAGCGCTTGGCCTGGTGGAGATTAGCTCCGACAATCCAACGCGGCAAGTGTTCAATCTGGCCGGTGACCGGGCGGCATTGCTGGGCAATTTCCAACTGACTGGCAACTATACGCGGCCAAACTTTTCGTGGCGGGCGGGGGAATATACGTCTTGGGCCACGGCATGGAACGCGGCCAATCCGGCCTATGCAATCGCCAACTGGACGACGCAATCGTTCAGGAACGCATGGAACGCGGCGAACGACCACAGCCAGATCACGCCCCTTGGCCCCCTGAGCGGCTCCGACCGAGCAGCGGCCATCACGTCCTATGACGCCTCCAACATCCTGATTGACGGCCTGACCATCACGGGCTTCCACGCGGGTGTTTGTCTTGAGGGCAAGGATGTCAAGGCGGCAACCTATCTGACGGCCAATTACGGCTCGCCGCCATATACTGACGCAGAGATCAGGTCCGCTACGGCGGCGATGCAGACCGAAAATAACCGGGTGGTCAACATCACCTTGGACGAATTCGACTTTGGCATCCTGGCCAAGAAGCAGCGCGACTTCATCATAGATAACATTTCAACCGAATGGATCGGCTGGCGCGTAAATCATGGTCAGCCTCATCTTGTCTACCTGGGGAACGAGACGGCGGACTATGAATATTCATGGAACGTCCACTGCGGCACGATAAACGCCTATGGCTACGAGGGCGGCTCGGTCTTTAAGTCCAAGGGCTGTCTCGGCCTGAGCTGGGACATTATCAACTGCCGCTCGGTTCATGGCGCCGTGGCCATCGTCGAGGGCTGCACGGGCCTTGGCGGCGCTGTGATCGTGACCGATCACCATGAAACGACCGACCCGGTGAATGGCGCCGGGCAAAAGTTCGCGGTGTTAGTGTCCAACTCGCCGGGCTTCGTGTTCTCGGGTGCGATCTACGTCCAGCAGCGCGAAAATGAAGACGAGATGAGGGGCTGGGCCGTCGATAACAGCGACGGGGTTCGGTTCCTTCAGGGCTGTGAACTGGTCTGCGCCAAGGCGGCTGACGATGAATACAGCTTCCGGGTCCGGTCATCGAGCAAGGTCTACAGCGGGCCGACGAAATACACCGACACGAACAATCGAAACGCGCTGCTCTTCAAGCTGTCGGACGACCAGGAAGATGGCGGCAACGCCTCAGACTGTGTGCTGGAGTTTGCGGAAGTCACCGGGTCAACCCGCTTGGCTGAGTCTTTCGGCCTGTCGTCTGACAATCAGGTCTGGGCCGATCCGACAAAGGTGGCGACGTGGGACGCAACGGCTGCCTTGGTGGACAACGGCTTCGGCATGGGCAACGCCCTGATCGACCCGCGCGAGACGGTGCAGAAGGTGCTTGCCGTCTCGGCCACGACGGACCTGAGCCTGAAGGCGTCCAACGCGCTGACCATCACACGAGAGGGTCCAGACCCGCTCGACGAGGACGCGCTGCCGCCTCCCTATGTGTTCGCGAACAACGACACGATCACGATTGGATCGCGGACCTACACTTGGAAGACGACGCTTTCTGGCGCCAACCAGATCAAGATTCCCGACGCGACCCTGGTTGCCGCCTACCCTACCATGACGGCGGAGTACGGCTATCTCCAGATTGCCTTCCTCAACGCCGCCATCATGGGCACGACGTACAAGGGAGCTGGTGCAGGGGCCATTTACGGCACCGGCACGGCGGTAAATTCGCAGGTCGAGAGCGAGTGGGGCGGCAACCAGATTAACGTCAGGGCCAAGGCGGCGGGTGCGGGGGGCAACTCCATCGCCTGCTCTGTCTCCATGACGGGGAGCCATGCCGCATGGGCTACGGGGACGCTGACGGGTGGCGGTACGGCGGATAATGCGCTGCTGAACCAGACTGTCCATGTGACCACTGGCGGCTTGGCGCTGACGATGACGCTACCAAGCACGGCGCCTAATGGATCGTTTGTCA
>Ga0214923_10002350_pt1 | contig 25294 bp, 54 predicted proteins | sample LL1510_MetaG_FD_177993 | JGI IMG/M metagenome (GOLD analysis project Ga0214923, IMG submission 177993) | Freshwater microbial communities from Lake Lanier, Atlanta, Georgia, United States - LL-1510 | ecosystem: Environmental > Aquatic > Freshwater > Lake | place: USA: Georgia | collected...
GGTGAGGTGCACCCGTAGCGGGCGAGGTGCGCCGGGCGGGTGAGGTGCGCCCGTAGCGGGCAAGGTGCGCCCGTAGCGGGCAAGGTGCGCCCGTAGCGGGCAAGGTGCGCCGGGCGGGTGAGGTGCGCCCGTAGCGGGCGAGGTGCGCCGGGAAAGTCAGGTCTAAGCCCGTGATTTTACTAGAGAAGCGAGGGGTTTTTGCATCTCTTTTGATGCTTTCTCTAATGATTTATAGGGGTTAACCACGATTCAGGGGGTTAGGTGAATTTCTAATGATTGATAGGGGTTAACCACGATTCAAGGGTTTAGAGATTTGTGTTTTTCTCTAATGATTTATAGGGGTTGGAAAAGTATATAGGAATCAGGGGTTTAATCACGATTCAGGTACTTAGGTTGCCAGGGGGACCCCCCGAAAATTGGGTTTGAGAATTTTTTCTAATATATTTTGAAATGGTTTTACGTTTTTTGGAAATTTCCCCCAGATATAGTTGACACCTTTTATCGTTGTGGGGTAATCATAGCAGTAGAGAGTGACGTGAAGCTCTCGTTTTCTTGGAGGACAATATGACAGTTCGTACAGACATTCATCGACCATCTGCAATTCAGCCTGAGAACTACGACTTCGTAGGCATCTGGTATGACCCCAAGGCAGTTGAGGTTGTAATGGGCTCTGAGCTTCTTTTCGAGGAGCAAGAGAACATTCGAGAGCACATGAAAAGTAGCGGCGGGCGCTGGTCGAATCATGAGCACGGCGGAACGTGCGACTGCTGCGGAGCTCATGCCGTATATCTCGCTACATTCCACCACGCTCTCACAAACACATATATCAACGTGGGCGAAGAGTGCGCCAACAAGCTTCGCATGGGCGAGGGCGAGCGATTCGCAAGAGCTCGCAAAGCCGCTAAGAGCGCTCGTGAGGCGATTGCAGGGAAAAAGAAGGCTCAGCTTATTCTCTCGGAGCTTGGACTCTCTCGAGCCTGGGAGTTGTACAACGATAAGGCCAAGGCCGACATGTACGAAGAGAATACGGTCCACAATATGGTGATGGATCTTACCCGCTACGGGAATATGTCGGACAAGCAAATAGCCTTCATGCGTTCTCTCGTTCACCGCATCGATAACAGAGAGGCGATAACAGAAGAGCGAAAGAGAGAGAAGGAGGCCGCAGCGCCATGCCCTAATGGGCGTCTTCAGGTAACCGGAACCGTGCTCTCGACTAAGTGGTCCGATGGCGTTTACGGGCGAGTGCTTAAGATGATGGTGAAGGCGGAGGGCGGTTACACGCTCTGGGGCACTGTGCCCTCAGCATTAGGGGAGGTGGAGAAGGGCTCTGTGGTGACCTTCAAGGCCACTATCGAGCCTTCCCAGAAGGACCCGAAGCACGGGTTCTTTTCTAGGCCGTCAGCGCAAAAGCAGTAAAGGTTTTCGCCCGCACACTCGATAAGGAGTATGTGGGCAGTTAATGACTAGGGAGGCAATATGAGAACGGCAAACATCATCATGGGAACTATCACCGCAGTATTATTCACGATCTGGTGCATTCAGAAGGTTGAGTACGCACTAAGACCGGAAGAGATGAAAAAATCTATTTATTCAGTTGACACAATGATAGAGGTGTGAGAAGGTTGGTCCACGCTAGAGAGCGATGTGACGCTCTCAAGTTTTTTAGGAGGCTAATATGACAAAGAAACTTTACAAGATAACTCGACTCTTCATCGGTGGAACCCTCAAGGGACTTACGCACACGGAGATAACTCCGGTCCACTTCGAAGTTGGCTTCGTATGCGAAAAGCCATGCGGCGTAGCATCAAGCCCTTACGTCATCATCGCAGTAGAGGAGGCGTAAGGTCATGTACGAAGTTTCTTTATACACAAACACTGGCAAGCAGTACGATTTCGCAACTTTTACTTGGCAGGACGAAGCCCGCAATTACGCCCAACGGCGTCTTGGCAGTGTCTACTCGGCTCAAATAGTGAACACGCAGACTGGCAACACAGCCATCTTCAAGCTGCAGGGCAGCGAGTTGGTTATGATCAAGTGCTACTCAATCAAGAAGGAGGAGCCTATCGAACTCGAGGCGGTAACTGCAAAATGGTATTTCCAAAACTGGGAGCTAGATCATCCAGAATACGCAGAGCTTGTTTCAGAGGGAGAGTCCCATGCTGATGCAGCCGCAGTAATTGTTAGGGTGGCTAAAAATCGTGGTTTTGAAATTAGCGTGGAGGATGTCGAGAAGTACCTCGACGAAATGAAGGAAGAAGGAGGCATAAGGCTATGAGACTAAAGATAGACAGAGACTACAGACAATCACGGGAGCTCGCTCCTTACCTATGCTGGGACGGCGACATGCCACGCCCAGTCATGCTGACGGTGGACCCAGAGACAGGCGAGGCTTTTCTCGCCAATCTCCCTGACGGTGGCGTATGCCTCCCGGAGGGCCTCAAAACCTTCCCGGTGGACCCATGCCTGACGGTCAACGGCATCGACCAACTCTTCGCCTACCCAGGCGTAGAGGAGGCGCTGCAGGGCGTTCTCGACGGCGACAAGGAATCCGAAGCGTTCCTATGGGAGCTGGCGTCCTCGGGCGTCTACGACCGATTAGAAGGCCTACAGCCGATGGAACCCTGGGAGTACGCACAGGACAATCCACTGGAGGTTAGGGAGGACGAGAGCATCGAAGCGGCTGCAGAGCGCATCGTAGCGGAGGCGCTTGAAGACCTCGTGTACCTTCGGGCCTTGAACGTCGAGTTCTATCTCGAAGGCGATGAGTAGTGGGGGGACCCCCCGTTTTTAGACGTTGGGGGCCTAATGGCTAATATATTTTGGAGGCAATTATGAACTATGTGAATTTTATGGACCTGAGTAGCAAAGAGACGGTGAGGGCATCGAGCCCATGCGAGCGCATGAGCGCAGAGTATTCGATGGTCTCAACGGCGGACATCCTTGAGACCTTTCGGGCTGACGGCTGGGTGCCTACGGACTACCGGGAGAAGAGGGTTCGTGTGGCAGAGCGCATTGGCAAGCAGCAGCATTGCATCGTTCTCACACGCACAGAGTCGGAAGGGTCCACACTCCCTCGCATCATGCTGAAGAACAGCCACGACGGCAGTTCCTCGCTTCAACTCCTCTCGGGCCTGTTTGAGCGCATCTGCGCCAACGGCCTAGTGGTAGGTGCGAGCGCTGAGGACGTCCGGTTCCGTCACCTTGGCTTGACTGAGGAGGTTATCCGGGCCGGGATACAGAGGGTCACATCGTCGCTCGATAGGGCAATCTCTCTGGCGGATAGGATGAAGGCTATCACTCTTGACGGGCGTCAGCAGCTGGAGTTTTCCCAAAGAGTGATTGAGATGGTATGGGACGGAAGCGGCTATCGGGTATCTCCGAACGCCCTCCTCTGGAACCATCGCCAGGACCAGCGGGTGCCGACGCTCTGGAACACGTTCAACACGGTTCAGGAGCGAATTATCCGAGGTGGCGTTCCTCAGTATCGAGAGAACGGGACTTCGATACGCTCAAGAGAGGTGAAGGCCATCGACCGTTCAATTTCTCTTAACCAGAAGATGTGGGACATTGCGGAGGCCCTATGCGTGAGTTGTTAGAATTAGCGAAGAAGTCTGATATCCCAGAGGTGCTTGAGGCGGTGGCTGCGGCGATTATGCACCATGCATCCAAGAGCCCTGCGGATGAGGAGTGCGACTGGGCTAGAATGGCCCACGAGCTCAAGGAGCTGGCGGGTACCGCTCGAGAATACGAGCAGCATTTCGCCGCAAGGAGGGAATAGTGGAGGGTATCAAAGGGGGGGGGTATCCCCTGCTTTTCCACCCCTCCCCCCATCTGCCTTATATATTTCCCACAGGCCCTCTTCGGAGGGCCTTTTTTTGTGCAATATCCCCGAAAAGCATCAACAGATTACCGTGGAGTAAAACACTGTATCAACGTATTCCCACGGTAATCTGTTGACAATCTACGGTAATCCGTTGACTCTTTTGCGGTAATCTGTTGATAGTTGACGCACAATAAATCTGTAACTACCTGAATTTAGGTTCACTTTTGACACTTATTACCGTAGGCCGTTGACACATCGCAACGCAATTTCAACTACTTACAGGAAAATTATCAACAGATTACCGCAAAAGAGTCAACTTAATTAACGAAATAAAAATATGAGCTAGGGGGGGGAGGGTAACCTTCCGTCAGGTACTTAGGTCACTTTTTTCTGCCAGGGTTGCCAGAGGTCTGCCAGACCCCTGGCAGAGTTATCCACAGGCTTAAGTCGTTAGAACCACTACATCTTTTCCTTTTTTACCCTTACTTATCCACAGGCTGCCAGAGGTTACTCAAAGTGAAGTACCTTTTTTTTTTACGGTATTGTGGTGATACTTAATAAAAACACACAGTGCGTAAAAAAAAAGAGGGCCTTTCCCACTTTTGATCAGACCTCTGGCAGAGTTATCCACAGGCAACCCTCTTTCTCGAATGATATGGCACCCTTAGCCCTGTGGATAACTCTGCCAGAGGTCCAAAAACCTCTGGCAGACCTCTGGCAGGGCTGGCAGAGAGTTCTAGAGATGTCTAACCATTATGAGCAGTTATGGCGTAAGTGCCTGTTTTCGACCCCTGGCAGACCTCTGGCAGACCCCTGGCAGGTGGTGTACATCACCCCTCATGAGCGACCACGAAACCATCATTCTCATCAACGACGGGGACCTCTCCGAGGGCTTCTTCCGTTTCAGCACCACCAAGCCTCTCCAGTTCGCCAAGCTATGCAAGCGAGTTGGTGGCGAGGAGAACCTGCTCTCCGTCACCACTTCGAGCCACGGAGGCAAAATCACCTCTTGGGTGTGCAAAGTGCCCCTGAAGTACCTCTCCAAGCGAAACTGGAGTATAGGCCCCAAGCGTAAATCCTCTACAATCCCTCCGAGCCGCCATCCAGCGCACGTTTGAGCGACGATCTCCATCGAGGCTATGGGTACCCCTAGCCCCAACGACGATCATCGCTCCAGAGCGCTTCTAGCGCCTCCTTGTCCTCGCTGATCCCTGGTGCTAGGTCGCCCGGTATGGCTTCAAGGATTTCCGAGCACACCGAGCAATCCCGGTTCTTCGCCGTACTTCGACGGCTCAAGCAGCCATGGGCTCAGTACGCCTTCGCTATCCCCAACGGCTTCCTTGACAGCAAGGCCAAGCGGATTAGGGCCTGGAAGGAAGGAATGCTCTCTGGGACTCCCGATGTCTTCATCCCTTTCCCTTCTAAAGGCTTCCACGGCCTCTTCATTGAATTTAAAGCGCATGGGGGCACCCTCTCTATGGCTCAGAAGGAATTTCTCGCCTACGCCCGTTCTGTGGGCTATAAAGCCGAAGTGGTCTTTTCGCTCCGAGAAGCCCTAGAGGTGCTGAAGGGGTACGCAGAGGCCGAGGCCCCATGAGCAAAGAGCCCAAAGCCCCATATGTCGATAGTGGTCATTCACACCCTGGGAGGCCAAAAGCCCCATGAGCAAAGAGCCCAAAGCCCCATACATCGACTACGACGAAGAGGCCGAGCCCCAGCTGCCCGAAAAGCGTCTCCTAGTGGCCGTCATCCACCGAGCCATCATCGACTACTCCGTGCCCATATACGACCGACCACACCTACGGTACTGGGCGTCAGCCTGGCTCTTTTCGGACTCCAAGGAAGTCATGAGCCTTTACTGGATATGCGCCCACCTGTCCGAAAACCCCGAGAACCTTCAGGAGGCCATCAAGAAAGCCGCTGTCGAACGTCCCATAAAGAAAAACAGCGTTGTAATTCGGGTGGATAAGTGATGCCGAGGGGACACATATGCTAGTAGCTCTCATAGTCCACATAATCCTCACTACCATGGCGCTCTGCCACCTCTCCAAGCAACTACGGTCCCACGGTTTGGCCATCCTCGCATTGGCCAAGGCTCTGACGCTGGTCATAGAGCACCGACAGAAGCAGGAGGACCGAGAGTGGAATTAGACCAGTGCATCGGCTGTCAGAGGTGCCTCCAGAGAAAGCCTGGCAAACAGAGAGGCTACCCGTGCGACGAAGGCTGGAAGGGAGCACTTCCCTCCCTCCTCGAGCTCCTAAAGCGCCTGTTCTCCAAGAAAAAATGGCGGGAGCTGCGAGGACGCATAAAGCCAGGAACCCACAAGAGGGTGAAGAGCGCATATCAGGCAGAGAGAAAAAGAAGACAAAAAGGCCCCTCAGCTTGGCAGACGGCCCGACGGACCACCGCTCCCTCGGGCCTCTCTATCGACTCAGAGTCTCCAAGGATTGTCACCTCCGCCATCTACGGACCGAATGCCATGGCACGTAACTTTTTCCCGGATGTTCTCGAGTGCCCCCGGATAACCCTGACCGAAAAAGAAGCCCTCCGACTCACCATCGAGGACCAGAGGCACAAGCTTCGAAAGATGTATCGGATATGAGTAAAAAAGCGACTGAGAAGTACATTAACCAACTACTAGGCGTAGAGGAACCATTCTCCTCTGCGGTCGAAAAGACCTCTCCGCTCTCCGTCGACCAGCAGAAGTTCATCGATGCTTACACGACAAACGGCGGAATAACCAAGGCGGCTCTGCGCTCCTCTGGTGTTAGTAGGGCCTCTCTGGAACGTTGGAAAACAGAAGACCAAGAGTTCAAGAAGGCCTTAAAGATTGCCGAAGAGCATTGGGTTGAAGAGCTCCGCAAGGCCGCATTCCTTCGTGCTCAAGCTAAAAGCGACGTGCTCTTGATGTTCCTCTTGAAGGCGATGAAGCCCGAAGAGTTCGATGATGACGTTCGCAAGGCTCAGTATGTGGGGCTGAATAGTAACCCGGATAATATACCCGTGAGGGCGACACTCGTACGGGATAATAATATACTGGTGCAGAATATATCCCTTGGTACCGAACAGAGCGACCGCCTCCGTGACATGCTGAAAGAAGAAGAAGCGCTGGAAGTAGAAGGGTCATCAACACCCATCGACGACAAAGAATTCTAGTAATCATAAAGCCTCCTAGAAGATACACACATACTCAGTATCCACTCGGAGGCCTGAAGATGTCAACAGATTCAGAACGGACAGGGCTCTATGTCAAACACATCATTGGTGACTCTAATGCCGAAGAAGCCTCGTCGGTTATTGCGCCGCTCTTTCCTCTTTCCGAGGGTGGGGTGCGCTGATATCTCCTGGAAAAACCGCTGCTTATGCTTCGTGTGCCTCCCTGAGTCCTTGCACCACTCCTTGTACGAAGCCCAGAGGTCATCAGCGGTGACAAAGCTATGTGGCATGTCCTTGACCTCTATGCATTCAGAAACATACCCCTGCACACTGTCTAACTGCTCCGTTATCTCTTGTATGGCCTCCAAGCCTTTCTGCGCCGTAAATAGTTTGTCGCCTCTCAAGAGCCTTCTGGCCCCTACGAGCGCCCAGTTAAAAATGCCCTGCGTCTCCTTTGCCAGCCGCTCCTTCAAGCCCGTGTCCTCCTGGCCCAAGAAGCTCTTCCAGAACGGGAACACTACCATTCTGTTAGTCAGAGCATTCTCATCGTTCAAAAAATTCGGAAGTTTATTGCACACGAAGGCTATCTTTACTCCGAGCCTTTGGAACACAACAGTTTGCCCTTTTCGGTTTATACCTACTGGGTCATTGCTGGCCAATGACTTAATGCGCTCTGTGGCCACACCCATTCGGTCCAAAGATGCTCTCTCTGCATCTTGGAAAACACAGAGCTTGCGGCCCATGAGGTTTTCGAGCCCGAAGTCAGAGCCGATGAGAGAGAGCGACGTCGACGCCGTGTTCTCTCGCCCAACGATGTTCTCAATAACCGATGCCAAGGTGCTCTTCCCCGCTCTTGATGCCCCTTTAAACACTGCGAACTTTTCCATGCTGCAGGATGTGAGTAGGCAGTACCCCATCCACAACCGAAGAGACTCGATAAGCTCTGCGTCTCCGTCCCATATATTTTCAAGGAACTTAAGAAACTCAGGACACCCTCCGTCCTCGATATACACCATCGGCAATGAATGAAAGCAGAACCACTCCTTCTGGTGTTCTAGAAGCTCGCCCGTCGACACATCCAAGATGCCGTTCTTCACAGTAATGTAGTCCGTTCCCTCCACACCCTCCTTACGCCAACAGACGTCAGGTATTCCGTATGGCTTCGACAACTCCATCTTCACGATCTTACGCACGTCAGAGAACATCGACGCTTTAATGGTCTGGGTAACCTCTTGTGGCATGTCACGAAAGATAAGGCTCTCAATCGCACCATCCGTGATAACTCTCCACATTTTTCGATTTGTGTCATAATGTACAAATTGCCCATCGAAGCAATCGACCGTGCCCTTCATCCGCTCAATAAACACCCGAGCGTTATGCACTGCATGTTTTTTCGAGTACGCCAGAACCGTCTGCTGCTCCACCACAACTGGCTCCTCATCGAAAACGTGCTCTATCGACATATTCCCTTGGCCCCTTTGGGCATACTTAAAGGCATTCTTCACCTTCTCGGCTAACTCTTGAGTGCCCCACGGAGGGCTGCATCGGTGATTATACTCTTCAGTCAGTAGGTCGAATACCTGCCGTTGTGACAATCCGTAGTCACGGCACATCAAAGCAGCCTTCAATGTCTGCAGGTCTCCGCCTCCTCCTTCGATTGCCGGAGGAAAAGAGCGAATGGCGAGTCGTGCGGCATGAAGGTCTAAGTTACCGCCAAGCTTGTCTTCTTCTTTCCTTTTCTCTATAGGCCGAAGGGTGGAGGTCATCTCGTCAACTATCCACTGCGGGAGCTCGTCTGCTTCTTCGAGCACATCGAGTAGGTCTAGGCCCCGGTCGAACGCATAGGCTCCGAGGCCGCTCTGATGCACCGATGGCCATGTCACTACTTGGTTACCACCGTCCGCAAGGATGTCGACGCCTTTGAAGATTCTTGCGGCACTACTCCTCGATTTGAGCTCTCCTTCGATGTTGGTCGGATAGCGGTAGTAGAGATGCATTCCTCCGCTTGGACTTCGCTCGACTATTGGATTGCCGAGATGCATCTCGTGCTCCTCGTACCATCCAGGCTCATCGATATCGACGCACACGAGCCCGGAGGCTTTTCCCGTCACAACGCCGATGTTACAGCCGCCTTCCTTGGCCCATACTCGCTCCAACTCTTTTGAAAGCTCTTCCCACGCCTGCTTTTTCTTTTGCCATCCGTATTGCGTTGGAGCCTTGCCCCGCTTGACGGAGTTTTGGCACTTAGCACTATGAACTGCAATGATCTGCAGTCCATTGAGCACATATTTTTCTGCCACTTCAAAGAGTAGCTGCTTTTCTTGATTCATGGTTTGCCTCCCAACACTTATTCTTTGCCTACGTCTTCTTCAGACTCAAAAAGCACCGTAGCTACCTTCGTCGTTTTTCTGTATTCACGCACGGGTTTTTTTGCGTTGTAGCGCCAAATAGTTCCGACCTCGTCAGTTCGTTGGAATCCACGCCTTCCCGTTTGAGCATAAAAGTCTAACTTGTTATTTTTTTTTCTCTCGGCTACGAACTCTTTTTTTTCGAGCCGATAGAGCCTCACAGACTCCAGCTTATCTTCGTAATCTTTCAGTCTTTCTAGCCCCACAGAGTCGGCGATTTCTTGCCACAAAAGATTGATGGCATGAAGGATAAGATCGTTGCGAGAGATTCCGAAGTGTAAGCACAAAATATTCATGTAGTGCTCAGTCTCTTCAGATAGTTTGAGCTCCGTTCTGACTTTAACAACGTTCCATAATTTCTTCCTAAACGACCTCGGGAGCTCTGGGACTTTTGTACCACGACCCAGTTCTTCGAGCTTTGGAGTTCTCGTCTTAAAGTTTTCTTTGACGCCCTTTGGCATTTCTTACCTTTTCAAACGTGTCAACTTTTGATACCACAGAGATATTCATGTCGCTATACAAATACCAGCTCGAGGGAATAGAGAAACTTTTTTCCATCGTTACCCAGCGAGACGAACGTGCCGCAATGTTGTGTGACCCTCCTGGCGCAGGAAAAACTCCTCAAGCCATTGGGCTTCTTAATCGACTCAAAGGGCGAAGCGCTCTGATAGTTTGTCCAGCGAGCCTTAAAGAGAATTGGAAGAGAGAAATTCACAGATGGTCTTCCTATCCTTTAACAGTCCAGGTACTTAACTCCTCTTCAGATCAACTTGAAGGCGCTGATGTCGTCGTTGTCTCTTACAACCTAGCCACTAGGATGCACGAAGAGTTATGTCGTCGCTCATATGATCTACTAGTGTGCGATGAATCGCATCTGCTTAAGTCTGCGAGCTCTCAATCCGCTCGCATCGTCCTTGTGCCCCTATGGTCTCGTTGTCTCTATAGACTGCTCATGACTGGAACGCCATTACCAAACGGAAGGGCCGTTGAAGCTTATACCTCTTTTTCTCGGTGCTGCCGACAACACTTTGGAACCTGGGAGGGTTTCAAGAATCGCTACTGCGTTGAGGAGCGGACTCGGTGGGGCGTGACGTATCCGCATTCCAAAAACCTGACGGAGCTTAAAGAGCTCTCTAAGTCTTTCATGGTGCGTAGAAGTAAGACCGAAGTGCTTGGAGAGCTTCCTGGGCTTGTCCGACAGAACGTCTACATCAGATTGCCGGAGCTTGATGTCTTCTCTGCCGAAGAGGGCATTGACGTCGATGCGATTGTCGACGCCGTGGAGAATGGAGTGCCACTTGAGAGCGAGCACATCACTACTGTCCGACGAAAACTCTCGATGTTAAAAGCTCCTTTCATCGTCGAAGCGATAAAAGATGCACTGGAAGAAGTTGAGCAGCTTGTAGTGTTCGTGCATCACCGAGAGCTATTCGAGCATCTGATGAAAAATATTTCTGACTCTGTTGGAATTAACGGGTTGACACATCCAACAGAAAGACAGCAATATGTTGATACTTTCCAAAATGGAAAGGCAAAGGTTTTTATCGCATCGTTGAAAGCAGCAAATACTGGTTTAACTCTTACACGAGCACATACCTTATTTATGGCTGAATACGATTGGGTTCCTTCAACCAATGAGCAGGCCGAGGGAAGAGTTTTTCGTGTTACGCAAAATGAAATTTGCCGAGTGAAGTACCTAGTAGCGGCAGACAGTCTTGATGAAAAAGTCTTGAAGGTCGTGCAAAGAAAGCAGCGTCAAATTGAAAAAGCATTAGGCGAAACGTGAGAAAACGAGCAGGCGGTAAAGTGCAGACAGATACTGGAATACGAACGGCAAAGATTGTCGATATCGTGTCTAGGTTCTCTCTGCTTCATGCATACGGAGTTGGTCTGGATGTTTTTAGACAACTTCCTGAACAACAGAGGATGCGAGGAATTGAGTATGCGAAATGGCTGTTAGCGTTCGCACTCGACGATGAAATTGACTCGGCATACTTGTTTTTCAAGGCATTGCACTGTGATCGTTTTCATCCCAAGTCGGAGAACTTTGTGTGTAGCGCATACTTGGAATACATGTATGGGTACTGGAGGCAATTATCAGGGACATGTGACAAGGAAGTACCACTTGGTGCTTACATTGTTGCTGGACTTCTTAGCGGTCAGCGCATCTTCTTTACCAAGAAAAGTAAGCCAGGTTTCTATATGACGATACCATTAAAGCGTCGCACAGCGATGGAAGGGTATCTCGAAAGGCACTTCGACTTTAAGCGATGGCCTGACGAAGATTTTAAGTTTCTCGAAATTGATGAGCGAGTAGGCGATATGGAGAATTCGCTTCAAAGCGCCGATGCGCTCGAAAATGTAAAGGTAGAAGAAAATGGGTAGTGTATTTGGCGAAAAGATGACGACACCAACTGGTCGTGTATCGTTCCCTTATGTGTTTGAGAAGGCTAAGAGCCTCGAGGCTGGAAAGGAAGGTAAATATGAAATTACCATCTATATTCCTAAGAGCGAGGACATCTCAGCACTTCGAAAGAACCTTGAGAAGGTAGCTCGTGAGGCTTTCGGTGCGAAGTTCGTTTCGCTCGAAAAGCTCAAGCATCCACCAATTAAAGACGGCGACGACAAGGACCCAAGCGACCCTGCATACGGCCACTGGATTATTCGTGCAAAAAGCGCAAAGCGTCCCGTAGTAGTAGACGCATCTCGCACTCCAATCGAGTCGAAGGACGCTCTGTACGGTGGCTGCTATGGTCGAATAAACATAACCCCGGCAAGCTATCAGATCCCAACTGGATGGGGCGTCACCCTTTACCTTAACGCAGTTCAGAAGGTGAAGGATGGTGAGCGCTTTGGCGGTGGCGGAGTAAGTGCTGAGGAAGTTTTTGAGGCGCTTGCTGTTGAAGAGCCAGTAAGCATTGAGGACAACTTCTAATGAAAAAACCATTCGTGCTGTATAAGATGAAGAAGAATGCATCGGCAGCTAGGTCACGCAGACTGATTGCGCCGATGCAGAAACAAGTAACGCAGTGCGAGTGGTTTGTCCCGCATTCCGGGTGTTGCCCTGAAAGCGCTCTCGGAATGGCGGTCTTACAACGTGCCGTGCTTGATTTGATTACGCCAGGTATTTCAGAGCGAGACAAGCACAGCGCTCTTGAGTGGATCACCGGAAACTTTGGCGAGCAGTATGAGAGAGAGTATGCTCTTTCGTTCTCTCGCATCGTAGAAGGTTTTACTAATATCGGCATAGAAGAGTTTCGCAGCAAGATATTCGCATTTGCCGAACAAGCACAGGTTGAGCAAGGAGTTGCCGATGGGTTCAGGTTTCAGCGCAGTTAGTGACAAACATGTGATGCGATGCCCAATGTGCGGATGGGTGAGTATGACGAAGATGGTCTTTGACGTTCCTCACATCGGATTGATGTTTAATACAATTTCCGATCATTTTATTTGCACTAATCTGCAATGCGAGGTCGAGCGTATTTATGGCGATAACGCCGTGATGTTGATCAAAGATGCGACACAAGAAAAGACGTAGGAGTTTTTACGAGATGACAAATGGCCAGAGAATTACACTTCCACGGTGGAAGACTCTTATTGTTCGTATGTTTGGCGAAGAAGTAATGAGTACAAACACGGCGAGAATTTACAAATTTAGAGGTATTTTGATGTCATTAAATAAACAGGAATACTCTGAAAAGAAGGAAATGGCGATTGTTTTCTTTTTGTTTATGCTTTCTGTAGTTGTTCCGGTCTTTTTGCTTATTTGGTTGGTGATGCAATGAGCGCAAAGAAGGTCTACTGGGACATACAAGACCCCAAAGAGGCTGCGTACCGACAAGGCATAAAGGACGCAGAGGATATATTTCATCGGATGCACTGCGATTGTCGAGGGAAGTATTGTACCGAACAGTGGTGGGGAAAGTATTGGGATGTCAGAAAAGAAATGCAGATGGCGGCCAGTAGAGGGTACAGAGTTTCACTTCTACGAAGTCGAGATGAAGGTGTGCGATGAAAGTAGACAATGATGACATTTCCCTCGAAGAGCGGTTTGAAGCTCTCGAGCAGTACATGAACGTGGCGCAGATGAAGATAATGGCGCTGCAAGATGCGGTGAATGCACTCTTATTCGCCTCAGATATTGATGACGAGAAGGCAAAGAAATTTATGGAAAATGTAATGAATAACTTTGGGAGACATAAGTAGGCATGAGAAAAGTGTTGGAGGCAATGGATAATAGGTTTCCGTGTAGACCGAACATAAAGTTTATTAAGCCGCATAGACGACTTGGCGCTATGCATCACGAAGGTCAGCCAGACTTTGATAGCTACATTGAGCGTATGTATGACTGCATAGAAGTGCCATACGAAGTTGTAAAGCAAATCTATGAAGCGGGTTGGAATGACGCAAGAGACGCTGTGAAGGAGGCAATATCATGAACGATTCAAAAGTAGTTGACCTATTGGGCTATAAGTATGCCAAGAGTGGCATGAAGCAAGATGGGCACACGTTCGACGCTCTCAAGTATCTTTTCGCCAAGCAGATGCAGAAGAAGACCACTGTGATTGAGTGGGTCAGTGTTGCTGATCGATTGCCAGATGGCGAAATCCGTCTATTTGCAGTGCTAGTGCGGTGTATTGGCAATTTGAAGCCATATATATCTAGCTCTAATTTTATACACGGCGAGTGGACGCATTGTAACTCAGCAGAAACCGTTACCCACTGGGCTGAGATGCCGGAGGAGTTGCCATGAGCAAATCCATCGAAGAGCAGGTAAGGCTATACATCTCCGAAGAGTATCACGAGCAACTACTCAGAGAAGTTAGGATAACTGATAGCCTGGTAGAGAAAGTATTTCTGGACGGCGTTAAGTTTGGCTATGAGTTGGCGAAACGAGAGAAAACAAGGAGGATAGAAGATGAGCAAGACACCTGAAGACTTGGCGAAAGAATACGCACTAAAAACGCACTTAGGTGGCTGGGAAGTTGCAGCGTCAGAGGATGGCTTCCTCGCTGGCTACCACGCCGCAAAGGAGCACGCACATGCAGCACTAGAGGAGGCTGAGGCTGAGATAGATAGGCTGCAAACCAAACTAAGTGAAGCGGGGATACTGACTACTGAGCATCTTATTGACGCAAGCAAAATGGTCAGTAATTCAGCAACTCTTAATAACTGGATCTCGACAAAAGATAGGTTGCCGAAGATAGAAGAGTATGTGCTGATAACGCATCGAACCTCTCAAGACTATGAGAACTTAAAGGTGATGCAAGCGTTTAGAATTAACGATTGCGAGTATGTGATCGATATATACAGCGATGGAACATGCGTCTTAGCAGACTATGTGGACTATTGGATGCTGCTTCCCCAGCCGCCCAAGGAGGCTTCATGATCAAGACGCTTGAAGAACTAGCGGACGAGTACGCACAGACATGGTGGGGACCTCGTCAGGACTATTCTTCTATAGCCACACGACAAGCCTTCATCGCTGGCTACAGGGCTGCAATGGAAAAGTCCACTGAGATCGCTGAGATTGCCTGGAGGCAAGAGCAAGAAAGATTAATTGAGCGTTTGCGGAGCAAGGAAAATAAGTAGTTGTGATGTCACCTATCCCAGAACAACAACCGAAGTATGAAGGCTGGCTGCTTGTAGAGCAGAATCCGCCAGTGACTGGGAACTATATTGTTGCTGTTGAGCCGTATGAACCTATCATCGCCCTGTTTATAAAAGGAAAGGGTTGGTACTTGGGAGACACAATTCACGCAGCACTAGAAGAGAGAATCGTGGCGTGGATGCCATTACCGGAGATTAGATATGACCGACGATATCAACCACAGCGCCCGTAAACACGCCCTCTGCTCTGCGAGCTCTGCCGAGCGATGGCTAGAGTGCCCTGGCTCTGTCGGGCTCTCTATGACTGTTCCAGAGCCACCGACAAGCGTTTATGCCCTTGAAGGGACCGAAGCGCACGAGCTCTCAGAGAAGATTCTCGCTCACTGGCTAAAGAACAACTACGACCTCAACGACGACTTTCTTTCTGAGTGTAAGAGCGGGAAAGAGGAGATGTTCGACTTTGTTATGCAATACGTCCATGCGTGTGTTGAGGAGTCTATGAGCTTCGACAGTACCCCTACCATTCGTATCGAACAGCGCCTCACGTTTAATGAGGATATGGCTATGTTTGGGACCGCCGACTTTATCGCTATCGGGATGATTGACGGGAAAGCCACGGGTGTCATCGTCGACCTAAAATACGGGCGGGGTAAGAAGGTGAAGACCGAAAACAATCCGCAGCTTGCCTATTATGCCGTCGCTCTACGCTCATGCTCTAAAAAGAAATTAGAACAAGTAAAGGTTCGCATTGTTCAGCCAAGGGTCGAGGACGCCTCTACATCAATTACATTTTCTACGCACGACCTGGACGCTTGGGGCCTGAAACTTACACTAGGAGCGGAGCAGGCTTTATGGATGGCAGGAAAGGCTAAGACGCCTGTGTATAAAGAAGGTGGCTGGTGTTGGTTCTGCCCAGCCAAGCAGGTTTGTCCAGAGATCGCCAGGAGACTGGGCGAGAAGCTCGCTGACCAGTTTCCTGACGATCTTTAACCATCATTTGGGGGTTGAGGCCATATCAAAGTGCTCTCGAGCTATGGCTTCGATGCGAGCCGCTGCAAGGCCCGATAGCCGTGCAAGAGTCTTCCAGTGCTTGGATGGGATTGGCCGTGTGAGCCACATACGGACTGCATAGACTGAGATATCCTCTTCGTATGCAATGACCACATCGCCACGGCGCTTGCCGCCCTTCTTGGCTATGATAGTAAGAAGCTCTTCGATACCTTCTTGATGCTTCTTCTCGTCCAGACATTTAGCTACTCCTATCTTTGGCATTTCGCCTCCTTATCAAATATTGTTTCCATAATGAGGTCAAAAAGGTCTTCAGGATGCGTGTTCGTCTCGGCTGCTAGATTGTCAAAGCCACCGTCCACATCAACGCCCGTATCAGTTGCCCACGCTCGGAAGGTAACTCCTTCATATTCTATGAGGTATTCGCTATCCGCAGCCGTAAGTATTTTCACTCTTGCCCCTTGTATTTAGTTGATACAATGTGTCAACTATGCCACTGTATAGATGCAGTGTCAACTTTTTCGAGAGGCTTAAATATGATGGCGCTTATATTTTCACTTCTGTGTTTATTGGTAATCGACGTAATTTTAGCTATCGCATTCTTTAGGAAGTAAGCCGTATGGAGTTCTACAAATACACAGACTCGTGGAGCTTTCTAAAGCAGTTCAATCTTCAAACACACTTCGAGAGCCGAGAGCAGTGGTGGGAGCTTCAAGAGCGCATGTCAGAAGCCTATGACTCCGCTTTCATGTATCGCCGAGTGTTGCTTGAGAAGAAATGGACACAAAAAGACCGCCCCTACTACAACTGCTACCCGGCAATCCTCCCAATGCTGATGAAGCTAAAACTCGATATCCCCTGCTCATCGCTGAGAGGGCTGGAGGTTGAGCCCATCGAAGTGCGTCTTCCAAAGGACCAGAATAACGGCCCGTTCACTTGGGGCGAGCAGCATGTCCGCACAGTCTTCTTCGGCATCCAGAAGATGCCCAAGGAAGTCGACAGCGAGGAGATGGTCGACGGCATCTGCATTTGCTTTGACATCGGAGAGGTCTCAGATCTTAACGAACCGATATACTCGTTTCGCTTTTTCCCGCTAAGAGATGATCTGACAATCGACGAGGCGTCTAAGCTATTCACCAAGCATCATACGGCGGATGAGGGCGTCCAAGTACCTTTAGAGATTGTCGAGAACATAATCAAATTATGCGCCTGTCTTGCTCTAATTTCCCAGGATTCTGAGCTTATCACTCCCGATGTCCTTAAGAAGCATGAGGGAGAGTGGAACGATGCCAGCGAGGTCAGAAGGACCGAGATGGTCAATATGGCCAGAAACCGTGGCAAGAACGGCTGGAACGTAGGAGCGGAGATAGAATACTCTCCACACTATAGGCGTCCCCATCCGGCTCTTGTGCGAGTCGGCAAAGGGCGTATATCTGCTCGTATAGTCATGCGCCGAGGCTCAGTGGTACATAGGAGCAAGATAGCAAGCATACCAAGTGGATTCGATGGAAACGGCTAGTATTTTAACTTTCTCCACCCCAAAGTATATGGTTCGCTTATGGAGATCCGTTCCGTATAAGCCTACAGGATTTACTGATATTCAGCTTCTTGCGCTGAGGCTTCAGGACACTATGGAGATTTATGAGTTTGCCGAAGAGCTTCTCAAACAGCCTAATGTTTTAATGGTGGAAGTTCTAGACTGGGATAAAAATGGAGTTACTTGCTTAAATGAGTAGAGATTGGACAGAATACGAATACACGAGCTCAGATAATCTCTGGGAGTTTATTGACCTACAGATTGCACGAATAGAGTTGCAGCAAGAGGAGGGGTTCATTACATCCTCAGAAGCTTGTAAACTCATTCTGTTTGGTAAAAAGGAGATGTTAGATGCCTTTGCCACTCTTGTTCACGAACATTCAAAACGACTAAAGGAGATTGTAAATGACCACAGTATCCACCTATCAGAAGAGCCAGATGACAGCTACTCCTAAAGACGACTTCTGGAAGAAAGTGTCCGAAGGTTTGCCGACCGAGGAAGAAGCCCTTTACCTTGTAGTACAAAATGGACTTCTTGGGCTCGCATACCTTAGAAAAAATGGTGATGGCGTACTTCAATTCACAAAGGAAGACGTAACGCACTGGGCTCCAGCGCCAGCACTTCCAGCGGAGTAATTATGGCCGAGACCCGAGACGGAAAGAAAGTCACGCTCAATAAGCCATTCAGAACTCCTGACGGACCGAAAAAGTTTGCCGTATACGTTAAGAACGATAAGGGCAATGTCGTGCGTGTTAATTTCGGCGACCCAGATATGGAGATTAAGCGAGACGACCCAGATCGTCGAAAGAACTTTAGAGCTCGACACAACTGCGATGACCCAGGCCCAAAGTGGAAAGCAAAGTGGTGGAGCTGTAAGTTCTGGAGTGCTAAGTCTGTATCGGATATTTTAGATGATTAACTTTCTCACTCGGAGTTTCGAGTGGGATATATATTTATGAAGGAAAAATAAATGGCTCCTCTAACCAAGAAAGGCAAGATGCTTAAGAAAGAACTGCAAAAGGAATACGGCAAAAAGAAAGGCGAAAGCGTTCTTTACGCCATGGAAAATAAAGGAACTGCAAAGGGTATTACTAAGAAGACTGCTAAGAAGAAAACAACTAAGAAGAAATAAAGTTTCTTTATGGCAGTTAAAAAGAAAACTAAATCTTCCTCCGAGAGCCCTGAACAGAGACGTCCCCTTGAAGGCTATCAGTGCGAGTACAGCCTGATGGCACAAAAAGGTGTGCAGGATTATGTTGGAGATCTTGTGACAAGCAGGGTCAAAGAATAATATCTCAACAGGGATTAACTTCTTAGGGGGTAGCGGGAGTGAAGACTCGCTACCCCCGCTTTATTTAGGAGGCAGTATGAACCGTGGTGCCAAATCTCTTTACGATAAATATGCGTTTCGTTCCAAACACGACAAGAACTCTTTTGAGTGCGGAGCCACTTCGCTTAAAAAAGAGATAGAGGAATGGATTAAGGAGCAAATGAAAGGCAAGAGGGGAGACGCCTTCTCTATGGGCCAGGATGATGGATTGCAGTGGGTGCTAGATCATCTCCGTTTCATATTTGACGAAGAGCAATAAACTCTTTTCTGAGCTTATTGAACTCTCGCCGCATGAGCTCCACATCGCCGTGCCTAACAGTGGCAAACTGACAGATAACCTTGCGAATAAAGTCTTCTGGTGTATGAACGCACAACAGAGGCATATCTTTATAGATAGGATGAACAGAAAGTATCTGGCCCCTCCGCTTGGCGTACTGAGCCTCAAGCTCTGTCGCAACTGCTTTTAATATCTCTACTTTCTTTTGCTTAGGTAAATTGTGAATCGCTGAAGAGATATGGTGCATCCCATCCGTAAGAAACTCTCGTTTCAAAGATACTGGGTGATATTCGACAAACGTATTATCAACACGGAAGTCAAAAATGGTGCGGCCTACTTTTATTTGGCATGTAATCCCATCGATACCTTGCCAGTCTGTATACTTCTCTAGCATCTTAGCACACGCATACTCACTGGCACTTTGAAAGTTTAAATGCTCTACAGGAAGCTCAGGAAGGTTAAAAGGCTCTTGGACTCTTTGATGCCTCATAGTTTCGGAGCGGTTCGTTTTAGCCAGTTCTCATAGACCTTGCTAACCACATCCGTGGCGGTCTCGGCGTTTGCCGAAATGACGAGGCGCTCTTGACTATCGAACATCTGCATAATCCACATATTTCCTAAGAAATCTAAGGAAACTGCGAGGCTATATTCTTTTGCAATATTTATTATTGCCGATAGTTTGTCGAGGGCAGGAATATCAATAATCCTATTGGACACCTTGATCTCCGTGTGTCATCATATAAGGTATACATACATTATCTCACAAGTAGTCCATAGGCCGTCAGCCTGATTGTGAGATAGTAAAAAGATTTCTTATGGATTGCCTCCTAAGAAAACGTGGTTTTGCCTGGTTTCCCACTTACACGGAAAAAATCAGGCGTTTTTCTATATGAAGCTTTCAAAGCCAGTCGCCGCCACGCACTACTTTAATCGGGCTCGATGGGACGTCATCAATGAGCTTACGGCAGACAACTCGGGCTGGGAGTTTGCCATCGGTGTTAAGCACCTTGGCTCTCCTGATTTTAAAAACGAATTTCCAGAATTTGAAATAATAGCTGAATATCGGCCTTCAGCTCGTGATAGAAATAGTCGATATGCGGTCTATGGACGGCAGTTACTTTTTTAGGAGGCACTATGAACAATGCAAAGGCAAACGTAATAACCGCTATGAAGATATGCGGCATGGAAGCAATCAGTGAAGGCGGAATGTACCACGCTCTCTTCTCTCAAGGACTGGCAGCTGACGAAGCAACAATGGTCGTCAAGGAACTCCTAGACGAAGGATGGATTTCACGTTCTGGTTGTGCCTTTATTTTAAAGCACTATGTTCGCAATCATGGCGAAGAAAGTTCCTCTCGGGAACGGTCAGTTTGCAATAGTTGACGACGAAGACTTTGAGCTTGTCTCAAGGTATCGGTGGCATTTGCTTCCCTCACTCAATAAGGAGGGAGGCTATGCCGTCACTAAGATGCGAATGCATCGCCTTATCCTCAATGCCCCATTAGAGATGTTCGTAGACCACATTAATGGAGATCCTCTTGATAACAGAAGGTCTAACCTACGCCTATGCACGAACTCTCAGAATCAACAAAACACAGAGAGCCGTGGAGGTTCATCTCGCCATAAGGGAGTTAGTTTCAATAAGAAGTCAGGTAAGTGGATTGCAGCGTTTCTTTTCGAAGGCCGGAGGTACTATTGCGGGCTCTGGGAGAGCGAGGACGATGCCGCTCGTGCAGTAGACAAAAAAAGAAGCGAGGTCTGTGGGACCTTCGCCTCAAAAAACCTGATTGATTAGTTGCTAGTCCTATCATACAGAATAGACGCCAATCGCACCATAGCGTCTTTCGCATAATTTTCTGCCGCTGGGCCTTGCCCATTGTACTGCCTAAATATCTCTCTCAGACGATGTTCTGTAGCCTTAGCCTTTACACTCTCATCGATCCTTCTGACAATCCTTGCGGCGCACATGGCGCTCGTTTCAGTATCATAGAGCTTTGAGAAGTGAAGCCCACATTCCCTTTCTGCCGTAAGGCCCAGGATATGAAAAGCGCCATGAGAGCTCGCCAACATGCGAACTTCGCTGTCGCTGAGGTCCCTATAATTTTTCTCTCCACGAATTCGTGTAAACAGATGAGGTTCAAAACGATAGAGAGCCCTTTGATTCCCTCCAGCACTCTCTTTTTCAGAGATGACGTGGAGAATGAGTGGGTCGACTCCAGTTGTCCTAGAGGCTTTCTGGATCGAATCCTCAAGGCTCAGAGGGTTCTGCACTACTTCCTTCTTCGGAAGTGCGTCAAGCACTCTCTCCTTTGCCTGCAATGCTTTAGCGACTGTAAAGTTAAGCGCAATTTTTAGAGCCGTGGTGACTAAGACGCAGATGGCTATTCCAATGACAGCCTTGCCCATGATCGTGGTTACTTTTCTCATGATACCTCCACATAAAAAACGGCAAAGAGCCAACACGAGCGGCTTTGCCTTCTCTATAAGATTCACGGAAAACATATCTAGTTGCAACTAAAAAGTGTCAAACAGAGTTACTCAGTTGGAGGTAACTTTGCCTTTGCACCTTTATGAAGCACACCCACGGTAAGGAATCCAAGGCCAAGGGTTTCTAATATTGGCTCTGCGGCCTTTACAGCGTCCTTGAGCCCTTTAGAAGCGTCCGCAATCCAAGGGTACTGAGGAAACATGGGAGCTATTTGCTCAAGAGCCTGAAGAGCCGCTGCGATGATTACAAGCAGAGCTCCTATAACGGTCTTCTTGCCGTCAATGAATTTGCCAAATGATGTTTGGGAAAAAAGATAGATCAAGATTCTATTCATAAGTCATCCTTAAAAACGGCGGTTGATAGAGATAAGAGCTCCCGTGCCCATTTTACACATGCCAGGCTCTAGCTCTACGTTACCACCATTGTCATAGTCGCTATCTGGACATACCCCTTGGCTCGGACTACCGGAGTTATCCCAAGCCTCAATTCCAATGGTAAAGCATCCAGAAAGCACTACAAGCGTTAAAAGCACTACTGCTCTATACAAGCCTTTACTCCCTCAAATTCCCAAGTCTCTGCCGCTTTAGTGCGTTTATGCGGTGGTACAAATGGCCCGCTATATTCATACGGCAAAAGGTTAAACCCGTAGGTCCAATAGAATATAGCTTCGCATTGTTTGGAGCCTGTCTTCAACCTTTCGAGATTTGCATTTAAGAAGGTGATACCATCAGTGTCAGAGATGCATCTCTGGCCTTTACGATAACGCATTGAATCACCATGCTTTTCGCAGATAAGACCAGGGAGGCATTGACGTCTCAGCGGTGAATCAACTAACGACTCTTTAGGTAAGTGCTTTAATGCCTCTCGAAGAAGTGTACGCCTTGCCCTGTCAGATATTGGACACTCAAGACATAGAGCGTATCTAAGTATTAAATCTTCACGAGGTGCTCCGAGTAGAGCCTTGGTTCTCAAGATACTTTCTCTGTATCTCTTTAAGAGTCTTGGGTCCCTTCTCTCCAGCTTTCTCTGCGCCGACCGTTTCGTCTCCCCATAAAAAACGTCTAATTTGCCGCAGCGTCTTTTTCTTTCTGGAAAACAAGTTCCATTTGCGAGATGGACCCTCACATATTTTCCCCCAGAAAGATTCAAAAACTGTCTGACGCAGCCGCATTCATGTCCAAAAGTATCCGCAAGGTATCCAATAGCCTTTATCCGAGAGTTCTCCAGAACTTTTAGAGCTTCATCGCAGGGGAAATTATTGCTGCACATGCCGATATAAGATGGACCTTCTAGCGGAGCGGCAAGAGCAACAGTAGAAATAAAAAGGCTAAGAATAAGGAAAAGTCTCATGGCATATCATCCCAATGACTCGTTCCGCTCGGCTCTTTACCTGCTTGAACCAAAGTGACTGCCTAAGCCCATTTTCTACTTCAAACCAATCTTCGATTCGAGCTGCTCTGATTGTATTTTTGAATTTTAGAAGCCTTGTGCGGCCTAGATTAAACGCAAGATTAATCCAGCCAAGTTGCCTATTCTCGCTCCATGAATCGAATAGCTCTCCGAAGATATCGACGCATATTTTTCGTGCGACCTGCACATCTTCGTCCAACCACTGCAAGGCCACTTCCCGAGTTATGCCTATGGTGCGATATCGCTGAAGCTCTTCTTCTGTAATGCGACGATCTGAAAGGTTGCGGCCACACCCTATTGTCCAAGCATTCGCCGTACATTTATATGCTTTGAGTCGAAGCCCCTCGTCTACGAGAAGCATTCTCTTAGCCTTATCCATGTGTTACACCCAAGATACTAGCGCGTTTGCTCCAGTAGCTGTTCCAAGGTCAAAAGTAATCTCGATAAACGCAGAGCCTCGGGTCTCCACCTGAAAGCTCGCAACTAAGTCATTAGTCGGACTTGACACCTTAGAGTCTACATCCGCTCGTACCTGAGTAAGAGAAATTGTATCGGCAAACCGCTGAGAACTTGTAACCTCATAAGTATCAATGCCTACAGCAGTGGAGAGAGTGCAGGCCGCCTGTGCGAGAATAGTTGGCACCCAAAGACCAAGGTCTGATACTTTCCAGCCAATAACCCGAAGGTCAAAGGTTGCGTTATCAGCGCCATCGCCGAATGGGATAACCTGAATCCAGTCTGGCGCTCCTTGAACTACAGGGTCGCCGACTACGCCAGCGCCTGATGGTTGAGTAGCCGTTGGAGCCTTTGCAGGAAACGAAGAATCTGTGCTTGATGTAGCTCTAACTCGTGAAAGTTTTGATGTATATGCGCTCATTTTGCCTTTTCCTGAATTAAGTAATCTATCTTCGACTCGATTCTGTCGAGCCTTTTGTTAAGACCATCAACATTGGTCTCAAGAGAGCTAATACGCTGATTTCGTTCGGACATATCATGAGTAATCGAGTCAATTCGTGTCGTAAGATGAGAAAGCCAAAACGCCCCAATAGAGGTGATAACCCCAAAAAGCCCTGAAACGACCCACCTAAATGTCTCGTTGTCTATTTTATCTATCACGGTGAGAATGAAGCCCTTGATAACCATTTAAATCCTCGCTCAGTGTATCAAATCTCATTCTTTTGTTTCTACATGCTTTATATCTTTCATAGTATTTTGTTGGTATTTAATAATCTTATGTAATGGCAAACAAAACGATTCGTTTACGCTATTAAAACCTATGCCGAGCTAAAGCATCAAACTCCGCAATAAAATTTGCTTGTTTTGGATACCCAACCCCGAACCGTTTAATAACCAGTTGATACAGATCGACATGATCCTGACACACGATTAGTTCTGAATCTTTGCCTCCGTGCAGCGACACTAAAAACTTGCGTCGTTGATAGTATTTCTCAGCAAACTCCTGCTTGATCGCTTTTACTATCTGCTCTCGAAACGGATGAGCGACGTGCCGCAACGCCTGAGAAAATTCTCTTGCCGCTTGTCGGTCTGAAAACTCGTGGCGAAGGTTAATGGGGTGGAACTCCACAAAAACGCCATTTACTAAAAAGTCGCACTGCTTGTTGTGGCCTATTGGCACTTGAAACGTGTGCCCCATTTTTAATTCATAATCGCCAACGTAGCGCTCCAATAACATTCCCGCCGCATACTCCGCATAACTTGCAAACGTAATGGGGCGGTCAGGTAAAGTGGGTAATCGTGCTCGTGGCTGATTAAACTGACTCATCCACTATCTCCGCAGTAGTAACGGCGTCTGTCTGAAACTGCGTGGCTATTTCTCCGATTTGTGCTGCGTGAGACCGTCCGAGATAAGCGTAAAGTCCGTCAATTATTAATCCTCGAAACAACTCTTTTGTTTGTGGCGCAGCTACCTTTGAGCAGATATACGCACCAGCACTCAATTCCGGATACCTTTCTTCATTCCAGCCGTAATGCCGAGCAAGGGTTTCCAGATACGGCAATCGCTCTTCAGTCAACGGTAATTTAAAAGTGACGGTTAATTTCATCATACACTTGAACAAACCTCCCAACTCATCATTGTATTAGCGAAAATTGTTGCGGTATTAGACGTTACCGTGGCGCATTGCAACGTGATACTTCCAGCGGTCGAAGAATTTCGCACGACAAACTCCAAAACAAACCCAACCTCAATTCCAATTCCTGTAGCGAACGTAGTTCCTAGCG
>Ga0214923_10002351_pt1 | contig 25294 bp, 23 predicted proteins | sample LL1510_MetaG_FD_177993 | JGI IMG/M metagenome (GOLD analysis project Ga0214923, IMG submission 177993) | Freshwater microbial communities from Lake Lanier, Atlanta, Georgia, United States - LL-1510 | ecosystem: Environmental > Aquatic > Freshwater > Lake | place: USA: Georgia | collected...
GGTATCTGCTTCAGATCTTCTCATCTGGCAACAGACGCTAATACCGCTTACAGAGATCGGGATGGGCTTTTAGCCACAACTTGCAACAAATGATGGCCAGATAGGGCGGTAAATTTGAGAGATCGTTTCGAAGTTCATGTTTTTAAACATCAACGAGAAAGGGTCTTTCAAAGGTGTCACCTCAATCGCTCTCATTTGTGAGATTATTTCTTGTAGTGGTATTAGTTGATTAGGTTTTGGACGTAGGTTTCAGCGTTGAATGGAGCAAAGTCCCCAACCTGCTCCCCATTTCCAAAAAAACGAATCGGCAGCTGCAGCTTCTTCTGAATAGCAAGCGCCGCTCCTCCCTTCGCAGTTCCGTCGACCTTGGTGAGAATCAAACCCGATAGCGGAGTGAACTTGTGGAATGTCGCCGCCTGCTCGACGCCATTTTGACCGATCGTTGCATCCAAGACAAGCAGTGTCTCATGAGGCTTGCTCACTCTCTTGATCTTCTCAAGCTCGCGCATCAAATCATTCTTGGTGTGCAATCTACCAGCTGTGTCGATGATCACGATATCAATCCCTCGACTCTTTGCCGCTGCTACCGCATCAAATGCGACAGAAGCTGGGTCAGCCCCCGGTTTGGACTTCACAATCTCTACCCCAATCCTCTTTGCCCACATCTCTAACTGCTCAATTGCCGCTGCCCTAAAAGTATCACCAGCTGCGACCAAAACAGATTTTCCTTCCTTCTTATAGTGATTGGCAAGCTTCGCAATCGTCGTAGTCTTTCCATTGCCATTCACCCCCACGATCAAAATAACGTGTGGCGAGCCCCTCTCTTCTTGGACAAATGGAATCGCTTTTAACTGAGCCACTAACTGGCTTTTGATCTCTTTGAGAATCTCATCGGAGGAGATTTTAGGGTTGTTTTTGTAGAGAGTGCGCACTTTATTGGTCAAATCAGCGCTCGTCTCAGCGCCAAGATCCGCCTCATAAAAAAGCTGTTCCAACGCTTCTAACTGCTCTTCATCAACTTTGCCTTTGAAGAGCTCCCTAAATTTCTGCCCCAAAAACTTAAACATCATTTCTCCATTGATTGAAAAAGTATTATAGCAGATATAGAAATCTATAGCCTTATGAATTTTCATGAATACCAAGCAAAAATTTTATTGAAACGGTATGGTCTGCCCATCCCACCGTTTGCTGTCGCATCCTCTCTAAAAGAGGCTCAATCGGCCCTCAAAGAGCTCAATCTATCTCAAGCCGTTGTCAAGGTCCAGGTCCATGCAGGAGGCCGGGGAAAGGCTGGAGGAGTCAAATTTGGCAAAAATAATAAAGAAATTTTGAAATACTGCGAAGAGCTAATAGGCATGAGGCTCGTGACTAAGCAGACTGGCAAAGAGGGGATTTTGGTCGAAAAGATCTTGATTTCAGAGCCAGTCACGATTGAGAAAGAATACTATGTGGCAGCTTTGATTGATCGCTCCCTGGGCAAGCCGATTTTAATGGTTTCTCCAGAAGGTGGCGTCGAAATCGAAGAGAGTGACCCAGCAAAAATCTTGCAGCTTCCTTTTGGAAGTGATGGAAAACTGCACAGCTACCAGAGAATAGAACTCGCTAAGTGGATGGGGTGGAAAGGTGAGGTTGCTCAAGAGGGAATGAAGATCTTCGCCTCCATCGCCAAAGCCTTCATCGAATCAGATGCTTCCATGATTGAAATCAATCCCCTTGTTTTGACAAAAGAGGGCAAACTCTCCTGTATCGATGCCAAAATTTCAATCGATGATGACGCTCTCTTTCGCCATCCCGAGTTTGCTGGTTGGTATGATCCCTCACAAGATGACTTGAAAGAGGTAGAGGCTAAAAAATATGATCTCGCTTATGTCGGGCTTGACGGAACAATCGGCTGCTTGGTCAATGGAGCTGGCCTTGCGATGGCTACGATGGATATCATCCACTATTACGGCGGAGAGCCCGCAAACTTCCTCGATGTAGGAGGTGGTGCCACAGAAGAGCAAGTAGCCAAAGGTTTTCAGATCATTTTGAGCGATCCCCATGTCAAGACTATCTTTGTGAATATCTTTGGAGGCATCATGGATTGCGGTGTGCTTGCAAAAGGGATTGTGCGCGCAACAAAAGAGATGGGTCTCAAAGTGCCTCTTGTTGTCCGGATGGAAGGGACTAACGTTGAGATGGGTAGAAAAGAGCTTGCGCATTCAGGATTGAATATCATCACAGCGAAGACGATGGCAGAGGGAGCAACGAAAGCGGTGGAGGCGGCGAAGTCATGGCAGTCTTAGTGAACAAAAAGACGCGTGTGATTACCCAAGGTTTGACTGGCAAAGCTGGGAGCTTTCATACGCAAGCTGGTATTGCCTATGGTTCTACCTATGTCGGTGGTGTAACGCCCGGCAAGGGAGGGGGGAGTCATCTTCATCTCCCCATTTTTGACACCGTGAAAGAGGCGAAGAGGGCGACTGATTGCACAGCTTCTCTGATTTTTGTCCCAGCCCCCTTTGCTGCTGAAGCGATTTTAGAAGCTGAAGATGCGGGAATTCCGCTCATCATCTGTATCACCGAAGGAATTGCTGTTTGTGACATGCTAGAGGTTTCTGAGGTGATGAAAAGGAGTAAGAGCCGGTTGATTGGCCCCAACTGTCCCGGAATCATCACACCCGATGAGTGCAAGATCGGCATCATGCCAGGCTACATCCACAAGAGAGGCTGTGTCGGCATTGTTTCAAAGTCGGGGACATTGACCTATGAAGCTGTTTGGCAGACCACGCAAGAAAATCTCGGCCAAAGTACCTGTGTCGGAATAGGTGGTGATCCCCTCAACGGCACCAACTTCATCGATATGCTCCAACTTTTCGAAAACGATCCAGAAACGCGGGCGATTTTGATGATTGGGGAGATTGGAGGAAGCGCAGAAGAAGAAGCAGCTGAATATATTAAGGCTCATGTGACAAAGCCTGTTGTTGGCTTCATCGCAGGTCAGATGGCCCCTCCTGGGCGAAGAATGGGACATGCTGGAGCAATTATCTCTTCAGGAAAAGGGACAGCTCAAAGTAAGATTGATGCGCTTAAAGCTGCAAAGGTCGTCGTGGCACAAACACCAGCACTGATTGGCAAAACACTCAAGGAGGTTATCGGATGATCACAATTCCAGGCAAAATCCCTATTTCAATTAGGCCGCTATTTTGGTTGATCTCCTTTTTCATCGGCTGGATGTGGACGATGTCTCTCGTCGGTGCTCTTCTCTGTCTCCTCGTTATCCTCATCTCGGTGATCGTCCATGAATTTGGTCATGCATTGACTGCCTGCGCTTTCAAACAGACGGCGCGTATCGAGCTCGCCGCTTTTGGTGGATTCACCTACCGTGAAGGAGGAAGACTCAAACTCTGGAAAGAATTCATCGTTGTCCTGAATGGGCCACTTGCTGGTTTTTGCCTCTTCCTTGTCGCCTATTTTATTTATCAGACCGTTCCTCCGCAAAACCCACTGCTCAACTTTGTTGTGAAGTTCACCTTCATGGCCAATCTTTTTTGGACTGTGATCAATTTGATTCCTGTGATGCCACTCGATGGAGGCCATCTGTTGAGCATTATTCTTGAAGCTATCTTCGGTTTTAAAGGGATCAAGGCTGCGATTGTGATCGGTTTAATTATTTCTGTGGGAATCAGCGTCTTTTTCTTTGCAATGGGGATGTTCCTTGTCGGTGCGCTCTTTTTGATTCTCACTTTTGAGAGTTTTAGGTCTCTCCGTTATTACCGCATTTTTAAAGATGAAGACCGCAATACCGATCTGCAAGCCTTGGTCAAAGATGCTGATCTCGATATGGAGAATGGGAATAAACAGGCAGCGCTTGAGAAACTAGAAAAGGTGCGTTCTACCAATAAAGAGGGGATTCTCTACACGTTGGCAACGCAGCAGCTGGCTGATATCTACCGAAAGGAGGAGCGCTATGATGAAGCCTACCAACTGCTTTTGCCGATCCATCAAAGGCTTTCTGGAGAAAACCTTTCTAGCTTCCAATTTTTGGCGCACATGAATGGTGACTACAAGATGGTGACTGAGGTGGGTAGCAAATGCTACCAAGACAATCCCTCTTACAACACAGCACTTTTAAATGCGATTGCTTACGCAGCACTTGAGAAGGCTGAGCCTGCATGTGGGTGGCTTGACTGCGCCTTGCGTGAGGGGCTGCCAAGCCTAAGCGATGCGCTCTCTCATCCCGAGTTTGACGCGATCCGCGAAGATCCACGGTTTCAGAGATTTCTTAAAAACTAGCAATTTTTGCAAGAGAGAAGGTTTGCTTGAACACTGAGCGCTCCTCCAGCCATTAGCAATGCTGCTGTTATAGAAAGGCCCCAACCGGCGGATGTTCCCATTGGAATCACTTTCCCCCTTCCCAAAACTCCGATGATAAGAACAGCGAGAAGTGTGATGGCGGCAGCTGCTATCACTGCTCCGTGTACACGAATCGGAAGGTCACAGTCCGTACAACTACTGATACACATAAAAATCTCCTAGATTGCTCGACATATGATAGTCGAAATTTTGCTTAATGTCAAAGATTGCATTATACCATTTATCACAAATAATCTCAGAAATAAGAGCCATTGAGCCGGCATCTTTGAGAGATCCTTTCTCGCTCATGTTTGAAAAGATAAGATTCGAAACAATCCCTCAAATTTACTCCCCCTTCGGGCTCTCATTTGTGAAATGATCTCTTTGAAAAGGTCTTATTAAACAGTTTGCTGCTTTTTTTCCGTGACCTGTTCAACAAGCTCCTTTGTGATGCTTGCTTTTATCTGTAAGATTTGCGAAGCCTTTTTTATCTTTTCCACAGTCTTTTGTTCAAAAGCCTTTAGAACTGTGAAGTATTGAGCCATTTTCTTGTTTTTCTCACATTTAAGGGCGACTTGATATTTTTCTTTGCGGATTTGCTTCAATAGTTGCTTAGCTCTCGCAATTTCTGCCTTTTTGGTTTGCCTTTCTTGCAGTCCCTTCTTTTTTTCAGATAGTTCATTGCGAAGTTGAACGATTTTTTCTCTATTTTCTTCAGTTATTGGTGATCCTGAAGTAATAGCTTGTCCCAAAATCGCACTCACTTGATTGCCTAATTTTGCAATCTCACTTTGTAACTCTCCGATAACATTACCATCTAAGGCGTCGATGCAATCATCCAAGATATTGCTCGCCGTATAGGGCTGGGGAGTTGACTCAGGATTTGTCCTGTCTGTCGATCGCTCTACCAAATAAGGTAAGACACCCTCTTCGACTAAAGGCATATTGGGGTTTACTAAGATAGCATCATTCAATACTCTGATAGTGCTCTCTTGATCCATATTGCCGACATGTATTAACTGAAAGCGTTTGGCTAAAGCTCTATTTGGTGCAACCTGTTGTTCATACTCAGTCGTTGTTGTAATGCCGATCACATGTTTAAAAGGACCGCCTCGGTCAAATGCTGTTTTCATCTGCTCAGGAAATGATGTTTTTGACATCGCGCTATGTATTTCATCAAAGCAGAAGATCACCTGGTCCATATTGCCAGCTAAATTATCGGAGATCGAAGCTAGCGGGTTACTGGTTCCTCCCATGAGTGTAGAGGCTTCATGTGCTGCTAAGTCAGCTGTATTCCAATAAAAAGCGACCTTTCCCTTAAGTTCAGGGTAATGACCTTTGGTTACTTTTTCTATAAATGATTTAAGGGCCTGAGTTTTACCTGTTCTAGAAGGCCCGATCAACATAGCATGCTTTCCACTTTTCAAAGCATTATAGAGCTGATCACAGATATCTTGACGTGCATCGGATGATTTGATGCGTTTGGCAATCGCTTCATTTGTAAGATTGGTGCTGTTACATGGCAGCTGAGAAGGAATCGGTTTTATCAAAGGCCATAAAATACTCAATAAGGTCAGTCCAGCAAGAGAAGAGCCAATGATGATCCCGGCCATTTTTACACCAACTGTTGGGATCAATATGGAGGCTAAGATTTGGAGTATGCTCACTAGCATTAGAATTTTTTGTGCTTTGATGCTCGCTTGCATACTATTTTCTGTAGGTATAAACAGATCGCCAATGCCAATCGCTCCAATCAGATTATCAACCACTGCAAAAAGACTCTTCACGCCTTTTGAGCAGTATTGTGATAGGGGAGTGCTCTCCTTCGATTCAGTGACATCGAGATAATATTTAGCTTCTTCTGCAGGGATGTAATTTTCAAGGTGTAGATCGAGAGAAATCTTGGATAGTCTCTTTAGGACTTTAACAGGATCTGTATGGGGATCATCGATCATCATCTGAGTAATCGGCTCTAATAGCTGATCAAGTTTTGGATGACCCTTAAATCTAGAAATTAGAGAGCTATTGTGGCGTATCACAGCTTTTAAATTTTCTTCATTCTCTTTGCAGTATTTACTTTTTAATCTCGTCGATTTGTAAGAAAGAATGGATGCCGCTCCGAAAGGCAATAGAAGGACAGAGGCCGCAACAATTGATACTATAGCAGCTTTAACTGCGAGATTTTTAGAAAAAAATGTTGAAATCGATTGGCGGACTCTCGCTAGTTGCCAGTGGTGCGTGCCAACCAAAACCATCGATGCGATAGCAGTTATTGATAAAACTGTGAGAGTGGCAATAACATAATAGTTATCATTCTTTATTGAGTTAATTTTGTTCATAAAACAATTATAACAAAGTAGTTATTTTTTAATCATTTATAAAATTAAGATTATATAATTAATGTCGATAATTTTCTACTTTGCCGTAAAATTTTCAATTCTGTATCACATCTGGATACATATGGGCTTCTTCGGAAGAGAAATAGTTAAAAAATTTGTTAGTTATATAAATATCGAATTGGAGCCGAGGGGATTGGCTCTTTTGAACTCTTTTGGATCTATTGTCCTTCTCTCAATGACCCCTTTGATTGCGAGTTCTCCGCTTCATGATATGAAAAAGGAGTTAAAGCGTGCGGAAAAGGAGCTTGAAACGGCCCACTCCAAGGTTTTGAATTTAAGAGAAACAATTGCGATCAAAGAGATTGAGCAGATTAAGGAGAGAGTGAAGCAGTTTCAAGGGAGTCAAGAAGAGTGGCTTGATTTTCTCGATCTTAATCGAAAAAATCTAGCCTCGATCATGAATGAGGTCCCCTCAGCGATCACTGAAGGGCAAATTGTGCTCGATGAAATTCTAATAGCAATCACAGATCTGAAAGAGCAAACCGATGTAGCTGATTCAAATAATAATTTTACATTTGATTAAACTCTAACACCATTTGCAAGAAATAAGTTTACAAATGATAGTCATCTAACACGCCACCTTTGAGAGATCCTTTCTCGCTCATGTTTAAATCATGAGCGAGAAAGGATCTCTCAAATTTAGGACCTTTGAAGGCCCAAAACTCGCGAGTTTGACCGATTTAGGACCTTTGAACCACGGGGCTTTCAAGCGTCCAAATGTGAAGTTTTCAATCGAATTGGCTATACGGCCAGCATCAAAGGGGGCAAATCCTTGCCCCCAGCACTCTCTCATGGTTCCACAGTTCCTGGTCAATCGAAATGGATGGCTACAAAGCGTACTGATTCACCCTGCTTCACCATGAGCAGCAACTTGCCCTCTTTTGAAGCCTTCCTCACCTCTGCGCTAAACTCCTCTGCAGTGCTTATCTTCTTACGATTGACAGCAACGATGAGAGAGCCTGGTCTTAAGCTCGCTAGTGCAGCTGCGCTATCAGGATTAACTTGGGTGATCACCACTCCCTTCTCATCAGGAGAGCCCATTTGCTGAGCCATCTCAGAGGTTAGCGTTTGCACGTGGAAGCCCAGCTTTTCGATCGGGCTGCCTTGACTAATCGCCGTGTCCGGAGCATCCCCAATCGTCACAGTGATATCCTTCTTCTTTCCATCGCGCAAAATTTGGAGCTTAACCTTAGTGCCTGGAGCCTTAAGCGCAATATCATTGCGGAAATTATGGATCCCTTCGATCGTCTTACCGTCGTAAGCCAAGATAATGTCCTCCTGCTCAATGCCTGCCTTCGCAGCAGGTGAGCCAGCTACAACCTCGGTAACAAGCGCTCCGTGGGGCCTATCTAAATGGTAGAACTTTGCTAAATCACTATCCACGGTTTGTAAGGTGACGCCTAAGAAACCACGCGTCACTGTACCATCTTTCACAAGACGCTCTTTAATCTGCATCGCCATCGTGCTAGGAATCGCAAATCCAATTCCCATGTAGCCGCCAGATGCACTGGCAATCGCTGTATTCACACCGATCACTTCACCCTGCACATTGAGTAGCGGACCCCCTGAATTGCCTGGGTTAATCGCCGCATCTGTTTGAATGAAATCTTCGAAATCAGCGATCTGCAATTGGCTTCTCCCTTTTGCACTCACAACACCCACTGTTAAGCTCGCTTGCAAACCAAAGGGATTGCCGATCGCAATCGTCCAATCACCCACATTGAGCTCATTTGAATCACCAAATTTGAGATAAGGCAGATTGGTTTCATTGATCTTGATTAAAGCGATGTCAGTTTGCGGATCTGTTCCTACAACCTCAGCCTGCATCTTACGGCCATCATTCAGGGTCACCATCACCTTGGTCGATTTCTCAACCACATGGTTGTTGGTCATGATCAAACCATCTGGGCTCACAATAAATCCAGAACCACGCGATTGAGCCTCTCTTTTATTGCTTTGAAAGGGGAAGCCGAAAAACTCATTGAAAAAGTCATCGCCAAAATATTCAAAAGGACTGCGGTGGGGACCTTGTCTTTGCATACGCGAAGAAGTATGAGTAGTTTGACTTTCAATAAAGACAACCGCGGGAATTGCTGTACTAGCGACATCACCAAAACCCTTAGAAATTTGTCTCAGAAGTGCCTCATCAGCGAAGAGGCTGGAAAAAACAAGTGTGAACACAAGCAAAAATCTCTTCATAAATGTACCTCCTAAGCACACAATATATAGTCGGTTAAATGATAAATTTTTCGGTTTCACAAAGCCAAAATTTATCATTTAGAACTATATTCTCAATGCTGAAATAATTCAAGCAACCGGTAGATAGTAAGAAAACCCTTTTCAAAACTTACTAATGAAAAGCGTTCATCAGGAGCGTGGATATGGTCATCAGGAAGCGCCGTGCCAATCAGCACTGTCTCACTCTTTGCCACTTTTTTGAGTTCAGCTGTGATCGGTATTGACCCACCAATCAAGATCTTCTTGCAGCTTCTTTGGAAAACGTCGCTGTAACTTTCTGAAACAAGTTTAGCAATCCGTGTCTTACCGCTTTCACGAAAACCTGGACCATTACCAGGTAAGACTTCGATCTCTAGTTTCAAACCTTTCGGTGTGTTTTGTTTCAAGTATTCCACCACAAGCGATGCAATCCTTTCAGGATTTTGCCTGGGTACTAGTCTGCAGGAGATCTTTGCTGTTGCCTCAGAGGGAATCACAGTTTTGAAACCAGGGCCACTGTAGCCTCCATTGATTCCATTGATCTCAAGCGTCGGTCTCAGCCAATTTGCCTCGAGGGGGGATAGATTGTGTTCCATGCCAGTGGGTAGAAAACCAAAATTATGCTGAAACGCGACCTCATCAAAATCGAAATCCAGTTCAGCACGCTCTTGAGGTGTGATCTCCATCACTTCGTCATAAAACCCCGGTATAGTCACGCTGCCAGAATGATCGTGGAGTCTGCTCAACATTTCTACTAGTGCTCGATTGGGGTTGTAGGCTATGCCACCTGTCGCCCCAGAATGCAAGTCAGTTTTTGCTTCTGCTATTGTTAAAGAGAAGGTCACAATACCCCGTGCTCCTAATGTAATCATCGGAGTATCAATATTCTCTATACCGCTATCGACGATAAGGAGATGGTCAGCCTCTAATTCATGAGCTTTAGAGGCTAAAAGGCCCAAAAGTGAGCTGCTACCAGACTCCTCCTCTCCTTCAATAACAAATTTTAAGTTGATTGGAAGCTCTTTGTACCGATCCAAAAATGCCCTGATGGCGGTAATTGTATAGAAGCATTGCCCTTTATTGTCGCTAGCCCCTCTGGCGTAGACATAGTTGTCTCGGAGGGTCGGTTCAAAGGGGGGATTGGTCCATTTGTTGAGGGGATCGACCGGCTGAACGTCATAGTGGCAGTAGAGCAGGAGGGTCTCTTTCTGATCGCTGATCTGCCTTTGAGCAAAGAGGACATCGGGGCCCCCTTTATGGCTCCAGCGCTCTACGGCAAGGCCGCTCTCCTCGAGGTAGTTCGCGAGCCAATCAGCACAGGCATCGGTTGCAGCCCTATGAGAGGGGTCGGTGGCGATGCTGGAGAAGCGCAGGAATGTAAAGTAATTTTTTAAAATATTTTCTTTATTTATTTCAAAATATTCTTTTGCATTTGTTGCCATGTTCAAACTATAAGACAATACTAGAAATAAAAGCTAGAAAGTGGTAAAATATTTATATGGAAAATTGTAGGGAAACATTTTCTTGTCCGATGTGCAGCCTTATTTATAGCTATATTCCTCTCTCTGTAAAAGGGGGGGGGATGGCGATTGTGGCGGCGACTCTCTTAGTTGTGGCGATTTTGGGTCGTTTGGCCAAAATCAGGATCCCTCCTGCTGGACAGTGGGCCCTTTTCACAGGGGGTACTATGGCCACGGTTTGCTCCCTGATGTCCCTTCATTTTTATTGCCAAAAGAAGCGTGAATTGCCTCAAAAGTGAAGTTGACCACTCCTGTCTTCATTTTCCATCTAATATCATTTGAAAGAAATAATACAAATAAGGGCCATCTAGTACGGCACCTTTGAGAGATCCTTTCTCGCTTATTTTTAAAAATATGAGCTTCCAAGCGATCTCTCAAATTTGCTGCCTTATCCGTTTCTCATTTGTGAAATCCTGTGTTGCAAAGGGTATAATATTTGTTATTAATTAAAATTAGATATAACAAACTCATATAGAATTACAAATCTTTACAAAATGAATAATAATGTGATAATATAATTATATGAGTTGTTCAGAATGTTGTCTGTCATATTGTGGTGATATTATTGTGAGAGAAGGATATGCGGCATTGCCTAAAGAGGTGAAAGTCGCGCTTTCGATTTTAGCGGGATTAGCGCTCCTTATGGGAGGGATTCTCGGTTTAGCTGGCATCTTTCCTATGGATAGGCTGACGGCGGGCTGCCTTCTTGTCGTTCCCGGCGCTCTATTCATTATATTAGGTTTAGTGTAGTTTTGGGATTAGACTACTTCTCAAATTTGCCGCCCTATCTGGCCGTCATTTCTTATAAACGGTATAATGCCATTTACAAAATGATTTCTTCCAAATCGCATTAGAAGCGGTAACTAAGCCCTAGCCTCAGATCTACCCAATTGGGATTAACCTTCTCATTTTGAGTGATTGTAATTTCGTCATTCGTACTTCTGAGGTTAGGGCCTTTAAATGTTTCGTGTACAAATGCTATCCATTCCGTTGTGAAGTCAATAAACCAATGCTCCGACCATTTATACTTGACCCCACCACCTAATCCTCCACCCCAAAAATCTTCTTTTGCATAAATTTCGGTGATCACTACAGGGCCGGCTAAGCTACTTGTATTGACTTGTGTTTGTGTGGAGATTCTTGCGTTCATATAATGAGCTGAGAAGGTCCCAAAACCCAACAAACGTGGTGTGATTGCGTATCCTGGTTTCAAGCCGATAGCCATATGAAAATCGGGATTTATTTTTGTTTCCACTTGATAATTTCTCGGTACGTCAACTCGGTTATTGGGATTAGGGAATTGGTAAGAGGAACTCGAGATCTGCTGATCACCATTCAGAAAGAATGAGATCCCGAAGTCGATATACTTTCTTGGGGTAAACGCATGATTATAATCCAATGTAAAATCAACGACATAGGAAGTGTCGCCATCATTGTCTGAGGTTTGCGTTCCTTGAGCTGAAGCATCGCCCGCTCCGGCAAAAAGGTTGACATAGTTCCATCGTCCATTCACTTCAGATAGCTCTATACTGCACCCTCCACTTACACCTATGAAGAGACCTGAGAAAGGATTGCATGGATCGCAGTATGCAGTAAAAGAATTAGAAGCTAAAAAGAGAAACGCAAGAAAATATTTTTTCATATATCACTTTGTTTGTTGGGCCTATACACTCTACGAACGACTTTATAAATTTCGCGATGATGAAGGAGATAGCTCTGTTTTTTTCCTTATGACACACTCACTTTTTAGAATCAATTATTTTATAGTCAATTCGATTGAACACTGAATTGTCTAGATAGGAAAGAGCGGCAGGCTACTTCCCTCTTTGTCGAAAAATTCTTTTCCAGCAAATGTGACGGTCGTCTCCATATCAAGCCCAGGAATCAAATGACACTGCGCTGCCCGTTGGATAGCTGCCTTATCAGCAGCAAGCAGGCGATCGCGGTATGCCTGTCTCTTTTTCGCTGTCCTCCCACCCTTCAATCTAAAGAAGGCTAGGTCGGCCCGGCCGCTTGGAGAAACCGGGGCATCGATATCTTGGAAGATTCCCAGCTTCGCTTCCTCAATCTCTCTTTTCCCAAATTCACCAGCAGCAATCTTTTGTATGGCTTCGCGGAAAGCATCCAAACTGTTCTGCAAATTGGGGTCGCGATAGCCATAAAGGTAGAACTGGCCAGAGATCGTGTTATTGACAGCTCCCGAGCCATAAGCTCCACCTTGTTCGCGGATCCGTTTGTGGAGGGTCTGATTCACCATGATTTCAGCAGCAATGCTGAGGCAGGGGGTGTCAGGATGGCTATAGGGAATTGTCGGGAACAGCATCGCAGTAAAGGCAAGAGGAGAGGCGATGATGCGTCCTTGCGAAGAAACTTTCTCTACCCGGTAGTTATTTTTCCAAGGCAATGAAGGTTTCTGAGGCATCTCTTCAAGCCCATAAAATCTTGCAGCTTTCAGGCTCTCGTAACATTTCTTATCACAAGAGAGAACAAGCTCGGGAAATTCTAAAGCCAACACCTGTGACTGCAGCTGCTGCATCTTTGTCACAAGCCTGTCACCATCAAAATTCTCAAAGGCTGTTTTCAATACATTGAAATAGTCGAGGCCATACCACCTATTCAAAATCTTAGAGGGAACGCCGAGGCCACTTGCAGCTAAGTTCACAGCATATTTGAGAGAGTTGTGCTGGATGCTTGATTCTAAAGAGTGAAAATGCTGCATCAGTAGCTCGCGGAGCCGCTCTTTGTCCGTGAAATCAGCAGAGAGTATCACCTCACGCATCAGCGGAAAGAGCTTATCTTTATTGCGTCCAAGCGCTTTGCCCCGCAACGAGAGAGTAGGATGAATCTGCTTTGGATTCTCATCCTGCGAATTGAGATCGAGAGAGCAGGAAATACCGCCCGTATATTCCATCAAATAGTCAAGATGTTCCCGATAGTTGCGGCCTGCACATCCCATTTGAGGTAAGAGTACGGTGAAAAGTCGCAAAAATGAGAGATCTTCCTCTGCGATAGCTGGTAAGCCATAAACAAGATCAACATAAAGAAGGTCGTTTGTAAAACAGTCGTGATGATGCAGGGTTAGAGCCCCTTTCTCACATTCTAAAGAAAACTCCTTTTCTTGAGGCGACACGTCAGCAATCCCTACCTTCGGCAAGATCGAGGTCTTCTTGGGCGATTCCTGTATCTCAAGTAATTTTTCTGATTCTTGAATGATTTCTGCAGCTGCAGCCTCAGTCAGACTCTTCTCAATCAGTGCGAGCTCGCTCTTCTCTCTATCTTCTTCCTCTTTTGCTAATTTAGGGTCGGGATGAAGAGTTAAATAGACGCGATGTGGATTATTGATGAAATATTTGTCGATCAGAGAAGCGAGATAACCCTTTTCCATCACTTTGTTTCTCAAAACATTGAAAAGCTTGTGGATGCGCAAACCATCTTCAGGATTGCCGCCGTGCTGCTTCAATAATCCCGAACGGAAAAAGAGAGTCAGTCCAAAAGGTGAGTGGTTACCACCAATCTCAGTGCGCGACATCTCGAGTTGATGGATAGCCCCTTCAATGACATGCTCCGGCAGCCCTTCATTCATCACGTCGATCAATGTGCTGCGCACAAGATCAGAGATCTTTTCCCCAGCATTTTTCTCGCAACCTTTACAGATCAATACAAAGGGTACTTCACTCATCTCGTTGTCGATGAAAGAATCTGCCTGTTTGCAAAGACCCGAGCGCAGCAAAGCGGAACGCAGAGGAGAAGCATCTGTTCCCATCAATGCTAGGTCGAGAACATTGAGAGCAAGTAACTCCTCCTGCTCTAAAATCGAACAGGTCAGACAGCCTATGGCAAAAAAGCTTTTCTCTTCGCTCTTCTCGCTTTCCGCAATCGGGTAGTTGGCTGTAACATAATGGGGTTGCGCAAAGCGCATCTGCTTTGGAATGAGAGGGATCGGGTCAACTTTAGCGACATCTTTAAGCACATTTTTTTCTAGATATTCGAGATGTTGCTCAAGGGGAATATTGCCATAGAAATAATAGAGGCAACGACTAGGATGGTAGAACTCTTTATGGAAGTCTTTGAGCTCTTCATAAGTGAGCTTGATGATCTCTTTGGGATCTCCACCTGAGTTGATTCCATAGGTGAGATCAGGAAAGAGTGCGTGCATCATGCATTCGTTAAGGCGTGCTTCTCCTGAGGCTAAGGCTCCTTTCATCTCGTTAAAGACAATGCCTTGAAAGGTGAGGGGAGTTTTGGGATTATCCCTTTCAGAGAACTCTAAGCGGTGTCCTTCTTGAAGAAAACTCTCCTTGAGAAGTAAGGGATGGAAAACCGAATCGATGTAGACATCAAGCAGATTATAGAAATCGCGCTTCACTTGCGAAGAGGCAGGATAGCAGGTGAAATCGGGACCTGTCAGTGCATTCATGAAGGTATTCAAGCTCCGCCTTGTCATCTCAAAGAAAGGATCGGGAATGGGATATTTTGCAGAACCACAAAGAACTGTATGTTCCAAAATATGTGCCACGCCATTCGATGTTCTCGGATGGGTGGCAAAAGAAAGATTGAAAAGATTCTCATCATCATCATTGCCAATGTGCAATATTGAGGCGCCGCTCTTTTCATGCACAAGTTCAGTGAGCGTGCACTGCAACTCATCGATGACGACCCGCTTAGTAACAAGGAAGTTGAGAACTTTTATGTCCAAACAAGGTTCCCCGCTGTTTGATATTCAGTGACTCTTGTTTCAAAGAAGTTCTTCTCTTTGAAAAGATCCATAGTTTCACTCATCCAAGGGAAAGGATTTTTTGATCCATACAGCGCTTTCATGCCGATGCGTTCACAGCGTCTGTCCGCGATGTACTGCACGTAGTCACGGAACATATCAGCTCTGAGACCCAAAATGCCATTAGGCAGACAATCTTGTGCATAACGGATTTCAAGCTCTACTGCTTGTTGAATCAATCCTTGGATATGTTTTTGGAACTCAGGAGTCCATAGTTTTGGATTCTCTTCTTTGATTCCATTGATCAAATCGATGCCGAAATTGAGGTGAATCGACTCATCTCTCAAGATATATTGGTACTGCTCTCCAATACCTGTCATCTTGTTCTGTCTATGGAAAGAAAGAATCATCACAAAACCGCTATAAAAGAAGATCCCCTCCATAATCAGATAGTAACCGATCAAGTTCTCTAAAAACTTCTGAGCCCCTTCAAAGTTCTCAGTTGAGAAGTTCTCTTGCAACACATCTTTTGTCAGCTCCATCTGGAAATTGTCCTTCGCATGGATGCAGGGGATCTCATTGTACATGTTGAAGACTTCACCTTCATCGAGGCCTAGAGACTCACAAATATAGAGGAAGGTGTGGGAATGGACCGCCTCTTCAAAAGCTTGACGTAAGAGATACTGCCTCGCTTCTGGGTTTGTGATATGGCGGAAGATGGCTAGCACAATGTTGTTGCCTACCAAGCTCTCCGCTGTGCTGAAAAACCCTAAGTTGCGCATGATCACATGACGTTCATCACGCGATAATTTATTGGACTTCCAGAGCTCAATGTCTTTTGCCATTGGTACTTCTGTTGGCATCCAGTTGTTGGCACAACCGTTGAGGTAGTGTTCCCATGCCCATTTGTATTTGAGGGGCATCAATTGGTTGACGTCAACTGCATTGCAGTTGATCAACCTCTTCGCATTGGCTCTAACTCTTTGCTGTTTTTCTTTTTCTGTCTGGTCTTCTTCAAATTTTAGCATTGTCCACTCCTATTGGCAACTTTCGCATTCACCACCATTTAGGTTGCAGCTTTTTGTTCTTTGTACTTCTACTCGACTCGAGGCGGACTTATTTTTCATCCACCTAGGCTGTAGACCGCGTTTATTGATATCTGTCGTAGATTTTTCTACGTGGGTAGCTCCAAGAGAGCGTAAGTAGTAGGTAGTCTTCAATCCACGCTTCCAAGCATAGAAGTACATGTCATGAAGGGCCTTTCCACTCGGTTCTGCGATATAAAGGTTCAGAGATTGTCCCATGTCGATCCATTTTTGTCTCGCTGCAGCACACTCGATGATCCAATCAGGCTCCACTTCAAAGGCTGTAGGAAAGACTCTCTTGACTTCGTCAGGAATTCTTTCAATTTCTGTGATGGAACCATCAAAGTATTTGAGGTCATCTATCATATCTGCATCCCAGAGATTCAGAGCTTTCAATTTGCGTACAAGATGCTCATTGAGAATCGTGAACTCGCCTGAGAGGTTAGATTTGACAAACAGATGCTTGTACATCGGTTCCACCGATTGAGTGACCCCCGTGATGTTGGCGATCGTCGCTGTCGGTGCAATCGCCATGGTGTTGCTATTGCGCATTCCATACTTCTGAATCGACTCACGTACTGGAGTCCAGTCGAGTTTGCAATCCGATTCAAAGTCGCAGAAGAGATCGCCTCTCTCTTTTTTGAGCAGTTGGAGGGTGTCGACAGGCAGAAATCCACGGTCCCACTTCGACCCTTTGTAGGTGGGGTAAGCGCCGCGCTCTTTAGCCAGTTCACTCGATGCTAAAATCGCATAATAGGAGATGAGCTCCATGCTTTCATCAGCAAAGCGCACAGCTTCATGGCTGGCATAACTAATATTCTGCATATAGAGAGCATCTTGGAAACCCATTAAACCTAGGCCAATCGGGCGGTGACGCTGGTTGGCTTTTTTAGCTTCAGGAATTGGATAGAAGTTGATGTCAATCACGTTATCCAACATACGAATAGCTGTACGAATCGTTGAAGCTAGCTTCTTCCGATCTAGACCATTCTCTGTCATGTGAGCTGCCAAATTGAGTGAGCCGATGTTGCAAACAGCCACTTCATCCAGTGAAGTATTGAGCAGAATCTCTGTGCAGAGATTAGAGCTATGTACCACACCGACATGGTCTTGAGGTGAGCGTATGTTGGATGGATCTTTGAAGGTGATCCAAGGATGGCCTGTCTCAAACAGCATACCGAGCATTTTGCGCCAAAGCGCAACAGCATCGAGACGCTTGAAAAGTTTGAGCTTGCCTGTATCAGCCATTTTTTCATATTCGCAGTAGCGCTCTTCAAAGGCTTGGCCATAGAGATCATGCAAATCGGGCACATCGCTTGGGCTAAAAAGTGTCCATGACTCATTTTGCATCACACGCTTCATGAAAAGATCGGGAATCCAGTTGGCTGTATTCATGTCATGAGTACGTCGTCTCTCGTCACCCGTATTTTTCCGTAGCTCTAAAAAGTCTTCGATATCGAGGTGCCATGTTTCTAAATAGGCGCACATAGCCCCTTTACGTTTTCCGCCTTGGTTGACAGCAACCGCTGTATCATTCGCCACTTTGAGGAAGGGGATGACACCCTGGCTTTTGCCATTTGTGCCCTTGATGATGGCACCAGTCGCACGGACGTTTGTCCAGTCGTTGCCCAAACCTCCTGCCCATTTCGAAAGCTGTGCATCATCAGCAACCACTTTGTAGATGTGGTGCAGATCATCCATAACAGTTGACAGATAGCAGGAGCTGAGCTGCGAGTGCATCGTCCCAGAATTGAAAAGGGTCGGTGTACTAGATAGATAGAGAAATTGGGAGAAGATGTTGTAGAACTCAATCGCACGCTTCTCTTTCTGCTTTCCCTCACCGATTGCGAGGCCCATAGCAACCCGCATCCAGAAGATTTGAGGTGTCTCTAAACGGCGCTCTTCATTATGGATGAAGTAGCGGTCATAGAGGTTCTGTAGACCCAAATAGGTGAATGTCAGATCGCGCTTCAAATCGACCGCATTGGCCAACTTGTCGAGGTCATAACTCAATAATTGCGGATCTAATCTCTCTAACGAAACACCGACTTTAAAATAATCTTTGAAATATTTTTTGTGGATAGAGCGCAGCTTAGGATGAGAGGCGGAAATGCCCATAGTTTCGCGGTAGACCATGTCGAGCAATAGGTTAGATGCAATAAAGGTGTAATTGGGCTCCTTTTCGATCTTGGCACGTGCTGCCATGATATTAGCGGAATCTACTTCATGCTCTTTGATGCCTTCATAGAAGTTGGCAATCGATGCTTCGACCAATTCTTCGACAGAAACTGTCTCTTCGTATCCTTTGCAAGCAAAAGCAATTTTCTTCTGGAGCAGTGAACGGCTCAGCTTGTAATTGGATCCATCTTTTGCTACCACTGTGAAGTAGTGTTCATTTTCATCATCTTCAACTTCTAGCAGTTCGCCCTCTTCTTCACGTTCGCGCTCTTCGGTTCTCAAAGAACGGTAGAGGATGAAATCTTTAGCCACAGCATAGAAACCCTCTTCCATCAAAGCTTCTTCGATTCTATCTTGGATCATTTCAACCCCAACAAGACCTCCTTTTTCAGAAGAGGTCACCACAAAATCGACTACTTTATTGGTGATCATGTTGACTGCATTGATCGTCTCAAGGGGAGTGGGACCAATGATTTCCAAAGTATCTCTAAAAGCGCGCTCTACTGCAGAGACAATCTTCATCGGATTGAAGCGTACAAACGATTTGCCATCGCGGCGGATGATTTTGATCGAACGGGGAGAGTCTTTACGCAATTTCTTGTGTTTTTCTCTGTAGATGATGTAGTCACGCACAACATCATGACAATCGGTTTCCATCAGCTTTTTTTCGACAATATCTTGAATGTCTTCAACTGTGAGCACATTTCCTGCAGAAGCAGATTCGATTGCTTCATCTTCAACTAGATCCACGATTTTCTTAATCAGATAAACAATTTCTTCCGAGAGTGGTTCAGTCGGTTCGATTTTTTTTGTATCGCGGAAGGCAGCTTCCAAAGCATTTGAGATGCGCTCGCGACGGAATGGTACAAGCCTTCCATCTCTTTTCGCAATTGTGTAGCCTTCACTTCTCTTATCAATCGTAGATGTCATATTCTCCTTTCTCCAATATTTCACTTGCAAAAAAATCATCCAACTGAACTGGCGCCGACTACCACAAGTTGTGTTTTGCGCTCGTCTTAAATACTATATATAGTACTTGGGCTCTTTCTGTCCATGCGAAAAACTTAAAAAAAAAGGGGTTGATTTTCTCGTTGAAAGAGTGTACCTTTGTGCGCATTTCTAAGACGTAAGTGAGTCCTTCCTACAAAACCTCCCATCGGCTATACTGTATTATTATGAGAAGATTTAATTTGATCCCCAATGCGATTACCGCGTTTGGTTTTTGTTGTGGGCTTTTCGTGATCTACAAGGTCTTTTTGAGTGATGGAGAGGAGAATCTCTTTTCGTTTATTCAATCCACTGCGCTTTTGCTTTTTATCGCAGGATTGGCAGATTTTGCTGATGGGGCAGCAGCCCGTCTTTTCAAGAGTGAAAGTGAGTTTGGTGGGCAGTTTGATTCGTTATCGGATGCTGTGACCTTTGGGGTGGCGCCACCGCTCCTTGTTTTGCGCTCTTTACCGACATTGGGCATTACGCAAGCGCTGCAGGTGGTTTTGACGATAGCGGCGATGATTTATACCCTTTGTGGAGTATTACGTCTTGTGCGTTATAATCTTACGCTTAAAGTGAAAGAGCCGCAAGTGATGGATGTGGGTTCGAGGAAGGCATTTTCGCGTTCAGTGCGCCAGAAGTCAGATGGGCCCGATGATGATTCTATTGAAACGATGAGTAAGCGGGTGAAGCGTAGGCTTTTGAGGAGAAATCGCGAACACAAGAGAAGTTGTTTTTGTGGTCTGCCGATTCCTGCGGGAGCGGCTTTGATCGTTTCATCGGCGCTTGTTATGATTTCGCCTCTTTTTGAGCGTTATCTGCCGTTGACGATACAGAGTCGTGCGATTGTGATGGTAGCGATCATGATTTTGAGTGGCTATTTCATGGTGAGTCGCTGGCCCTTTCCCAAGTTGAAGATGGTCTATTTTAGGGTGCCCTCTTTCTATTTGATTTTTGCAGTAGGTGTTTTTGCGGTACTCTTGCTCTATGGTTTATTGGACCATTTTGCGATAGCGTTCTTTATTTTGACGTGGGGTTATTTTTTGACCTCCCTCGCTTCTGCTCTTTTCGACAAAAGAAAGGAAAAGCCGAGCGAGACAGATTAGATTTCTTGCCTTTGGTATTATGCCATTTACAACAAATAATGTCATAAATGGCATTATCTCTTTCAAATGTTATTAGTTCCAGTTAATGCAAAGCGCTGCTCTTCATCAACAAGATGAATATCAAAACCTTCAAAATCACAGCATGAAGGACACTGAACATAAAGCCTGCGTAGACGGTCTGCTTCATCAAAATAAAGAGCAAAGACAAGCCAGCTCTTATTAAAATAATAAGAGAAAAGAGAGCTTGATTTGAAGCTCTCCTTTTTTAGGGCTGAATTGAAAATTGCCTCCGCCTCTGCCCGTGGCATGAAGCGCTTGAGTCGTCCACAACGCAGATCAGAACTATGAAGCTCGCGCAGCAGCTGTCGGAAGCTGACTGTGTTAGCCAACTTGACCCCAAGATCCTTCGCAAGATCCTCAGGTAACGAAACAGGATAACGAAAACGGCTGAGCAGCCGGACCAAATTCTCAACAATTTGCATAGAAGCGTCCTATTTTAGCTGACTGAATGGTTTTTGCCTACCGAATATAGATTATCGAAATATTTTTTGTGAAATAATTTATTGTCTGCTATAGAAAAAGTTATGCAAATCATATTTTTAGATTCTGAAACTACTGGACTTGATGCTACCAAACATCGGCTATTGGAAATCGCATTTAAAATATTTGACAGTCGGAAAAAGCGCCTAGTTTCAAGTTTTGAGGCCATCATTAATCAGCCTGCTGCGGTCTTGGCTGAGGCAGACCCCCACAGCATGTCGATTAATGGCATCAAAGAAGAGGTTATCCTGACTGGGAAGTCTGAGCGGGCCGTTTCTGCAGAGATTATCAATGATTTTCACAGAGCTGGAGTGGCTAAGGGAGCTGCGGTCTTCATCTGTCAAAATCCTTCCTTTGACCGTGCCTTTTTTAATCAATTGATCTCAGTCGAAATGCAAAAGGAGCTTCAATGGCCCTATCACTGGCTCGATCTCGCTTCGATGTTCTGGGCTATAAAAAAAGGCAACTTTGAAAAGGAATCCGATATCTCTAAGAATGCGATTGCAGAATCTTTTGGACTTAAAAAAGAGCCTGATCCCCATAGAGCGATGAATGGAGTCATTCATCTAATGCAATGCTATGAAGCTCTTTTGGGTCTGTCAATTCCGGAGTTTGAGGCAAGCGCGCGATCTGTTCAATAGGCACAGGGCTTTCGATCTCTTTCAAATCATTGAATTTTCTAGCAGATACGAGAACGCGGCTTTCAAGCGATGCAAGCGTTTTATTGTAGGCAGAAACAGCTGCATCGAGACTCTTTCCTAAACGAGAAAAGTGGCTACTCATATCTGAAAGCCTTTTGTAGAGTTCCTTGCCAAGATCGCTGATTGCCATCGCTTCGCGGGAGATGTTCTCCTGACTCCAACCATAGGCAACAGAGCGTAAAAGCGCAATCAAGGTGGTCGGTGTTGCAAGGATCACGCGCTTTTCAACCCCCATCTCAATCAAAGAGGGATCATGCTCCAAAGCAGCTGAGAAAAAGGGTTCTCCTGGCAAAAAGAGGACAACAAATTCAGGAGTATCTGAGAATTGCTCCCAATAGGCCTTACGCGAAAGGAGCGTGATGTGGCTACGGATTTGATGAGCGTGCTCGGTCAATTTGAGTCTTCTTTTCTCTTCATTTTCAGTCTCAGCAGCTTCTAGATAGGCCTGAAGAGGAGCTTTAGCGTCAACGATGATCTGCTTACCGCCTGGCAATTTCACAATGAGATCGGGGCGGAAGCCACCATCTTCAGTGTTGAGGTGACTCTGCTGGAAAAAATCGCAATGGGCTACCATACCAGCCATTTCCACAACGCGCTTCAGCTGCATCTCACCCCAGCGGCCACGTGTATTAGGCATACGTAGAGCACGCGCTAGATTGGCAGTTTCGCTATGAAGAGCCTTTTGGCTATCCAAAAGGGAGTCAACTTGATTTTTCAAAGAGGCGTAAGCTCCAATCCGGCTTTTTTCAAGCTCTTGGATCTTCTTATCCACTTTTTCAAGAGATTCATGGATAGGTTTAACTAATTCATTGACAGCAGAAGCCTTTTTTTCAGTTTGGGCTTGGTATTTTTCAAAAGTTGTTTTGGCTAAATCAAAAAATGAATCGCTATTTTGTTGCAGTGCCTCTCCTGAAATCCCTCGGAAGTAGGTCTGCATGACGAAGAAAGAGAGGACAAAACCGGCGGTCAAACCGACAAAGAAAAGGAGTAGTGCTAGAATCATGGTCATGTTATATTTGATATCTTATGAAAAGACAATGGAAATGGATTTTACCTCTAGCCTTTTTGGCATTACTGGTCCCTTTTACACCTAAATTGGACATGTGGGCTTCGTCGCTCTTTCATATCGATGGGAATCGATTCTACAACTCCCCATTATTCCAGTTTTTTTATGTTTGGGGTGAACGTTTTGGATTCATTGTCGGTTTCGTAGCCTTGACTATTTTGGCTGCCTCCTTTTTGCGAAAAAAGTGGCTTAAGTGGAGAGCTGGGGCTCTGGCCCTTGTCCTCACATTGGTTTTGGGGGCTGGCATTATTATCAATATGGGTTTCAAAGAGATTTGGGGACGCCCGCGTCCGCGGCAGCTAGTGGAATTTGGTGGCACCCAGGAGTATCGAGCTGTTTGGCAGCCTAGGTGGGGGCAGGTGGATGGGGATCATCACAAATCTTTTCCAAGTGGCCATGCTGCAATCGGTTTCTATTATCTATCATTGATTTTGGTAGGACGTCGCTACCAGAGTCGGTTCCTGACAAATAGCGGTATCGGCCTGACCGCTTTTTGGGGCTCTGGCCTCATGGTGACCCGGGTTGTTCAGGGAGGGCACTTTGTTTCAGATGTAGTTGTCTCTCCTGTGATCATGTGGTCAGTATCGCTTCTGGTTGACTACTTGGTGTTTGAAAGCGCAATCGGCAAGCGGTTTGCCTGCGGTAAAAGCAAGCCTTAATACTATCTAGCTCTCATTTGTGAACTGATACCATTTGAGAGATCCTTTCTCGCTCATCTTTAAAAACATGAGCTTCGAAACGATCTCTTACACTTGCTGCTCTATCTGGCCATCATTCGTGAAATTATCTCTTTCAAATGGTATTACACAATACAAATATTTTAACATATTGCTTCTTTACTTTCATTCCCGATTTCATTAAACTCTTTCCTATGTCTTCTAATATGAAATCCAGAGAATTCGTTCTGCAAGATCTCTACTCCCTAACTTTGGGAGGAGAGGCATCGCTTGCCACCGAACGCGCTAGTGAAATTTTTTCTATGCATGTCCAACTCGATGAACGCATTTCTGCTGCTTCAAGAGATTATTCTTTAGAGAGGATTGACTTGCTTGATCGAAATATACTACGCTTGAGTCTGTTTGAATTTTTAGAAAACAAGCTGCCGCCAGAAGTGACTATTTCTGAAGCTTTGCGTCTTGCGCGCAAATTCAGTACACCTGAGGCATGCCGCTTTATCCGTGCGGTGCTCGATGCTCTCTTTGCCCTTTCCTCACCAGAAAAATCAGTCGCTTGCTAGTTTCTCAACGATGAAGGTGGGTGGGCCCGCTCAATATTTCACTGTGGCCAAAACCTTGGAAGAGATGTTGGAAAGAGTCTCTTTTCTCATAAAAGAGGGCATTCCTTTTTTTGTTTTAGGCAAAGGCTCCAACACAGTCTTTGATGATCGCGGTTTTGCAGGAGTTGTGATTCTCAATCAGATCGATTATCTCGAGCAAGAGGGTGCGCTTTTTCGTGTAGGCAGTGGGTATAGTTTCCCAAGATTAGGGCAGATTTCAGCGAAACAGGGTTTCACAGGTTTAGAGTTTGCTGCGGGTATTCCAGCCACTGTGGGCGGAGCGATTTATATGAATGCCGGAGCGAATGGACAAGATGTTTCGCAAACACTTAAGAGTGTTCTTTTCGTCGATACTGAATTGCGCAAAATTACCGATTTTGAATTTAGTTATAGGCACTCTCTTTTTCACAAAATGCGAGGCGCGATTGTAGAGGCGACATTTGAGCTGAAGGAAATGGCATTTGCAAAGGAGAAGCAGAAGGAGCTTCTCCAGTATCGGCTTAAAACGCAGCCTTATGGTGAGAATTCCTGTGGCTGTGTCTTCCGCAATCCGGAGGGCGAAGTAGCTGGGCGTTTGATCGAACAGTGTGGATTGAAGGGCAAGCAGATTGGCGGAGCGCGGATTTCCGAGTTGCACGCGAATTTTATTGTGAATCAAGGGGGGAGCGCTGAGGATGTGCGGAAATTAATTCGAGAAGTGCAAGAGAAAATCTACCAAGAAACTGGCTTGATATTGGAAGAAGAGATACGCTTTATACCCTATGAATTTTAAGGCCGATCTGCATTGTCATAGCAATTTTTCAGATGGAACTGACACTCCAGAGCAGTTGATCGATCTTGCCATCGAAAAAGGGTTGTCAGGACTTTCGATCACTGATCACGACACCTTCGAGGCCTATGCGAGGGCCGTGCCCTATGCTCAAGAAAAAAAACTACTTCTTTTGACGGGAGTGGAGTTTTCCTCCTCATTCCGCACTGAACCGATTCACATTTTGGGCTATGGGATTTCGCTCCAAAGTGAGGCCCTACATGAGCTATGCGAGCGGCACAAAAAAAGAAGAGGGGAGCGTAATTTGCGCATCCTCCAAAAACTGGAGCGTTTGGGTTATGCGATTGATCCAGCCGAATTGAAAGCGGATGACCGTACCATAGGAAGACCCCACATTG
>Ga0214923_10002352_pt1 | contig 25293 bp, 36 predicted proteins | sample LL1510_MetaG_FD_177993 | JGI IMG/M metagenome (GOLD analysis project Ga0214923, IMG submission 177993) | Freshwater microbial communities from Lake Lanier, Atlanta, Georgia, United States - LL-1510 | ecosystem: Environmental > Aquatic > Freshwater > Lake | place: USA: Georgia | collected...
GTCTGAGACAAATGGGCTATCTTCTCGCTCAATAAAGTCCCATGGTTTCACAGGGTCATTGTTGAGAAAAATCTGGTACTTGTCACGCAGGTCATAGTAAGTGGTTGAGAGGTGATATCCAATTTCAGACATCAGCACGTCATACTTCTTTGAGACCAGTTGCAAGTCACTTAGCCACACCACTGTACCCGTGTCAGATTCCTTAAGGTATGCGTTCAGGACACTGACCTTTTCATCTTGTGTACATGGGCGTACAATGTTCACAGGTGTATTGTCCTTGACCTTCTCATTCCAATCGATGTAGGAATAAAAGTCACCTTCAGAGCCACGAGTGAAGATTTCGATACGATTGCCAAGAGCAAGTCCTGAAGCAAGCAAACCGACACCAAAGTAACCTAACTCGTTAGTATACTTGCGGGTGCGACCAGTTGATGCAGGTACAAGAGCCTTGGTAAGTTCGTATTTTGTCATACCACGACCGTTGTCAGCAAAGATGATGTTGTCAATAACCTTTGCACCACGGCTTTTCTCTTTGTGCTTAAGTGTGATATAACACTTGGTTGCACCCGCATCATAAGGGTTGTCAGCGATATCAGCGATTGCCGCTTCAATCGTATAGCCCAACTTACGTTGCGCATTAAGAAGGTCTACATAGTCTGGCATCCAGACAGAAACATCAATGTTAGACATGATAGTTCTCCGATTTGTGATTCAGTTTTTCAACTGATGTACTATCTTACTGCTAAATATGCGGGTATGCAATAGTAGATATAAATAAATATCTAAAAAGATTTTTCTTGACAAAATTTTTTAGGCATGGTTTTTACCATGCCTTTGAAATATTGCAAATTTTAAAAGAAGAAAGTAGATGAGTGGAGGGTCTCACCTACTTTCCGTTTGGAGGGTATCCTTGTGAAGGGATGTTACTATTATACACACTATTCAACGCAATGGCACTATAGTTTCAAAATGTTAACGTTACTATCGGTCTTTATTTCGAAATTTTCTATATAGTATAATTTGTCATCTGGAGTGACTAAATACCATTGTTTGTCTTTCGAATTTGAAAAATCAAGCAAAGCTCCGACCAATTCAGAAAATTCTTCTTCTGTAAGGTCTAATTCTTTCAAGACCTTTGCCCGACTATCCTTATCCGTTGTTTGGTCAAGAATATAGATAAATCGGGCTATATTTTTACGAATATTGATGGTCATTAGTACCAAGCAACCAAATAATGACCAGCATCAGCATGAAGCCTAAACATCTTGACTAGGTCTTTGAACTCATCTAATTCAATATCATATTGAAAAATGTATTCTGGACGATATTCAGTTTTTTCCAAATCATCTGCCATCTGCTTGACAGTTTCGTGTGAAATTTCACAGGTTTCTGGGTCGCCATACAAAGAAACACCAGTGATATCTTCAACTAAACGAGCATAAACTTTGCCACGGAATGAATCGTTTCCAGAACCAGAAAACATACCACCGCAAATTTTGAAATCGCCTTCGATAGTCCCGGCTTCTTCTTTACTCTTCTTCCAATAGTTATCAAGTCCCATATCGTTCTCCTTGACTATATAATAACCCATATATTTGAGATTGTCAAATAAAAATATCCCTCTTGTTTTAAAAGAGGGATATTTGTTGGTTTACTAGATTATTGACTTAAGGGCAATATACCTATCAATATCTGGATGGTAAAACAGAAATTTTTCTTTTTTACTCCGTGGGAACCAAACTAATTACTTATTACTAGATTATTAAGAAATAACCTGCTAATTTAAAACAGCAAAATCATAACCACTTGACCAGGTTTTGAATTTACTTTTCACTTCTGGATCTGTAATGCTGTCAAGAATTTTATTAATGTTTACTTCACTGGCCATGAATGAATTTTTGCTTATAACATCTTTGACAGCTTGATATGTCTTATCATCAAACTTCTTGCGTAAATTGGAAAGATGAATCTTTTTCAATTGATTACCCTGAAAATATATTTAGCATTGCTGCCAATCTATTTTAGATTTTTTCTTGCAATTTGTCAATAGGTGTGTCTTTTACACACCTAAAAAATATTGTCAAATATTTTTTAGAATTGGAGGGGATTTCTCCCCTCCTTTTACACCTTTAGCGACATTTGGGCTTCGGCTGTTGTGTAGCCAGTAGGTCGCCAAACATTTGACTGACGTTTTGCCCTGTCATGCATATACTTGCACAGGTCATTCATCAAAGTAGATGACTTGATGTCCAACTCTGTAACCATATTGACAATAGTTTCAGGTGCTACATCTTCCTTGATGAGGAATGCAATAACCTTGTCTGGGTCAAGTCCTGTTGACAAATTTTCAACAATTGATTTAACTTTAGTTTCAACAGGCTTGAGACTAGCCTTTTGGGTAACACTTCGCTTAGCCTTATAGGTAGCACTTCGTTTGATGTGAGAATCAGCAGTAATTCTTGAACGCATCATAGCACAGTTCTTTGAAAGCACTTCTTGCAAGTTAGCCTTATAAACTACTTCATCCAAACCCAAGAATTCATAAGCCTTGTAACCATCACGACCATATGTGTTTGATGGTTCTAAAGGCAAGAAATTCAAGTTATTATCAACAACGTGTTGACGATAATCTTGGATAGTCTTGAAATTGTAGTTCGTGTTGAAGTTCTTTGCCTGTTGATAAGTCAGGAACTTTCTTCGTCTATTCATAGTGTTTTGGCTTCTCTCTTTAGTTATAGTCCATCTCTGAACTCTTGTATAGAGTATATTACATATATATCTAGTTGTCAATATATATTTTGAAATATATTTTTCTTGCAAATATTTATAGGAATGGTAATTACCATTCCTAAAGCTTATTGACAAAAAATTTTAGGATACACTCCATTGTGTATCCTAATTGTTTAGTGACCAAGACCGAAAATCTGTTTGATAATGTTACTAATCTTCCAGAATTTTACAGGCTTTTCTTCGTGGACGTTCTGGTCTTCTTGGACAATTGAATCAATTTTTCCAAGGTAGTGGGCAGTACCAATCCACTCTCCACGTCGAGTATATACTTGATATGGATTGGTAGACAAACCATATGGCTTCTCTTCCTTGACCCATTCAGTATATTCTCTCATCGTCCTGAATTTATATTCTCTAACAATAAGTCTGGCTTCATTATATGGAAGAACAAAATTCCATTCAGGATTGCCAACCTTACGCTTATCCGAATCAACTGTTACACTCATTGTATGGCTTCCTTTCATGTCAATAGTATACTCGGATTATATATACATTGTCAACGTATTGGGAACACCATAAAAATATTTTTTAAATAATTTGTAGGTTTGATAGTATCAAACCTTAAGAATAATTGCAATAAAAAATCCCTTCCAGAAAACACTACTAAACTGGAAGGGATGAGTCTCAATCTGTTTTGGTTATTATCCTACCCCAAAGGCAAGTCAGATTGAGAAAATTTTAAATTGCCATATTCTTCTTGGTATGCTTGCACTGCTTCAAAACCAAATTGCAAGCCAGACAATTTATCCATAACTTCAGAATAACTGTAACACATACCAAAAAGAGCCATCCATTCATTTTCGGTATAATTGTAAACTATAGAAACAAACCAATTACCTTCATCATTAGGACGTTCACTTGGATACATCTTGAAATTCAATTTGATAGGAGCATAATGTCTATTCATATACTCTATCCTAGTTTTGATTTCTTCTGCTTGTATTTTAATCATAGTGTTTAAAAAGGAGAGGACAGGATTCGAACCTGCGAACGCTTTCACGTTAACTGTTTTCAAGACAGTCGCTATCGACCACTCAGCCACCTCTCCGACAATCTAATTATACCTCATCTACAATAATATCTTCAAGATAATTTTGAACATCATCTCTCAATTCCATTAGACAATTATCATTGTAATCTAACTTTTCAGCCAGCATATCAAACAATTCTGCATCAGCCAGGAGCATTCTAAATCCTTCAAGGATGACCAACAAATCGTGTTCAGTTTTATCTGATAAATAACTCAATGTATCGTTCGGCATAATTAGTAATATATCACAGATTTTATATCTTGTCAAAAAAAATCCCCTCATAAATTCTCACTGGAATTTTTAATGAGGGGATGAGTTAGGAGATATGAGATACAAACAAAGAAACACCAACCCAAACACAAACAATGGGCGATGAGGGACTCGAACCCCCACTCAAGGGATTATGAGTCCCCTGCTTTAACCATTAAGCTAATCGCCCTGAATTCCTAACTGATTTGTTCATACCCCACGTACAAATTTTTTCAAACCATCAGCTAGGAAATTGGTGGAATAGGAATTGCACCTATATCAAAGGTTTATGTCCTCTGCTTTACTTTAAGCTACCCACCATCAATAATTTCATACCATTCGCCACCAAAGAATTTCTGTCCAATTAACTTTGTTGGTATCTCGTTATGATATTCAAATCCACCAAATTTTATAGAAGTATAACTAAAATAACCTTCGGAGCATTTACAAGTTTTAATAACATTTACACCCTCTAAAATTTCATCTCCAACAACTTTGTACTTACCCTTATATAGATAAAGGGTTTGTGGCTTTACTGGAAAATCAACTTTAAGAAGAATGTCGTTCATAATTGTTTAGGTGTGAGAGAGACCCAAAGGTAATAAACAGTCTCTCTCACAATTTTGCAGAAGCACCACCTTCTGCATTTGCTCAAAAAGCTGAAGACTTCTTGAACACCCTTATATTACCACTAATCTATATAGTCCACAACATATTTTTTAGAAATTTCTTTGGTTCCATTGTATGTTCTAATGAAATCAATATCGCCCTCATCATTAATTTCAAGGACGAGAAATTTTGGCTCATACTTTTTATCTGCTGTATGCTGCTCGATAAATGCATTAAGATAACTGTAATTTTCAAAAGTCAATTTGATGATAATGTCAAAATCATCTGTAACTTCATATAATACGTGTTTCATAAAGAAGTGTACATTAAGAATTCAAGCTTGTCAAGAAAAAAATAAATTGCAAGAAAATTATAGGAATGGTATTTACCATTCCTTAAGAATAATGCAAAAAAATCCCTCTTCCTATGAGCGGAGAAGAGGGATAGGACACAGAACTAACAGCGGATTCTGTGTACTCTATTCTATCACAAGAAATTCAGTTTGCAAGTCTTCTTTTTGGACAGGTATTTCAGTGACAAAATAATTCTCTCGATTTACCCAATGACAACCGGGGATTATAACAAAGAAATCATCGGAATCAACCATCGTCCAAATGTTAGATGGATTTTGCTTCTTTACGAATTCCCATTGGTCATCTTCAGAATAATCGAAAGAACATCCCTCAAAACTCGAATCCTCAAATTGATTCTTAATTGGCTTGTATTTCTCAACCCATTCATCAAAAGTATATACTCTCTTAAGGGACAGAATATCCATCTCTGTCACTTCACAAATACCAACCTGATAATTGCCAATGAAAGAGTTAATATATTCTTCAGCTATCAATTTGTCATCAGTTTTAGTTGTCTGCAAATATCCCTTTTTGACAACCTTTTTGATTGGCTGTCCGGGATAATTCCAACTAAACTTAACTTCGATTTCGTACGTGGGAATGGTTATAGTGTTTTCCATGCCGTTATTATATCACCTGTTATATCTCTAATTGTCAGTTTCAATAAGATATTTTTCGATTAATGCTTTTTCATCATCGGATATATTGAAGGTGGCATAAATCTCATCATCTGTCCAAACTTTAGATGAATCTAGAATTGGCAACTTAATCAACCCACCATTGAAACCAGATGATTTTTCATTATTGATAAACCATCGAAACAATTTGGATGTCAACATGGATTTGATATTGATGGCTTCTTGCTTGTCCTTACAAATAATTCCAAGAGAAGCACCAATTGCTACAGAATCATTTTCATCAATCCAAATATGTGCATCTGGATTCTTAGGCTTGTAATAAGTTCCCATGTAATTGCAAACTATTTTCACGCCTTTTCGAATATTGCTTTTGTGCATCCAATACTTGTCTGGTTGAGGAGTACACCACCAAACAGGAACACAATCATCTTGTTTCTCATTAAAGAGAATTCCCTTGTCAATCCAATGTTGTGCGTTTTTAGAACGATTAACGTCACGATAGTCAACATCAGATACTTTCTTACCAGACCATGCAAGAATACGTCTTATAAGATTGTTTTTCATTTCCTCTTCATCACTTCCGGAAATGTATTGACCATTATAAACGGATTCTGTAACTACATTTTCTTCGAAAATGAAAGTACATGGAGTCTTCTTGTCATTCTTTTGAACAATGAAAAAACAAGGTTCTTCACCAATCTTAGGAAAATGCTTCTTGGCTGTAGTATCACAATAAAGCATGGTGTAAGGAGTGAGGGCATCTACAGCAATTTTGTTTTGCTTTGTATGAGGTTTGCGGAGAAATACCTTTGGAGTGACATATGCAAGAATTCCATCTTCATTAAGCAAATCCATACTCTTTGCAATGAATGAATGCCAGAGTTTTACACTTTCACCATGGCTTGCTTGATATGGTGGATTTCCAACAATAACATCGAATTTTGTATTCCAATAATGAAAAGACAATGCATCATGCTGTTCAATGTGAATATCGTGAATACCAATAGAATCCAAAACAAACATAGTAGAGAATACATTTTTGGCTTGAATATCTACACCATAAATCATGTTTTCCAGAATGTGCTTGTTTCTGTCTTGCTTGTCAGGAAATTCAGTTTTTAAACTAACCATCAATCTTTTGTAAACAGCAATGAGAAAATGACCACTACCGCATGAATTGTCCAGCCATTTTAAGCTCGGATTTGTCCACACTGATTCTGGCAACAAATCCAACATTTCGTCTACAAGTACAGAAGGAGTAAACACTTCACCAAAAGCCTTAATTAATACTTTGTGTTGAAGGGTCTTTTGCATATGAGTAAAGAAATCTTTATTCTCACGAGCATAATTGTCATACGTTCTAGTACGAGACAATTCCATCTTCTTCTCAGGTGAATTGAATCTTAGATTGATGTATTTAAAATAAAACTTAAGGCTTTCGTCTTCGGTGGCATTAGCATCTCGAATTACCTTGTCGATTTCATTCACTGCTTTGCGAATTAATGGCTTATATTTACTCATGGATTAATAATACCTTTAAGTTATAAAGAATGCAAATTTTAAAATTACATCAGGTCTTTCAAAAATTCTGCAAGGTCTTCATGTGCATCTGGTCTATCCATAGAGTGCAACCAAGGCAACATCACTTCATCAATAGTTTTGATTTTTTCTCGGTCTAAGGGAATAATTGGCTTTGTTGTGGCTGTACCAGAATTGCCTTGTGAGATTCGTTCCAATGAAGGAATATCATCACGGGACAATTCGCCAAGGTCTTCTGAAATAGTGTCATCATTTTCAGTGACAATTACTCCCCGCAACAAATCTGACAATGATACAGGGATTTCATCATCTACTGTAAGAGTGGTGAAATCATGCATCTTGTAACGATTGCCTACGAAATCTTTGTGCAATTGTTCTGGTGAAAGTGGTGAAAGTAGATTATTCCCACCAATCTCAAAAATTGGAATATGTGCCAGATAGTTTTCAATTGCAGAAATGGATAGGGAATTGTCAGATGTTGATTCAATAATTTCCCCGTGATATTGCAAACATCTATGGGGATTGAAATCTAACACATAAACATTTTCTTCAATCTTTGGATTCTTACATCGTTCAGTGCGTTGAACATAAAGTGGTAAACCTTGCTTGCCTGAATCATACCAAAGCATCACCATATCACAATTCTTAAGAGTAACACCCACAGACAATTGGTCAACAGCAATAATGATATTAATTGCTTTTGTGCTATTGTCTACTTTTTGAATAAACTTCTTTAAGTCTTTTGATTCTTTGAATTTTGAATTGGTATAAAAGACACCGAACGTATCAGACTTGCCATGACGTTCGAACACTTCTTTCATCAAATCAGAAAGCAAAACTTGTTGTGATGTTTGAGGTACAAAAATCAAAATGTTCTGCGTATGTTGGAAAAGTGGGTTTGAGAGAATTGACATTTTATTGGGCAAAACAAATGCTTTCTCAATCAAAGACACTACCTGATTATGATATTCAAATTTGTTATTTGTAGTCTGAAATAATTTCTCAAATTTGAACCATTCATCTTCATCGTAGAATTCGGATGCATCTTTAATAAATTGACGCAATGTATCTGAGGTGTAAAGCAAATAATTGATTTGAGGATACTTCTGATATTCACTCACACCATTGTTCTTCAAAGCATACAATTCTGGGTTTGTAAACTTGTGTGTATTGTCTTCAGTAAAACGACCATGCATAACATTCTTGTATGGTGTTGCAGATAACCAAAGACGATTTTCAGATTTTAAATCTGTGATGATAGAACCAGAATTCGAATTCTCAGCAAATGTATGCACTTCATCAATGATAATGCCATCCCAGTTCTCTAGGAAATAATTCTTGTATTTCTCTTTGTCAAACAACAATTGATAGGAACTGAGAACCACATTTGCATCCTCGAATGATGCTGTAGATTGAACATCATTATGGTCGAAATATGTGTAGTCAGAGAATTTGTCATAAGTTAACAAAGTATCTGAAAATTGATAGGAAATTGATGGCAATGGAGACAATACCAAGATACGTTTCCATCCTGCTTCTTTCGCATATGCAAGAGCAGATACAGTCTTTCCAGTACGACATACGTGCCAGAAGAGAAAATCTTTCTTGAATTGGAAACACTCTTTTGCTTTTTGTATTGCCTCTTTTTGATGAGGATACAATGTTAATGCTACTCGGTCACGCAAACATTCATCAATTTTGTTCCAATCAAAATCATAAGAGGCACAATAATCCCAAATCTCTTGCCATGCTTTTTGGAAGAATTCTGCACCAAACGAAACTTTGTCATCTGATGTAAAGGAAGCATATTTGCCAGCAAAACCATACACATGACGATACTTTGCATATCGCTTTGAGGCATAATCTTTCAATTCAGCAATTTGGAATTCTTTTTCAGTATGGTAATTTTCTCCCCATTTTACAGAGACTACCAAAACTTTATTGTCATTCTCGAAAATCAAATCGGCATCAGATTCGCCAGTAGATTTAGTGCCAGACTTGAACTTAATAGATTTGATATCACCAACCTTGTAATCTGCACCAAGGCATGAAACAATAGATGGCAAGTGGATATAAGCAGACATACGGAATATATGTTCAGCAAATCTTCCACGAATACTATCATTCGTAATTGACGTAAAATCAAAGTCTTTTCCAAGACTTGTGAAATTGTCATAGTTGGCGTTTACGATTTCAAATGCTACAGAATCCATATTGTGTTCCTATTCACTAAAACTATATCATTCGTGATAACTCTTTGCAAGATTTAAAATTTTTGCATAAATTTTTTAGGCATGGTAGCAACCATGCCTTTAGAATAATCGTAAAAAATAAATCCCCTTCTTGCGACCATAAGAAGGGGATTGGTTCACTTGGACAAGGACATAACCAAGTGAATGGGTTGGGTGGGATTTGAACCCACGACCAATGCCTTAAAAGGGCACTGCTCTTCCACTGAGCTACCAACCCAAAGTCCTCCAGACGAGATTCGAACTCGTAAGGCTTGCGCCAACGGATTTTAAGTCCGTCGTGTATACCGTTCCACCACCGGAGGATATGACATCATTATACCATACACTTTGACTATGCAAGGGCAATATATACAATTATTTTCTTTGATAAAAAAATAAAGGGATGATAATAATCATCCCTTTAAAATATCACAAAAATTTTATCTTGTCCAGATTTCAAAAGTTCTTCCAGTGCCAGAGTCTAAACCTGTTACAGACACTGAATTGACACGAATGTAACGTGTAGTACTTCCTGGTGCCAATGCAGCTTGGTAATATGTTGTTGCTACTCCAGAATTAATTGGTATCACTAATGTTTCTGTTGCATTATCAACAGATCTAATAGCTGAAAGAGTAATTGTTCCAGCAGCTCCAGAATTTCCAAATTTTCTAATTTCTAACAAAGAACCAGCAAAACCAAATGTTCCAGCTGTTGAAGATAATGTAGGTGGGTTATAATCATATAATTTAAATATCAACTCATTACTATATGTTCTTCTATATAAATCCCTAAAACTAGAATATCCTGTTGCTGTTGAAGATGGCGAAGTTTGAATAAAATTGATAGTTGTACTAGCTGTTTTACTGTCAAAATAATCTCTGAAATTATTTGCAGCTATTGAAGAAAAGTATGTATTTAATGAAATTAATGTACCTGTGTAAATTGGACTGAGTGTACCAGACAAGGAAGTTTCTGTATTTCTGAAAGATTGAGTTAATACTAAAGTAGCATCAGTGTTTGCATCAGTAGATCCAGTGTCAATACTAGTTGAGATGTAATTTCTTGCAGTTTTAGTATATGATGCAGCAGTACCAGCTACAAGTAACAATTGGTCTTGTAATTGTTTGTCAGCTAAACCAATATTAATCGCTATACTTGTAAATACACCTGCTTGATAAACGTAAGCCATTTTTATTCCTCTATATATGGTTTCTTTTTAAAAATATTTTTACCTGTTTCTCAGGTATGGTCTCTACCATACCTTAAAAATGATGGCAAAAAAAATTCCCCCAATTTCTTGGGGGAACTACTTGACAGAACTGGAATTATGGGTTCAGTTCGTTGTAGATGCGCTTTACATCATCCTCGGTAGTATGATGAAGCAATACCTCAAAGGCAATGCGGGTTGTGTCATCGTAGTTGTCGAATTCACGTCTGATTGACATTGCCAAAGCAGGACGACGAGAAGAGAACAGATGACCCACCAACTTGATGAGATTGACCGTTTGCTTCTTCCAATCAACGCTCTGCATCTTGTTGTCAAGGTTCAAGGTCAATTGGACTTCAATCTTTGGTGCATCAGGGTGACCTTCATAAATGCCACCTTCAGCCTCATCATCGGAGCAATCACAACATCCCTCACAGCAATCGCATTCTTCGCAATTGCCATAGGATTCTTCCCCACAATCAGAGCAGGTAGGATACTGGTCATCATCCTCATCATCCCAAAGGTCTACATCATCATCGTCATCTGTCTGGAAGCGAGATGCATACATTGGGTCAGTGAGGTCAATCTCATACTCGCCCACTACCTTGTATTTACAAGTGCGGAGTTTCTGGAATTGGCAATCGGTTGGAATGGATACAACATCGGCAGGGTTGATTTCTACAATCATCAGGTGACCTTGCCCACCAAGGAAATCCTTGGCATACTCTACAGTTCCAGCGTGGAAACCATATGAGCATCCAACATTCTTATCATCATCCACCTTGTTGCGTGGCATCTCAAGAACTGCATCTACAGTGTTGAGGAACTTGCCAGTATGCTTATCGGTGTAATCTGCACGAACCGCCTTGTATGCAAGGAAATTGCCGTTGTCGGTGATTGGCAAAGCACGATGCTCAAGGAAGGTGTACAATTCATCGACTGCACGTTTTGATGGATTGAGGTTCAATTTCAGGATAAACTTGAACAGGTGGACACAATCCAAGCCGTGTTCAAGGAATGAAAGTACACGGTTAGCGAGTGTAGAGTGAACCGGGTCACCAAACACGTAAAGGTTGCCATCCTTGACCTCAATGCCCTCATAAGATGCATAGAGGCTCTTCAGACGAATTGTAGGATTTACACAGGCAACAAATGCATCCCAGTCATCTGCCTTGTAAGCATCAAGGGCTTTTGAGAACAGGGTGTTGCCAGCATTGATGGAATGACGCTCGCCATCAAGCACAACAGTGATGAAGCCTGACTCTGGGTCAGGGTTGACGATTCGGGCTGATACGACCATAGTGTTTCTTTTTCCTTATAACCAAACTGATATAGTATATTACCATCCCTGCGAGCCATTGCAACATTTATTTTGAGAATGTTCAGCTAACCTCAAAATAAAAAAATATTTGCTAATATTTTTTAGGTGTGGTGGCTACCACACCTTTGATGGGCTTGCAAAAATTTTTCTAGCTCTGACAAATAAAAAGGGAGGCTCGAAAGCCTCCCCCTGTTGGACTATATGAATTTGAGGAAACCTATCAGTCCAACAAACCCTCACTATGCAGATAATCATTACCTTTAATGTACTGATTGACAATTTTCCAGTACTGATTGGTATCATTATCAGGTTTAGTGTCGTATTCACGCTTGTATCCGAACAAACATTTGAGAATTGGATGCTTATCAAGCGTTTTATTGATTAAAACATCGCATTCTTTCGCTGTATCAAGGTACATATCGAAACCATAGTACTTAAGGTTGGCAATTCTACTGCCCATTGTGGATGTAATTGGACTAGTGTTGTAATAATGCTCGATAATTTCCTTAAGACGGGTCATATCTGCATCATTATCAATCATACCGCCCCAAGTAAATGCTCTAGACCATTCATTTGGAACATCATTGGAAATTTTGGCTCGATTCATTGACTCGATTTGCTCGTCGGTCATATTGTATAGGGCTTGTTGGATGTAATCACCCAATTCGACCCAGCCAGCACCAAGTTTATCAATGTCGGAATACTTGATACCATAGAGTGTATCAATCGTAATACCAAGGAATCGGCAATTGGTAAGCAAGTCGCTCAATTCACTGATGCCAGCAAGCACCTTGCCATTTGGGTATTTGAATACTGGAGCATATCGCTTAATCTCTACATAGATTCCCTCGGATTGTTGAAGGGACAAGTTATCAACAATCCAAGTATTACGCAGAGTACCTTGCCCACCGTTGTAGCGATAGACCTCACTCTTAGCAAAAGCACCTACAGATGACTTGGTTGGTTTGACATATTCTAGTGTTGATACATCCACGAAATTTGCGCCCTGCCAGTCTGGATGATTCACGATAGCATCCTTGCTTGCTACCGATTTGAATTCCATAATGACTGCATTACGGTGGGCAAGACCAGAATTCATAATTCGGGAGCGGACAGTGTTTTGCTTTACTGTATCATCGTAAACAAAGATGACTTTCTTTGGCTCTGGAGCAAAATCTTTACTATCACTGAATGACTGACGAACATCAGGATTAATTACCTTCATTGATGCAATTTCAGGGTAATGCTTCCTCGAAATCACCGTATTCATTCTGTTGTATTCGATGCCTTTGTACTGTGGTCTGAGACGCAATTCGTATGCAACAGATGATGTCTTATTTAGATTGCACATGAAATCGTACAGGCTAGGACAAGCATCATATTTTGCTTGCATATCCTGCTTGACACTTTCAATGACACGCAACAGAGCATTCTTGATGTATGACTTGGTTTTGTCATCCATCTCAAGGGATTCACGGGATGCGCTTGGAACAACACTGCCGATAGGTGCAAGCAATTTCACCGTGAGATATCGGAAGCAGTAAAGAGCATCTTCCTCCGTGTGACTCAATGTTGGTGTAATGTCATTGAAATTGAATGGATAAGTAACATTGCCCATTCTCACACTAGAATTGTTTCCATAGTATCGGTTGATGATAGCGTAGAAATCACCCTTGACCAAGTAAGTTTCATTCTGCTTCTCTGCCATCATACGAACCACATTGTCATCGTTTCGGATGATAGGTTGAGGGCTGAATTCTGCAAGGAATTCACCTGCTACATCACGGAATGCTTTGAGGTCGATGGTCTTAACCACAACATCAATTGCCAAACCTGTTTCATCGGTTGGCTCTTCGGCAATCTTGGAAATCTTGCCGATGTTGGTTTCGTCAATGTATGCAAGGTATGTGGATTTCTTGCCATCGTGATATGACGTGATGGTGAAATCGTTTACATAACAGAATGCCGACTTGCTACCCAAACCCATCATTCCAACTTGGTCATTTGTGTTGCGCTTGGTCGATTCACCGTAGGATGCAAACACATTGTATACATCACCTTCAGAGAGACCATGACCAAAATCACGGATGGTCAATGAATTCTTGAATGCAGTAGGAAATGAGACCTCAATTGGACGCTCTGGAATGCCAGCCTCTACGTGAGCATCAAAGGCGTTCGTGCAGTATTCACGAATGATTGCCAGAGGCTTGTTGCTGTAGAGTTTATTGCGTAGAATAGAAAAGATATGCCCGACATTGGATTCCTTCACATTGAAGAACGATTCGGACTGGATGCCAGATGACTGGACGTTGATGGTTGATTCAGTAACTTTCATAATAGGTTTCCTCACATGAATATTACCATATGTGTATATTGGTTGCCAATAATATTTTGAAAATAAAAAAATTTGACAAAATTTTTTAGGTCTGGTGATTACCAGACCTTTGATAGAATTGCAAATATTTTTTTAGCTACATAATTCATCATTTTAAACACAAATAAGGCATTATTAATGCAATTTAGTGCATAATAACGCCTTATTTGTGAGGTTTGTGGGCTATGCGCCCACAAACTGGTACTGATTGATGGTTTTCTCTTCCAATTGCTTGGCTCTTTCACCAATCATACCCCATCGCTTGGAAATTTCCTGCAATGATGAATCAATTGATGGTGCAAGGATGAAACTTGCTGTGGTTTCCATCTGTTCACGGGTAGCACCATTGTAGTCCTGCGCAGAACGGGTCAACCCATTGATGATACCAAAAGCGGTGTTCTCATGTACATCGCCCTTGGCTTCTTGAAGGGAATCCAAGTAACCCTTGTGCCAGAGTTTACCTTGTGCGGTAGTCATCTTTTGGTCACGGGCTAGCATTGCAATTGTTGCAAGTGGGTTTTCAACCTTGACTTGCTTCGCATACCCCATGAGGGTAAGCATATCATTACCTTGCGTCAATGCTACCTGTATGGCAATCTTGACCTGATTTTGCAATTCTACTAGGTCAATCTTACCAAGGTGCTTTTGGTTCACGGTGATTTCAGAATTTTGCCGACCCCAAATCATACCGTTGAGACAGATGGCACGGAACAAGAATGGTGATATGCGGAAAGTGCTGTTCCGAATCTCACTGTTCTTGAATGCAATTCCTACACCATAATCAGAATCTGGCTCTGATTTCATGTGGTCAGGTAGCAGGATGTTGCCGTAGATATCATCACCATTGTTGAAGATATGTGATGCAAGAGCATCATCAAGGGATGGCAGGGAATTGGCAATAATTTCCATTGCTTCGGCATTGTCAATCACGCCATATCGTTCTGAAACGATAGCACGGATAACATCATTACCTTCATTGTCCTGACGGGTACGCACAAGGAAACTACGTGTATCCTTGCCCTTGGAATTCCACTCTGTTTCACGGCGGTCTAGTTCTGCATTGACGAACTTTACCATCTCATCATTGTATTCACGCTCTTGTAGGAAATTGAGCATGGATGATGGGATTTCGGTGAACATCCGCAAGGAATTCAAACCTGATTCATTGAGAGGCGTACCGTCAATGAGGGTATTTGCATCCAAGAGGCGGATGGCAGATTCCTTCTTGGTAGTGTCCTTCTTGGAAGGTGCTTCGCCCTTGACAGAGGCAATAAAGTCTGCCAATGGGGTGCATTTGTCCTGCCATACCTTTGCAACATGACGATGTGTTGCGGTAGACTGAAGACCGATAGCATTGACCCAATTGCCATTTGCATCTTGCTTGGCTGTAGCACCCTCTGCTACTTGTAAGCCACCGGCATTTGAGAAAACGGACTTGTTAGGTTGTACCTTTACTGGAGCATCGTCCAGTTCAAGGTAAGAGGTGCGATTATTGTCTGACATAGTGTTTGGCTTCTTTCAACGAATTGATACCCAATATTACCATCTGTATATAATGGGTGCAAGTATTTAAAAAAAGAATGTCAGCTAAAATAATTAAAAAAAATACTTGACAAATTTTAAAGGCCTGATACATATCAGGCCTTAAGAAATATCGCAAAAAAAATTTTTACCAGCCAGATGGAAAATCAGCTTCATTGCAAAAATATGTTTGATATAAATCTACAGGTGAAATTGGTGACATAGCGTTTATATTCTCAGCTTTAAAACAAGCCCAATATTCGCCTCTATTTAGTTTATTAAAATTATCTCCAGTAATCTTAGGTAAACCTTTTATATAGTTAGAATTTGCCCACCAGAAATTGCCCTGAAAATGTTTATTGTTAATTCCATCGCAGAAAAATGGTCCTGAAACATCATTAGATTCTAATGATGTTATATTTTCTTCCCATTTATTTATAGTGTAAAGATCTAAATATCTCACCCATGCTTCAACGTTCTTTTTGATTAATGGATGGGTGTAAGATAAACCTTTAGTGTGTAGATAAAGCATAGGGGTGTTAGAAGAATATTCTTTTGCTTTCTCTAACATAAAATTCAAAGTGTCTGGTTCGTTATTGAATTCTGGATTTGAAATTAATACAAGTTCTATTTTTGGATAGACACTCTTTAATTCATCTAAGAATTCAAGGTGTGGATTTATCTCACCGCCAAAAAGAGTGAGATAAATCTTGTTTGTTTTTTCGTATAGTCCAGAATCTTTGAATTTTTTAAATTTGTTAAGAAGAATACGGGAATATCCAGACTTCAAATATACGTGAAAGAAAATGTCCATATTCTTCTTTTACAATTAGTCGTTTATGATTAGTGGTGTATAGATGCCCAGATATCCGCCAGCAATATTATAGTCAACCCATTCCATTGCTTGTTCTTCTGCTTCATCTATTGAGGTGTCTTCATCTTTAGAGAATTCTTCTTTAAAATGTTGCACTAAAGCTTCATAGGAATAAATTGCTAGCTCTACCCATCGTTCTTCTCTATATAAACGAGCAGTACCAATTAGGGCAGAATCACAATTGTCATAGAGGATTGCTTCTGGGCTCTTCTCTTTTAGGTATTCGTAAATGTCATTAGAGTTCATATTCGTAGTCCAATTCTCCACAAGTAATATTGGTCAATTCGATGCCTAGTTTCTTCATACTGGCTTCATTCAGAGGTTTGCCATCAAGATAGAATGTGGGAACAATTTTGAGGCATTTCTTATCTTTAGTTTCGAAGGTGTTATTACGTACGTGCTTGATGCTATCTGGTTTACTAAAATGTACTCTTTGTGATAAAGACCATTCTGACTTGAAACCATCAAATTGTTCATCTTGGCATTCATCGTCCTTGTAATTCCACATATTATCAAAGAAGCGTTGTTCCTTTTCTGCTTCCTTGAGAACAATTGAAATTCCAGCAACAGTATGACGTTTACAGAAGAGCGACAAATCACCATCTTCTTCAATATAAACTTTTCTGCCAGATTGTCTAGAATATGGGCTGATTAGTTTGCTGATTTTAAGCTTGCGAAGATATGCACGGGTAGTCTCAACGTACCCATGTCGTTCTGTGTTGTAGTAAGTAAAGGTTTTGGCTTCCATAGGGTCATTATATCACAAAAAGAATATCCCAAAGAAAATTCTTTGGGATATTATGTCTACTCTAGGTTATCAGTCCAGACAAAGGTATGAAAGATTTTAATTCTGAATTTTTCACCCTTCTTATATGTCTTCTTGTCTCGGAGATAAACTACATACCAGCCAGAGGTTCCAACAGAGAAGTAAGTAGATTTCTCTTGCTTACGGTTCTCTAACACCCACTTGTAGAGACTTTCAATTGTCTCTACTTCTTTGAGGAATGTGTAGTGTGGGTTGATGCCTGTGTACTTTCTAATTGCTTGTACTCGGTCTTGGTACTCGCACAGATATTGGATTTCTTTATCCAATATCTTTCGTTCTTTATTGGTCATTTTGGCTTCCTATAAAAGAAATAGTAACTTCCTACTTGAGAATGTTCTACGCCTATTGTATCAAGATATGCGAAGAAATCAAATTTATTTTTTTCAATTACATTCACTCTTGGATAGTCTGGGATATCTTCATTAATAAAATATACCTTACAATGAACTTTGGCATTCTCTGAAATGTAAGTTTTTAAAGATACAAAATTCTTAATGGGATCTAATGAAGTTAAAAGAAAAATACTAATTAGAGGTATCATAAAATTCCTTGTTCCTTTAGTTCTTTGATGTTTTGAATGATCTGTGCATTCTTTTCATTTTTTCTTTTACGGATTAATTCTTTAGCTTTGATTGAGCAAAGATGTTGACTCTTATAGCGGAATAATTCAACACCATCTTCTTCAGCTGTAAAGTAATCATCCACTTGATATAATTGTATTGGAAAGATGCTGGCAGAAATATCAGACCTTACTTTTATTAATCTCTTCAATTGCTTGTCTTTCTGCTGCACGTCTTGATTGTAATGTTTTTAAAATATATCTAGCACAAGAGGTAGATGTTTTACATTCTTTTAAAATATTATCTTGTTGGTCCATTACTACATAAGAATTTTCTTTCTCATATAGGAACAAACCATCAGCCATGTATATCAGTTTCATCATTGTCCTCAAAGTAATCTGATTCGATTAGGGATGAAGATTTTAATTCTTCTACAATTCCGGGCTGTTGAAATAATCCTTGCATAAAAGCTCGAATTATTAAATCTTTTGTTTCATCATCATAATCGCTCGAAAGTTCATCTCTCAAACGGTCTGCCATTGCTCGAATCCATTTCAAGTTTTCCATAGCTGTATTATATCATATGCGCAATAAAAAAGGGGAGACTCGAAAAATCTCCCCTCGAATTTTAGTCTTCTTGGTAGTATTCGCCACAGAGTACAATTCTGCAAAGATATCCTGAATGTGTATCTAATGCTTTATGCACTACTTCATCGATATAATCTAATTGTACTTCTGGGTTGAAATCATTTTCAGAATGTATAGCCAAGACCACTTCTATATCTTGGCTATACTGTTCATATTTCTTTTCTAATTCCTGAAGTTTGGCAATCAATTCTTGGATGCTCATACTTCTTCACTTTCTTCAAGTAAATCAGACCACTCATCCCATCCGCCCCATTTGCCATCTTCCACTGCTTCTTTAAAAGATTCATAGGAACAGGTTTCTTGATAGTTTCCGTCTTCACAAGTGAATTCGTAATGCATATCGTTTTCAATGGAGCCAGAAACCATCTCAAAAGTAGCGGTAGGATACTTTTTAGATAATTCTCTAACGAATTGTTCTGGTGTTCCCCAAGGAGAATCAAACTCGAAAATGATGGTATTGAAATCTTGGAGTTCTTTGGATTTACATCTAACTGCATCCCACTTAACACCCCAATTATCAATGTTCCAAGAATACCAATCGTGATATCCAGTTTGCTCGAATGCTTTGATATTTTTGATAATCTGTTTAGCACGTTCAGCATCCCAATCGTCGCCAGCAAGAGCAATTCCCTCTATTGTGAGAAATTTCGTACCCTTGCTCTTATTTACAGCATTGATAAAATCACCTGGAGCAATATGAGGAGATAATGTTCCCTCTAACGCTTCTGGCATAGGGATGAAGGAATTGAAAAGTCCCTCGATTTTGGCTCGATTTTTGAAAGCATTGTATTCTTCACTTGTTTGAAAGATACAAGTGAGTTCGTTCATGACCCAGTTTGGCATTTTTTGGCTTCTTTCTCGTACATCTTAAATGTACAACTTGTTATATCATCGCATACCGTGAATTGCCAATAGTTCAAAGAAACTTTTCTCTTAAAGATTACGTATCCTCGAAATTTTGCAGTATAGGTATTTAAATATAAATGATCCCAATTGGCCAGAGTTTTAGATTCTCTGGCCAATTGTTTTCCGACACTAACCTTCAACGAATTCTGCTTCGTCATACCTCAAGTCAATGATATCATTCAGCAACATCTCATCATATTGGTGAATCATTTCGTATTCACCATCAGAACTTTCAGCAACAAGACATAACTGAAGCATATACATCTTGTTATTGAATTCTAATGCATATAACTTACCAGCAACGTCGTAATGCTTGATTGCATCTTCAGGTACACTGATTGTTCCTGTAACCTTAAAATCTAACTTCATAATTGGCTCCTGATTAAATATATCACAAGAAGTATATATGTGCAAGAATATTCTTTAGCTTCTTAAGGGAGGGAGAACGACATTGTTCTCCCTCTAATTACTGCAGGACAAGAAGCCAAAATCATCCTGCAGTAAATCTTTTAAAAATCGAAATGTAATTGGTTCTCTAAACAGGAAGACCAATACCTCGAATTTTTATAACCTTGTTTTACATCCCAATAGATACATCTGGCTATATAATTGGGTGCTTGCATTTTTTCTGCTCGATAATGCCATTTACGTTCGCCTTGTTCATACTCGGCAACATCTTTGGCTATATCTTTTTTATATCCCTGTTCATTCATTCCAAGTAAACGGAGCATATGAACATCAAGACATACCGCTTGACATTTTTCTGGATAGCACAATTCTAATGCGAAACTAGTTTTTGCTAATCCAATTCCCCATAATTCATTAGAGAGACGATTGCGAAACTTAAACCAATTCTCTCTATTAGTCTTTTTAAATCTTTCAGGATTTGCCCAGAATTTAGAAGAGAAATCCCAAATGTAATCTGTGCGTCGATTGTGGCATCCTGCTTTACCTATAAATAATAGATGAGCAAGTTTATCTTTGTCGCCAATCCAAGACTCGAAATTTTTAATATGATTGTATGCTCTAACATTGCTTTCCCATGTAGTATGGATTGATGTATATGCGAACAACCATCTTTGGAAGAATTCTCCATCTGTCTGTGGAGCAACATTATTCCAATACTCTTTGTATTGATTTACCTTATGGCTATCAACACTCTCTAAAACGCTCTGGAAGGTCATTTTGGCTTCGACCCTTTCTATTGATGACCTATAATATCAGATGCATATGGTAGTGTCAATAGTGATTTTTCTTGACCTCGAAATAATGTACGTAAATTTTATTATATAATGTCTTAGAGATCATTCTAGCATCAACACAAGATTTATCTTCTATATTATAATATGATATAATACAGGTGGGGCTATTGAAATGATTTGAAATGTGCACTTGTGTTTTCTTATCTTTTAAATAAATTACTCGAAAATTTGGGGCCTCTAATTTGCCGCATCGTTCATCAAGCTTATATAATTTAAAAAGATTAGTAGAAAAGGCTGCCTCATCTTCTTCTTTAATTAATTCTGGATTTAAGGTATTCATTTTAAAAGATCCAACAATTTTTCTATTACAACTGCAGGAACATTCCTAGTATTCAATTCTACATTTACCATAAGAGAAGATTCATCTGGTAGGTCCTCGTTCTCATATTGTACTTTTTGTAAATTAGCTGTTTCAAAAGCATTTAATAATAATTGAAATATTAATGCTGCTTCTTCATCATTAAGATTCGCTGCTAGGTTCTTCAGTTTGTTCATGAAATAAATTTAATACCTTATAAATTGTAGTGAGCTCGAAATCTTGGATCTCTGAATATAGATTGATCTTACCATCTTCCCAGGACTCAAGCAATAAAGTGAGTAGTGTGATAATATTATCTGATTCTTTCTCACTTAAAGAATCAACAAGCTGCTCGAATTTCTCTACCATGTCTCTCCAATATATCTAAAATTGCGTAATCTTTATTCTTTAATTCTACATCAAACATTACATCTTCATCATAATGCACTGGAAGATTTTCTGCCATATCACTGTGAGCTCTAGTACCATTCTTTCCTTCACTATAATGGAATATAGGAGAAACAGGCCAGGTACTTAAAGCTGCATAAAAAGCATCCCTATGAGAAACACCTTGATTCAACATTTCGTGATGTAAATTATCAAATGTAACAGGAATACCATAGGGCTCGAAAAAATATTTTATTAAATTATCTACAGTCCAAGTATTGCCAGTATCGTTGTTCTCTAATACTAATCTTTTTTTCACACTATCAGAAAGCTTATTATAATTACTCATGAAAGTGTCAGATAAATCTTGTGGTTCGCCTTCTTTACGTATGTGTATATTTAAAGGATTGTAGTAAGATCTATCTAACTCTAGGCGCTCGAAAATTTCAGCGTGGAGTTCTAAATCAATTATACTATGCTGCACTTTTATTGGATCATCAGAGGTAAGAGTTATATATTCGCTTGGGTGTGCACTTACTCGAATTCCTGTTTCCTTAATTGCAATAGATAAATCTTTTATTGAATTATTTATTTCATTATAGTTTGGCAGATCTTCAAGGCCAAGCATTACGTCAGGATGTTTTATTACAGGACATAAATCACTCGAAAGTCTATAACCCTTAATTCCACTAGCTGCACAATGTCTTACAATTTTCTCTGATGTATTAAAATTATTTATTATAATACCCGATAGCTTCTCTAATGACTCAGATCTATCTTTACTGGAAAAAGATTTATAAGTCATTGTTCGAAATTTATGGCCTTGTTCTGCCAAAATGTTCGAAATACAGCATAGGGAAAGGTTCATAAGAATATTCTATCACATACAGGACAAAAATGATAAAATGTAGAAGAAGAGATTATCATGAACGAAGAAATTTTAAAGAAGCTTGGTTATAACAATATTGCTCTCGAAATGCTTTTAAGAAGAGAAGCGCAAATTAGTCCTGAAGATATTATAATGCCAGGAGATAGACCAAACTTAAATAGAGATAATTCTTTTGACGATCTTAATTCTGATACAAAAAGTGATATAGAAAATATTTTAAATAAATTAGATGAAGTAAAAGAATTATTAAACAATCTTCCAGAGTATACCGTAGCTGAAGAACAATATGACGAAGATGTTAGAGCTTTTCCTATGCACAAAAGATATGCAAAGGATGAATTAGAAAATCTCATAGAAGAAATAAAACAATTACAAAGATATGCATAATAAAAAAGGATCCTTCTAGAAAGGATCCTTTTTTATTTAATTCCACAATTAACCAGTGTAGGGAAGAGTTGATTCAGTACCTCGTTGTCTTATTCGTCTCTTCAAATGTATTATAGAGAAAAAGATCCTTCTTTTCCTATGTTGCAAGTAGATCTAAACTGAATTGCATTTGTCTCATTACAGGGATAAAATCATTAACATCTATTTTTTCGTCTTGTAATGCCTCGAAAATTTTCAGCGCATTTAATTTAGCACTATCTGGCATATCTGAACAATTATAAAAATAAGAAACATAATCTATTAAAGCATCATACAACATTTTATTTTTCCTCGTCATATTATCCCCCTTAAAAGAAGAATATTCTAACTTTTAGAATATTCTTTCATTTATATCTTTTACTGGAATATATTTCTTATCCACTGCTTTGACACAACTTCTTAATGCTGCCCTATATAATTCAAAATCTATACACCAAACATCTTCGCAATCATTTAAATTATTAAATTTATATAATAAAAATATCGCATCTGTAAAACATAATTTGAAATAAACTGCGCCCTCTAATTCAGAACAAAAAACACTCATCCCCTCTAAACTATTAAAATTAATAGAAAGATCTGAGAACACCCTAAATGCTGGATGTATCTTTTGATTATATAATAGAGCAAAGAATTCTTCTACACTACTAACCTTGTTCTCTGTATTTAATATCTCTCTAATTGTCATTTTAAAATTACACCTAGTTTCTTCAATATCTTCCTCGAAATGTTAGGAAAACCTGTCACTATTATATCTCCCTCTAAACAAGAAATTTCTATCTCTTGATCAAACACTAATTCATTCCTCGAAATCTTATGGGAGAAAAAATAAAACTCTTGATTGCTGCTACCTCTAAGTGAAAAATCTACTTTTAGATTTTTCTCATATCGTCCATCAATTAAAACATCCACATACTCTAAACACTTTTCTCTAATAGGGTTTACTCGAATTTCTTCTCGAGTAAACCCAGTAAATAATATAATTCCTTTAGGGAGTTTTATTTCTTTTAAGAGAAATAAAAGCTCCAACAATTCATACTCTTGCTCTAAAGGATCTCCACCACTAATTGTTATTCCATCTACCTCGAAATTTTTAATAGTCTCAAAAATTTGTCTGGGAGAATATTCTTTAAAAATGTTATGGCTCCAAGTTTCAGGATTAAAACATTCAGAGCAACCTTTAGAACAACCTTGAGTCCATAATACAAATCTATTACCTGGACCATTTACTTTACTAATCGTGTACCCTCTAATATTCATAGGCTCGAAATTTTCCTTATAGAGTATTGTAAAAGAGTGAGCCTAAATTATTCTCTCACGACTGCAAAGGAGTGAGAGAATAATCTTTAAACATTAGGCTCGAAAAACTCATCCCTCTAACGTCTCGAAAAATGAACGTGAGAATATTCTAACATTATTTGAATATGCAACAATTATTAGTAACGTGTGTATAATAAAATTGGTGAGGGGAAGAGCTTTGTTATTGTCCCTATTGTATCAAAGAATATTCTTCCCCGCACTATATGTAAGAATATTCTTGCCCCTCTAAATGCTCGAAAATTTTAAGCTCGAAAAAGATGCAGGAAAAGATTTATCTCACGTAGAATAAAATATATTACGTCTCTTTTTATAGTAGAATTCTTAAAGTTAAAGAATTTTCTTAAGAGCCCCGATAAATCAGAACAATCTTTAAACTCATCTTGGTGTGTCAGAATATTCTTTTCTCTAATGTAATATTTTTTTTCTTCTTCTCTCTAATGGTATATAAATTTATTTCTTCTATATAGTAAAAATAAATTATATCCCTCGAAATTACGTCTCTTTATCCTAAATGTTTATTTTTTGCCATAGAAGAAATTATTTTTTTGTTCTCTCTCTAAACTAAAAAACACCAGCCCTCGAATTATTGGGTTGGTGTTTTCTTTATGTGATATATCTTTGTAGTGGATTATTATTCTTCTATATGGATTACATATATTCCTTCTCTCTAATGTTAATCTTTCATTATTATCTATAAATATATTTTGCTCGAAATCTTTGTAAGTGTAGATATAATAAATCATATCTTTATCACCCTCCATATACTCTCCACTAGGTCTCCACTCATCCTCCACTATATATCCACTATAATATATCTCTTCTCTAATGGTGTGTAAACAAATCTCCACTAGGTTATCTATTGTTTTATTTTTTTAGATTTGGGATAAAGCTCGAATTTTTATGCTCGTTTACTATGAATTCTTTACGTTTGAGGATATGTTAGGCTTGTGGGTATAAAGCGCAAGAGAAATCTATTATAAGTTGTAGTGTAGGGTATTAGTAAGGTTGTAATACATTTTTGATATTGGTGTAA
>Ga0214923_10002353_pt1 | contig 25281 bp, 17 predicted proteins | sample LL1510_MetaG_FD_177993 | JGI IMG/M metagenome (GOLD analysis project Ga0214923, IMG submission 177993) | Freshwater microbial communities from Lake Lanier, Atlanta, Georgia, United States - LL-1510 | ecosystem: Environmental > Aquatic > Freshwater > Lake | place: USA: Georgia | collected...
ACCTGCATGAAATCTGACGCTCGCTCGCCTTGCAGGTGCAACTGCATGTCAAACAGCGAAAACTCAATTTGGCGCAGGGTTTGCAAGCCGCTTTGAAAGTTCTTGGCCGCCCGCATTTTGTCAAACAGGCTGCGTGGCAGCGGTTCGCCGGTGTCGACGTGGCCGGTCATGTGGCGAAGCACCGACCATTCCCAGCAAAAGTTCTCCATGAACTGGCTGGGCAACTCCACCGCATCCCATTCCACGCCGCTGATGCCCGAGACATCGCGTTCATTGACCTGGGTGAGCAAGTGATGCAGACCGTGGCCGCACTCATGGAACAAGGTGATCACATCGTCATGGCTGAGCAAGGCGGGTTTTCCGTCCACGCCATCGGCGAAATTGCACACCAGGTGGGCCACAGGGGTTTGCAGTCGACCCGTGTCTGGGCGTAACCAGCGCGCACGCACATCGTCCATCCAGGCCCCGCCGCGTTTGCCAGCGCGCGCTGTGGGGTCCAGGTAAAACTGACCCACCAATTGGCCATCGCGTTCCATCCGGTAAAAGCCCACATGGGGGTGCCACAGCTGGGCTTGATCGGCCCGGATGCTGACCTCGAACAAGGTTTCCACAATTTTGAACAGGCCGGCAAGCACTTTGGGCGCGGTGAAGTATGGCTTGACGTCTTGGTCGCTGAAGGCGTAGCGCGCCTCTTTAAGCTTTTCGCCAATGTAGGTCCAGTCCCAGGCTTGGGGGTCGCTCAGTCCCAAGTGCTGGGCCGCGAAGTCGCGCATTTCTTGCACATCGCGCTCGGCGCTGGGGCGGGCACGTCGGGACAAATCGCGCAAAAAATCAACCACATGCTGGGGCGATGGGGCCATCTTGCTGGCCAGCGATAGCTCGGCAAAATGGGGAAAACCCAACAGTTGGGACTCTTCTTGGCGCAAGGCCAAAATTTCTCGGATCAGGGCGGTGTTGTCCAATTCGGGTTGGTCGCCTTGGTCAGAGGCACGGGTGACATAGGCGCGGTAAACTTTTTCACGCAAGGCGCTGCTGTGGGCATACTGCATGACTGGCAAGTAACAAGGCATTTTGAGGTTCAGCAAATGACCACTTTGGCCTTGGGCCTGTGCCGCTGCCTGAGTGGCTTTGCAGACGTCCTCGGGCACGCCGGACATATCGGCTGCACTGACCAGCAAGGACCATTGATCGGTGGCATCCAAAACGTTTTCACTGAATTTTTGGCTCAGTTCAGCCTGCCGCTCCTGGATGGTGGCAAAACGGGTTTTGGCCTCGCCGCTCAACTCCGAGCCCGACAAAACAAAATTGCGCAGGGCATTGCTGCGCGCTTGTTGTTGCTCTGGCGTGAGTCGGGCCGGGTCCAATGCTTTGTATTTGGCGTACAAGCGATCGTTGGCGCCCATGCGGGTCCAAAACTCCGTCACCTTGGGCAAGGCCGCGTTGTAGGCGGCACGCAGTTCGGGCTCGTCGGCCACGGCCTGCAAATGACCCACCACCGACCAGGCGCGACCCAGTTGTTCGGCGGCGACATCGAGCACCTGCGACATGGCTTGCCATTGCGCCGGAAAGTCGTCTGCACAAACCTGGGCCAAAGCTTGTTCTGCCTTCTCCAACAAGGTGTCCAGCGCGGCAGGAATGTCTTTGGCAGTGACCGACTTGAACAAGGGCAGGTCGGTGAAGTCAAGCAAGGGATTGCTGGCAGTGTTCATGGTGTCAAACAGATAAGCGGCGTTTTGCCGATTCCAAGGTGTTGACCAGCAACATGGCAATCGTCATGGGGCCAACACCGCCGGGCACGGGGGTGATGTATCCGGCCACTTGTCCAACCCCCGCAAAGTCCACATCGCCGCACAACTTGCCTGCTTCATCCCGGTTCATGCCCACATCAATGACCACTGCGCCCGGTTTGACCATGTCGGCGCTGACAGTGTTGCGCTGGCCCACGGCAGCAACGATGACATCGGCTTGCAAACACATGGCTTTGAGGTGGGTGGTGCGGCTGTGGCAAATAGTCACGGTGGCGTTTTGGGCCAGCAGCATGAGGGCCATGGGCTTGCCCACGATGTTGCTGCGACCAATCACCACCGCATGTTTGCCGCTCAAGGGGTAGCCAATGTGCTCGAGCATCTTCATGCAGCCGTGCGGCGTGCAGGGCCAAAAGCCGGGCAGACCGGTCATCAAGGCACCCGCGCTGGCCACATGAAATCCATCCACGTCTTTGGCCGGGTCAATCGCCTCAATGACCTTGTGTGCATTGATGTGGGCCGGCAAAGGCAATTGCACCAAGATGCCATGAATGGTGGGGTCCTGGTTGAGTTGCGCCACTTTGTCCAGCAAAGCCGCCTCGCTCAAGTCGGCTGGCAGATGGGCCAGCACGGAATGCAGCCCAGCCTGATCGCAGGCCTTGACCTTGTTGCGCACATAGACCTGACTGGCCGGATTGTCGCCCACCAGCACCACCGCCAAGCCCGGCGTAAGGCCTCGCGCTCTCAGCGCCAGGGTATCTTGGGCGACTTGATCGCGCCAATGCTTGGCCAAGGCGGTGCCATCAATGAGTCGAGCGGTCATGTGGATGTGCCATGTGAAACGCCCGCATCAAACGGGCGTTGGGAGAAAGATGGTGGCAATTCGTCAGGCTTTGACGGGGTTTTGCCCCAGGGCAATTTTGAGCAGATCCGCAACCGTATTGGCATTGAGCTTTTCCATGATGTTGGCGCGATGCGCCTCCACCGTTTTGATGCTGATGCCCAAATCGTCGGCGATTTGTTTGTTCAGGCGACCGGCCACGATGCGCTCAAGCACTTGGGCTTCGCGCGAAGTGAGTTTGGCCATCAGGGCATCGCGGTTGGCGGCTTGTTGGTGGTCTGCGAAAGAGGCTTTGGCTTGCTCCAGCATGCGCTCGACCAAATGGAGCAGATCGTCTTCTACAAAAGGCTTTTGGATGAAATCCATCGCGCCTTTTTTCATGGTGGTCACTGCCATGGGCACGTCGCCATGCCCGGTGATGAAAACGATGGGCAATGGCGACTTGGACTCCATCAAACGGTCTTGCAACTCCAAACCCGTCATGCCAGCCATGCGGATGTCGACGATCAAGCAAGCCACCTCGCGGGGATCAAAGCGACTCAAAAAACCCTCTGCCGAGTCAAAACAGCGCACACGGTAATCTTTGCCCTCCAGCAACCATTGCAGTGAGTCACGCACGGCTTCGTCGTCATCGACCACATAAACAGTGCCTTTTTTGGGAATCAAACTCATGCAGATACTCCGGAGTCTGGAACGGGTTGCGCCATGGATTCAGGGGACGGAGTGCTCACGGGCAACCAGAAAGAGAAACAACACCCTGACACATCATTTCCATTGTAGAGGTTCTGCGCTTGCATGCGACCCATGTGCGACTCCACGATGCTGCGACACAGGTTCAAACCAATGCCCAGTCCTTCCGTTTTGGTCGAGTAAAAGGCTTCGAACAAACGTTCTAATGCTTGGGGGGAGAGGCCTTGACCGGTGTCTGTCACAGAAAACTCCACCACATCTTGCTCGCCCAAGCGTTTGCAACTGACCTTGAGTTCCACATGGCGACGGTCAAATGGTCGTTGGGCTTGGTCGATCGATTCGGCGGCGTTCTTGAGCAGGTTCAACAAAACCTGCTCGATCAATATGACATCCACTTCGACGGGCGGCAACTTATCGGCAATGAATCGGCTCAGCCGGACATTGCGACGGCGCAGTTCGATTTCAGCCAATTCCAAAGCTTCAAACACCAGGGGGGCCACCTCGGAGTTGATTCGATTGGGCTCACTGCGCTTCACAAAAGCCCGAATGCGCTGAATGATTTGACCCGCTCGCTGGGCTTGTCGTGCCGTTTTTTCCAAGGCGGCGAGCAGGTCGGGTTCGCTGATGTGGCCGCTTTTCAAACGCGAGACCATGCCATTGCAATAGTTGTTGATGGCGGTCAGTGGTTGGTTGAGTTCATGGGCCACGCTGGAGGCCATCTCACCCATGGTGATCAAGCGGCTGGCATTTTGGGCCCGGGCGGCTTGTAACGCCGCTTGCTCTTCGGCCTGGCGTCGCGCAGTGATGTCGGTGGCAATGACCATTTGCGCCAATCGCCCATCGACCCAGTTGAGGTAGCGCGATCGCACCTCCAACCATTTGCCCAGAGTGGGGGTGAATATTTCGGCGTTTTCACTCGGTGCCGTGGTGATACCCATGGTGGGAAAACCGGCCATGGAGTCGATGTCTTGGCTTTCAATATCGGTGTCTTGGGGGGGCATGCCGGCTTGAACGATCAATTGCAAATGGCCATTGGCTTGGTTGCCAAACCACATTCGGTATTGGCCGTTGGCAAACAAAAGCTCTGCGCTGCCCAAGGGGGCCACAGACACCGATGCATCCAATGCCTCCAGCACGGTGGTGAATCGCTCGTAGGAGGCGGCCAATTGGTCTCGGATGCGGTTGGGCTCGGTGATGTCGGTCATCGATGTCATCCACCCGGTTTGCTGACCGTGTGCATCGATCAGGGGCGACACATACAAGCGGGCGGCAAACAGGCTGCGGTCTTTGCGCTTGACCCGCACCTGAATGCCGCTGGGGCTGGTGCGGCCTGAAAGTTCTTCTTGAAAGCGCAAAGTCAGGGCATCGCGGTCCTCATCGGGCCAGTAGGGAAAGGGGGGTTTCAAACCGACCAATTCTTGCTCGGTCCAACCTGTCATTTGGCAAAAGGCGGCATTCACGTAGGTGATTTGGCCTTGCAAGTCCATCGCCCGCATGCCGGTGAGAATGGAATTTTCCATCGCGCGCCTGAAGTTGGTTTCTGCTATCAGGGCTTGCTGGGCTTGCAGACGGCGGCGGGTGTGGCGCCAACTGCCTATCAGCATCCAAGCGGTCATCACGCTCAATGCGCCGACCAGCCAAAACAAACCATTGCCGATCAGGCCCTGTGATGTGCGGTAGGCTTGCGCGCGCAAGATCAAGCTGTTACCGACCGGAGAGACCGGAACGGAAAATTCATTGGCAACCATGGCCCAAGGCATGACCGGTCCGGTGTGCACCCGGTTGGCAATGGCTTGTCCCGCCAGCACCGTGCCCGCTGCATCCATCAGGGATACCGCATGCCGGGCGGTGATGTCGCCAGGCACGGCATGGCGGATCAGCCCATCGATGTCGTATTCGGCCATCACCACGCCCTCAAAGTTGCCTTTGCTGAAGATGGGCACATGCAGTTGAAGGTCAAACGAAGTCCGCTCTTTCTGGCCTGCATCGGCCAGCGGTGGGGTATACATGGCCCGGCGCAGTTCGCGCGCCAATTCAAAAGTACTGACGGCTGATGGGTTGTTTAAAACTTCTCCCACGCCCAGGTAAAAGCCTTTTTGCGATGAGGTTGCCGAATAACTGGCCCGTGTGCGCCTTTTCGCATCGAGCCAACTGATTGACGACAGCTCGGGAAATTGGGTCACCAATGCCTCGGCCTGGCTGGTGAAATTGCGCACCCCTATATCGCCATTGGATGCGTCCCTTGCCAATCGCATCAATTGTTCTTGCCGTTCAATCAAGCGCAAGCGCAGTTGTTGCTGGGCAGACTCCACATCGCGGCGCACACTTTCTTGCTCACGTTCCATTTCTTCGTAACGCAAATACCAAAAGGCGCTGCTGATGGCGGCAAAAAACAAAATCACCGCAGTCAATGGGCCCAAAAAGGCAAACCGGTCCTGTCGGCTGGGGGTTTGGCGCCGCCACCAGTGATGCCACAGCAGACTGATCTCTTTGAGAGCCGAGCGCGGGCTTTGTGATGATTCCATGACCAAAGAGTGTAGGTCAGCCCAAGCCCATGGGTTTGGCGGGAAAAGCGAGGTGTTTCTGATAATTTCATAATAAGAAATTTAAAAGCACTATTTGAAATACGCAAGAAAAAATGGCACAATTTAATGGGGACGCGATGATTTCAGCGTACAAGATCAAAACAACTTAGGAGACCGGTATGTCAGCCTTGACCAGTGATTTGAGCACCTTTGCCTTGAACGACACAGACAGCCAAGAAACCCGTGAGTGGATGGACGCTCTGTCGGCCGTGATCCAGGCGCAGGGCCCTGAGCGTGCCCATTTCTTGTTGGAGCAACTGCTCGAACATGCCCGCGAAAACAGCATCGACATGCCGTTTTCTGCGAACACGGGTTATGTCAACACCCTCGAACCCGACCAAGAAGAACGTTGCCCAGGCAACATTGAGATCGAAGAGCGTTTGCGCGCCTACATGCGCTGGAACGCCATGGCCATGGTGGTCAAGGCCAATCGCCACAATCCGGCTGATGGCGGGGATTTGGGCGGCCACATTGGCTCCTTTGCCTCTTTGGCTCACCTGTTCGGCGCCGGTTTCAACCATTTTTGGCATGCCGAAAGCGAAAACCACGGTGGTGATTTGCTCTACATCCAAGGCCATGTGTCACCTGGCGTGTATGCCCGCGCCTATCTGGAAGGCCGATTGACCGAAGAGCAACTGCTCCACTTCCGACAAGAAGTCGATGGCAAGGGTTTGTCCAGTTACCCACACCCCAAACTCATGCCCGAGTTTTGGCAGTTCCCCACGGTGTCCATGGGCTTGGGCCCTTTGATGGCGATTTACCAAGCCCGCTTTTTGAAATACCTGCACGCGCGAGGTATTGCCAACACCGAGAACCGCAAGGTGTGGGTGTTTTGCGGCGATGGCGAGATGGATGAGGTGGAGTCGCTGGGTGCCATTGGATTGGCCGCGCGAGAGAAACTCGACAATCTGATCTTCGTGATCAACTGCAACTTGCAGCGCTTGGACGGACCGGTGCGTGGCAACGGCAAGATCATCCAGGAGCTGGAAAGCGAATTTCGCGGCGCCGGCTGGAATGTCATCAAGCTGATTTGGGGCAGCAACTGGGACCCATTGATCGCGCGCGACAAAGACGGCGCATTGCGCCGCATCATGATGGAAACCGTCGACGGTGATTACCAGGCGTTCAAGGCCAACGACGGTGCTTTTGTGCGCCAGCATTTCTTTGGTCGCGATCCGCGCACCTTGGAGATGGTGGCCAAAATGAGCGACGACGACATATGGAATTTGCGTCGGGGGGGGCATGACCCGCAAAAGGTTTATGCCGCTTATGCCGCCGCGGTCAAGCACAAGCACCAGCCCACGGTGTTGCTCATCAAAACCGTCAAAGGCTTTGGCATGGGCTCTTCGGGTGAGGGCAAAAACACCGTGCACCAGACCAAAAAGCTCACCGATGAAGACATCAAAGCGTTTCGCGACCGCTTCAACATTCCCATTCCCGACAGCGAGTTGGGCAAGCTGCCTTTTTACAAACCGGCCGATGACACACCAGAAATGCGCTACCTGCACGAGCGCCGCCAAGCCTTGGGAGGCTATTTGCCCCACCGGCGCACCAAAGCCGATGAGCAATTCACCGTGCCCGCCTTGGAAACCTTCAAGGCCATCACCGACCCGACCGCCGAAGGGCGTGAGATCTCGACCACCCAAGCCTATGTGCGCTTTCTCACCCAATTGCTGCGTGACCAGGCAATAGGCCCGCGGGTGGTGCCCATCTTGGTGGACGAGGCGCGCACCTTTGGCATGGAAGGATTGTTTCGTCAAATCGGCATCTACAACCCCGATGGCCAGATGTACACCCCCGTCGACAAAGACCAGGTGATGTACTACAAGGAAGACAAAGCCGGTCAAATCCTGCAAGAAGGCATCAATGAAGCGGGGGGCATGAGCAGCTGGATTGCGGCGGCCACGTCTTACTCGACCAACAACCGCATCATGATCCCGTTTTACGTTTATTACTCCATGTTTGGCTTCCAGCGCATTGGCGACCTGGCCTGGGCGGCGGGTGACATGCAAGCGCGCGGTTTCTTGCTGGGGGGCACCTCGGGTCGCACCACGCTCAATGGCGAAGGCTTGCAGCACGAAGACGGTCACAGCCACATCCTGGCCGGCACGATTCCCAATTGCGTCAGCTATGACCCGACTTTTGCCCATGAAGTGGCGGTCATCATGCAGCACGGTTTGAAGCGCATGGTGGAAAAGCAAGAGAACGTGTTTTATTACCTCACGCTGCTGAACGAAAACTACCCCATGCCGGGCCTGGCCGCTGGCAGCGAAGACCACATCATCAAAGGCATGTACTTGTTGAAAGCGGCCTCAGGGGCTAAAAAATTGCCCAGGGTGAACCTGCTGGGTTCGGGCAGCATCTTGCGCGAGTCCATGGCCGCGCGCGAATTGCTCGCCGCTGATTGGGGGGTGGCCGCCAATGTCTGGAGCTGTCCCAGTTTCAACGAGTTGGCCCGCGATGGGGCGCAAGCCGAGCGCTGGAACCTGATGCACCCGACCGAGACGGCGCGCCAGTCATTTGTGGCCGAGCAGTTGTCATTGCACGACGGCCCGGTGGTGGCATCCACCGATTACATGAAGTCATACGCCGAGCAAATTCGTGCCTATATCCCGCCGGGCCGTGTTTACAAAGTGCTGGGCACCGATGGGTTTGGTCGCAGCGACTTTCGCAGCAAACTGCGGGAGCATTTCGAGATCAACCGACACTACATCGTGGTGGCCGCACTCAAGGCCTTGAGCGAATCTGGCACGCTGCCGGTGGCCAAAGTGGCCGAGGCCATCGCCCGCTATGGTCTGCAAGCCGACAAGACCAACCCCCTTTACGCTTAAACCCAGACGGAGACATGAAATGGCGATGATGGATGTGACGGTCCCCGACATTGGGGATTTTGATGAAGTGGCGGTGATCGAATTGCTGGTCAAGGTGGGCGACACGGTCAAGGCCGAACAGAGCCTGATCACGGTAGAGAGTGACAAAGCATCGATGGAAATCCCTTGCTCGCATGCTGGCGTGGTCAAAGAGCTCAAGGTCAAATTGGGTGACAAGGTCAAACAGGGTTCGGTGGTGGTGGTGCTTGACGTGGCCGGTGCCAGCGCCGCACCAGCGCCTGCGCCAGCCGCCGCACCGGCTGCTGCACCCGGCGTGGCTGCCCCTGCCGCGGCCCCAGCGCCTGCCAGCGCAGCCATGCCGACGCCTGCACCCATTCCCACACCAGTGACCGCATCCGTGGCCGCACCTGCTGCTGCGCAAGCCGCGCACGCTCCCACGCAAAACCCTGCGACAGGCCTGCCCCATGCATCGCCGTCGATCCGCAAATTGGCGCGCCAATTGGGTGTGCCCCTGGCCGAGGTCAAGGGCACAGGCCCCAAAGGCCGCATCACCGAGGAGGATGTGCAGGCCTTCACCCGCGCGGTGATGGTCGGTGACACCCGCACCCAAGCCCAAGCGGCCAAAGCCCCGGCGGGCGGCGACGGTGCTGCTTTGGGGCTCATCCCTTGGCCCAAGGTGGACTTTGCCAAGTTCGGCCCCATCGAGCGCAAAGAGATGGGCCGCATCAAAAAGATCAGCGCGGCCAACCTGCTGCGCAACGCCATCATGATCCCGTCGGTCACCAACCACGACGATGCCGACATCACCGACCTGGAAGCCTTCCGCGTTGCGACCAACAAAGAAAACGAAAAGTCGGGCATCAAGGTCACCATGCTGGCCTTTTTGATCAAGGCCTGTGTGGCCGCGCTCAAAAAATACCCCGAGTTCAACAGCTCGCTCGATGGCGACGCCTTGGTTTATAAAAACTATTGGCACATCGGCTTTGCCGCCGACACGCCCAACGGCTTGATGGTGCCGGTGATCAAAGACGCCGACAAAAAAGGCATTTTGCAAATCAGCCAAGAAATGGGCGAGCTGGCCAAAAAAGCCCGCGAAGGCAAGTTAAGCCCCGCCGAAATGTCAGGTGCGACCTTCACCATCTCCAGCCTGGGCGGCATTGGCGGGCGCTACTTCACCCCCATCATCAATGCGCCCGAAGTGGCCATCTTGGGGGTGTGCAAAAGCACCATGGAACCGGTGTGGGACGGCAAAGCCTTTGTGCCCCGTCTGATGCTGCCCTTGTCGCTGACCTGGGACCACCGCGTCATCGACGGCGCGGCCGCAGCCCGTTTCAATGTCTACCTGGGTCAAATCCTGGGTGACTTCCGCCGCGTATTGCTTTGAGAGCGAGAACACCATGGCATTGTTAGACATACAAGTACCCGATATAGGTGACTTCGACGAGGTGGCCGTCATTGAACTGCTGGTCAAACCGGGCGACACCATTCGCGCCGAGCAAAGTCTGATCACGGTCGAGAGTGACAAAGCCTCGATGGAAATCCCCTCCTCACACGCGGGGGTGGTCAAAGAGGTCAAGGTCAAGCTGGGTGACAAGGTCAAGCAAGGCTCGGTGGTGGTGGTGCTGGAAGCCGCAGCGGCGGCACCCAGCGCTGCGGCCCCATCGGCCGCACCTTCAGCCGCTGCACCAGCGCCTGCTGCAGCTCCCGCACCCAGCGCGGCAGCTGCGCCGGTGGCGACCGCCCCTGCCAGCACCTATGCAGGCAGCGTGGACGTGAACTGCGATGTCTTGGTTTTGGGTGGTGGCCCCGGGGGCTACAGCGCGGCATTTCGCGCGGCCGATTTGGGCCTGAACGTGGTCATCGTCGAGCGCTATGCCCAATTGGGCGGCGTGTGTTTGAACGTCGGTTGCATCCCGTCCAAAGCGCTGTTGCACGTGGCCGCCGTGATGGACGAAGTGGCCCACATGGCCGACCTGGGCGTGGACTTTGGCAAACCAGCGGTGAACATCGACAAATTGCGCGGCCACAAAGAAAAAGTCATTGGCAAACTCACTGGCGGCTTGGCGGCCATGGCCAAGATGCGCAAGGTCACCACTGTGCGCGGCCTGGGCCAATTCGTGGGGGCGAACCACCTCGAAGTGGAAGAAACCACCGGCACGGGTCAGGAAAAAACCGGCACCAAGAAAGTGGTGGCCTTCAAGCGCGCCATCATCGCGGCGGGCTCACAAGCCGTACGTTTGCCCTTCATGCCCGATGACCCGCGCGTGGTCGACAGCACGGGTGCATTGGCGCTCAAAGAGGTGCCCAAGCGCATGCTGATTCTGGGCGGCGGCATCATCGGTCTGGAAATGGGAACCGTTTACAGCACGCTGGGCGCACGCCTGGACGTGGTGGAAATGATGGACGGCTTGATGCAAGGCGCTGACCGTGACCTGGTCAAGATCTGGCAAAAGATGAACGCCAAGCGCTTTGACCACATCATGCTCAAGACCAAGACCGTGTCTGCACGCGCCCTGCCCGAAGGCATTGAAGTGACATTCGAGAGCGCCGAACCTGGCGGGACTGCCCCCGCGCCGCAGGTGTACGACCTCGTGCTGCAAGCCGTGGGCCGCACGCCCAACGGCAACAAATGCGGCGCCGACAAAGCTGGGGTGGCCGTGACCGACCGGGGCTTCATCAACGTCGACATCCAAATGCGCACCAACGTGCCGCACATCTTTGCCATTGGCGACATCGTGGGCCAGCCCATGTTGGCGCACAAGGCGGTGCATGAAGCCCATGTGGCCGCTGAAGTGATCGCGGGTGAACTGCAAGGCATCCCGGAGTTGGCATCGGCAGCTTTCAATGCACGCGTCATCCCGAGCGTGGCCTACACCGACCCCGAAGTGGCCTGGGTGGGCTTGACCGAAGACCAAGCCAAAGCGCAAGGCATCCAGGTGAAAAAGGGCTTGTTCCCTTGGACCGCCTCGGGCCGCGCCATTGCCAACGGCCGCGACGAAGGCGTGACCAAACTGCTGTTTGACGATTCACCCGAGGCCCATGGCCACGGCAAGATCCTGGGCGGCGGCATCGTCGGCACCCACGCGGGCGACATGATTGGCGAGATCGCTCTGGCCATCGAGATGGGCGCCGACGCGGTGGACATCGGCAAAACCATCCACCCCCATCCCACGCTGGGCGAAAGCATTGGCATGGCGGCGGAGGTGGCGCATGGCAGTTGTACCGACTTGCCACCGGTCCGCAAATAACTGCCGGCCAGCCAGGGTGTGCCTGGGGTGCTCAGGAGGTTTTGGATTTTGCGCTTCGTTTGGGTTTTTGTTGGCGCTGCGCATCCGCTAGTTGGCCAAGCTTGAGCCACTGCGCAAATTCGGTGGGGGTTTCCAGTGTGACGCGCCCCAAGGCACCCGAGCGAAAGTCATGGATCACCAAGTCAGCGGCTTTTGCGGTGTTCAAACGCCCCCCGCTTTGCACCGCGCCGCGTTGGCGCGCAATGGCTTGCAGCCACTCTGCGTCACTGTGCAGCGACGCAGCGGGCACCTTGTAGCGCAGAGCCAAATTTTGGGGGTAGTGGTTCAGCAGGTATTGCAGCAACTCCAAGGCCACCTCTTGCTCGTCAAATGCGTTCACACCCACGGCACCACTGGCGGCCAGGTTGTAGCCGCTTTGCGCCACGATGATGCGGGGCCATAAAACACCTGGGGTGTCGTAGATGTAGAAGTCATCGGCCAAACTGATGCGTTGCTCCACCTTGGTCACCCCGGCCTCGTCACCGGTTTTGGCCGCACGTTGCCCTTTGAGGGTGTTGATCAGGGTGGACTTGCCCACGTTGGGAATGCCACACATCAACACCCGCATGGGCTTGACCATGCCACCGCGCATGGGGGCCAGTGTTTGACAAGCTTGAATCAGGGCCTTGGCGGGTGAGGCCATGCTGGTGTCCAGGGCCAGCGCACGCACACCGGGCTGTGCGTTGTAGTGTCGAAGCCAATCTTGGGTGCGGTCCGCATCGGCCAGGTCTTGCTTGCTCAAAACCTTGAGAGTGGGTTTGCCCTGGATCAACTCACCGAGCATGGGGTTGGCGCTGGAGCCGGGCAAGCGCGCGTCCAACATTTCGATGACCACATCGATGTCTTTGATGCGCTCCCCAATCGCTTTGCGCGTGAGGTGCATGTGACCAGGGAACCATTGGATCGCCATGTGAACGGATTGCGAAAGTGAAACGGGTGCAATGATTTTCGTTCACAAGGCCGGGGCCCTGTGCCAACAATCGCATGGTGTAAGCTTTGGCCCAAATTCGAACAGGTCCCACCAGGAGTTTTCATGGGCGATTACACCAATATGTCGGCGTATTACGATGTCATCATGACATCGGGGTACTACGATTACGATCAAATCGTGACCCAATTGATGCAACAAGCGGACTTTCGCCATGTTTTGGAAATTGGTTGTGGCACGGGCTTGATCATGGAAGCATTGGCCAAGCGCCGCCCTGATGTCGAGATCGCCGGCATCGACCTGACCCAGGCCATGCTCAATATTGCCCAAGAAAGGCTCAAAGGTTTTCCCAATGTCAGTCTGGCCCGAGAAAACGTGACCCAAATGCAATTAAGCCACCCCTACGAGGTGGCTTTCTCTTATGGCGGTGTCTGGTATTTTGTTTTCGATGGCGATAAAGAGCCCTTCATGGTCAGCCACATTCCCGATGAGCTGGGTAATTTAGAAGGACTGGCGCGCGTGGCGGCACACATCACGCCAGGTGGACAGTTGCTGCTGGGCATCCAAGGCCCGCACCACGATTACCAAAAGCCCATCTCCAACGGCATGATCTATGGACAGCAAATTGATCCGCACCCAGACGGTTTTATCAAACACTATTATCTGGACGATGGCCCTCATCGGGTGATGGCCCAAACCGTTCAATACCGCACTTACAACTTCGCGCAAGCCTTGACCATGCTGGAAAATGTGGGCCTGCGTTTTCTCAACCCATCTCGCACGGGCCATCAATTCTTGGCTTTTGTCAAATCCAATCCCTGAGCAAGGCGGATCTCCCATCATGTCCATCAGGCCGCGTATTTTTTTCATGGGAATTGGCAACATGGGCAACCCCATGGCCGCCAATTTGCTCAAAGCCGGTTATCCCTTGACGGTGTTTGATCGGGCCCCGGACAAAGCCGCCAATTTATTGGCGCAAGGCGCCCATTGGGCATCGGATGTTCACCAAGGCATGGCCCAGGCGGATGTGGTGATGGCCTCATTGCCCGGTCCGGCCCAGATTCAGGAGGTGATGCTGGGCGAATCGGGTGTGATGGCCGCGCTCAGGCCGGGTATGGCGGTGATTGACACGTCCACCAGCGCCGTTGAATTGGTGCAGCAGTTGGCCAGCATGGCCCAGCAGCGTGGGGCAGACTTTTTGGAAGCGCCCGTCACCAACGCTGTGGACTTTGCGGCCTTGGGGCGTTTGTCGATCTTTGTCGGGGGCGACGAATCTGTTTTCAAGCAATACAAACCGATTTTTGATGTGCTGGGCGAAAAAATTTTCCATGTGGGTCAGCATGGCAATGGTGCCACCATCAAGTTGCTCACCAATCTACTGTGGTTTGTCAGTGCCGCAGCCATCGGCGAGGGGTTGATGATGGGTGCCAAGGCCGGTATTCCTTTGAACACCGTGTGGGAGGCCATCCAATCCAGTGCGGGCAATAGTTGGGTGGCGCAGCACGATGTGCCCTCCATTTTTGCGGGTCACTACGACCCCAGTTTTTCGCTGGCCCTGTGTTGCAAGGATTTGGGCTTGATCAACCAAGTGGCACAGTCACAGGGGTATGAATTGACCATGGGCGCCTTGGCCCAAAAAATGTTTCAGCAAGCCATGCAAACCTACGGACCGCAAGCGGGCGAATTGAATGTGGTGCGCTTGCTCGAAGAGCGGGCCGGTTTGTTGTTGCGACCGCCCTATGGCCAAGCCTGGGGCAGCGAACCAGCGCCGACCTGATGAAGCCTTGCGCAGCATGAAGCCCTCTGTTCAAAGCGCCTTGATGCGCCAAGCCCACGACCACATGCCACAGGGCGTGGCCGAAAACTACCGCTATTGGGGCGATGACCACACGGTTTTTTTGCAAAGCGCCAAGGGTTGCCGCATCACCGATGTCGATGGCAAAGAGCATGTCGACTTTCGATTGGGGTATGGCCCCATCATCTTGGGTTACCGCGATGTGCGGGTGGATGCGGCCGTGGTGGATCAAATCCAGCGCGGCGGCACCGTCACTGGTTTTTCCACCGCCTTGGATGCCCAGGTGGTGCAACAGGTCAAGGCCTTGTGCCCACAGATCGACAAAATGCGCTTTGCCAATTCAGGCACCGAGGCGGTGATGGGTGCATTGAGAACCGCCCGAGGCTTTACCGGGCGCAAGCGCATCGCCATGGTCGAAGGTGGTTTCCACGGTCTTTTTGACGAGGTGATGTGGAAGTCTGACATTGAAAACTGGGACCCCAGCGGTACGACACCACCCCAAGTGATTCCGTTTGGGGCAGGCATTGCACAAAACACCCGCGCCCTGGTCGACATCATTGGCCTCAACGATGGCGAAGCTTTGGAACAGTTGTTTGTCCAGCGTGGCCAAGAGCTCGCCTGCGTCATTTTGGAGCCCATCATTGGCAATGCGGGCAGCATTTCAGCCACGCCGGCTTGGTTGCAACGCTTGCGCGATTTGTGCCAGCAACACGGGGCCTTGCTGATTTTGGACGAGGTGAAAACCGGTTTTCGAGTCGCCGCTGGCGGCGCGCAGGCTTTGTATGGCATTCACGCCGACTTGACCACCTTTGCCAAAGCCATGGGCAATGGTTACCCGGTGGCCGCTTTTGGCGGCCGCGCCGATGTGATGGATGTGGTGGGCTCTCACCCGGGTGGCGTGGTGCATGGGGGCACCTATACGGCCAACATGGTGGCGCTGCGCGCAGCCCATGCGACCTTGGACATTTTGACCCACACCGATGCCTTGCAAACCGTAGACCAAATGGGGCTGCAAATCAAAGCGCTGTTGGGCCGAGTGTTCACGCATGCGGGTGTGCCGCATGCCTTTGCCGGCCCGCCTGCCATGTTGGGCATCCATTTCACCCCCGAAGTGCCGCAAACCTACCGCGACTGGCGCAAGACCAACAGCGACTTGTACCGGCGATTTGCCTGGCAAATGATTGCCCATGGGGTGATGCTCGAACCCGATTCCCGCGAACCCTGGTTCCTCTGTGAGTCCCATTGCGATGTGGATTTGGCCTGGCTCGAGGACATGGCCACGCGCTCCATCCAAAAAGCCTTGGCCTGAGACCATGCCCGTTGATGAGCGATTGATTCGCGGGCAGGGGTTTTACGTCCAAGACGCCGCCCCGCCAAACGCTTTGCATGCAGCATTTGTTCGCAGCGACCACGCGCATGCCCAGGTGTTGGGCATCGATGCATCGCCAGCCCTGGCCCTGCCCGGTGTGGTGGCCGTGTGGCAAGCCAGCGATGTGCAAAATGTGCCCACTCCCGGCGTGAATCCTTTGTGGCCATTGTCGGTGGATGTCCCCATGCCTTTGCTGGCCGACACCACGGTGGAACATGTGGGCCAAGCGCTGGCCATGGTATTGGCCCGCGATGCCAGCACCGCGCAAGCGGCGGCCGATGCAGTCAGGGTGTCCTTGCACCCGATCAAGGCCTGGGGTGATGCCGACCCCGACTCCCCTGTGGTGGCTGGCTTTGAGCACCGCTTTGGCGATGCGACAGCAAGGTGGGGCACACAGGTCAGCGTGGATTTAACGGTGCCGCGCGTGTTGGCCATGGCCATGGAGCCACGCGCTTGTGTGGCGCACTGGCAAGTCCCGGCGCAACGCTTGCAGGTGTGGCTGGGCAGCCAGACCCCTTCGCGCGCCCAAGCCGATCTGGCCCGTGCCCTGGGCTTGACACCGTCGCAAGTGCATTTGATCTCGCCCGATGTGGGCGGTGCTTTTGGGGCCAAGGCTTCCATCACCCCGGAGGATATTTTGGTGGCCTTGGCTGCGCATCGCTTGGCCACCACCGTGCAGTGGAAAGCCAGCCGTTCTGAGGAGTTTTTGTCGGGGCAACACGGCCGGGGCGCGCAATTGCACGCCCAGTTGTCGGTCGACGCCAACGGGCAAATGGTGTCTTTGCAAGCGCAACTGCAATATGCCTTGGGTGCGTGGTTGCCGTTTTCTGCCTTGGTACCGATGCGCAATGCCACACGCATTTTGCCGGGGCCCTACCGCGTACCCAACGGACACATCCAGAGCCAGGCGCGCCGCGCCCACACCGCCCCGGTGGGGATCTACCGTGGTGCTGGCCGGCCAGAGGCCGCATTGTTGATGGAGTCCTTGATCGACCGGGCTGCACGCCGCTTGGGCATGGACCCGGTGCAACTGCGCCGCATCAATTTGATACCTGCCCAAGCCATGCCGCATGCGACACCCACCGGTGAGACCTTGGACTCTGGTGATTTCCCCCAATTGTTGGAGATGGCGTGCGAGCGATTTGGCTATGCACAAGAGCGTGCGTCGCAACGCGAGCGCCGCGCCAAAGGCGAATGGGTGGGTTTGGGTGTGGCCATGTATGTCGAGCCATGCGGGCAAGGGTGGGAGAGCGCCCATGTCACCTGGCATGCCAATGGCGATGTCACGGTGGCCAGCGGCAGCCCAGACCAAGGCCAAGGCCATGCGCTCACTTTTGGCCAACTGGCCGCCTCGCAATTGAATGTGCCTTTGCAGCGGGTGCAGGTACTGATGGGTGATACCGATTTGTGCCCCCCAGGCATCGGGGCATTGGCCAGTCGCAGCAGCGCGATCGCCGGCGGGGCTGTGCACATGGCTTGCCGCGAAGTGCTGGCCCAACGTGCGCAAGGCATGGCACTGCCAGTGACGGCCCAGGCCCGTTTTGAGTCGCAAGAAGCCTGGGCCAGTGGTTGTGTGATGGTGCGTTTGTCGATCGATGCGGCCACCGGTCAGCCGCGCATCGAACGCCTGCTGTGGGTGGACGATGCCGGTGTGACTTTGCAACCCGATCTGGTGCAAGGCCAACTCCTGGGGGGTGCCGCTCAAGGCATCGGCCAGGCCTTGATGGAGCAACTGGTGCATGACAGCGCGGGGCAACTCTTGACGGGTTCCCTGATGGACTATGCCGTTCCTCGGGCGGATGACATGCCCCCGATAGAACTGCATGCGATGCACACCCCCAGCCCACTCAATCCCTTGGGTGCCAAGGGCGTGGGTGAGGCGGGTTGCATTGGTGTGCCTGCCGCTATCATGGGCGCTGCCCGGGATGCTTTGTCGCCCTTGGGCGAGGTGGATTTGCAAATGCCTTTGCGTTCCGAACAACTGTGGCAGGCCCTGCAAACGGCATCCAATGGAGACAAGTCTTGAAATACAAAAAATCAGAGGCCAAAGAACACGCCCGCGAACATTTGGTGGGTGTATGGGCCGCCAACCTCACACCGTTTGACGACCAAGGTCGACTCGACGAGGCGGCTTATCGGGACAATTTGCGCCACTGGATCCGCGACCTGCAACTCGGTGGTTTGTTCATTGCGGGCAAGCAGGCCGAGTTTTTTTCCATGTCGCTGGGCGATCGCAAAAAACTCATGGAAATCGCCGTGGACGAAGCCCGCTTGGCAGGCAACCGAGGTGGCGTGGGCCATTGCGGCATCATCACCTCCTGCTCAGACACCCAACTCGACACCGTGTTGGAATTGGCCCAACACTCGCAAGACATCGGGGCCGACTACATCATCGTGCACAGCCCGGTGCTGCACTTTGGTGCAGACACCGATGACACCATTTACGAGTACTACCGCTATTTGTCCGAGCAAGTCAATTTGGGCATGGCGATGTGGAACCACCCCGACTGTGGCTACACCATGTCCCCGCAGTTGTGCAACCGCATTGCCGATTTGCCCAATGTGGTGGCCATCAAATACAGCAGCGAGCGGGCCCACTACATCCGCCTGACCGAATTGGCGGGACACAAAATCCATGTCAGCAACCCCTCGGAGGAGGAGTGGTTGGACAACATCATCGAGCTGAACTGGAAGCTTTATTTGTGCTCGACACCGCCTTTTTTGTTGCAAACCCAAAAAGACCAGCGCATGAACGAATACACCCGCTTGGCCTTTGCCGGTGAGCATGCGGCGGCCCGCAAAGTGCGCGACAGCCTAGAGCCGGTGCGCCAAGCCTTCAAGGCCAGCAAGCCCAGGGGCAAGCCCCAGGCGCATGCCAAATGTTGGCAAGAGCAATTGGGTCAGCATGGTGGGCCGGTTCGCCGCCCCTTGCTGCAACTCACCGATGCCGAACGCGCCCAAGTGGTGAGCGCGTTTGCCCAATGTGGACTACAGCGTTGACAGGCCCCACCATGCCAGACAGCCCGCGATTGGCCGCCACCCATTACAGCGCACCGTTGAATTTTTCCCAATGGGTGCAAGCGAACTCGCAAGCACTCAAGCCGCCGGTGGGCAACCAGCAAATCTGGAAAAACTCAGACCTGATTTGCACCGTGGTGGGCGGCCCCAACCAACGCACCGATTTCCACGACGACCCCTTTGAAGAGTATTTCCACCAGTTCAAAGGCCAAGCTTCGGTCCTGATTGCCGACAGGGGAAAGTTTGAGCGCATTCAACTGCGCGAGGGCGATGTGTTTTTATTGCCTGCCCATGTGCGCCACTCGCCCCAGCGGCCCGAGGCCGGCAGTTTGTGCACCGTGATCGAACGCTCCCGGCCCGTCGGCGAGGTCGATGGTTTCGAGTGGTACTGCGCGCAGTGCGGCGGCATGGTGGCGCGCCGTGAAATCCAATTGCAAAGCATTGTGGATGACCTGCCCAAAGCCTTTGCTTCGTTTTACGACACCCCGCAAGCCGACCGCCATTGCCCTCATTGTGGCCACGTGCACACAGGGCGTGACTGGAAAAGTTGGCACCAGTACTTGGCCATTCACCATCCCGTTTGAGGCCTTCAGCGCTTGACAAAGCGCAGGGTGAAGCGGTCGCTCTCGCCGATGGTTTGAAACCTGGCCCGGTCCACATCCTTCATGCGGTAGGTAGGCGGCAAAGACCAAACCCCCTCGGGGTGGTCCTTGGTGTCTTTGGGGTTGGCATTGACCTCGGATCGGCCGGTGAGCGCAAACCCATTGGCCTCGATCAACGCGATCGCGACATCTTCTCGCACATAGCCCGAAGCCATTTGCTGCGCCTGTGGGCGGTCGTTGCGGCCACGGTGGTCCACGATGCCCAGCACGCCGCCGGGCTTGAGCGCCTTGTGAAAGGCGCGCAAAGACTCCACCACCTCTTCGCGCTCCATCCAGTTGTGCAGGTTGCGAAAGCTGATGACCACATCCGCGCTGCCCGCAGCGGCGATTGGGTGGTTATCGGCGCGAAAAGCAGTGACTTGCACCTGGTCGTAGAGTTGGGGCTCGGCCTTGAGGCGCTCCAATAATTTTTGCTGATCCGCAATGTATTGCGGCAAGGATTGATCGCGGTTGGCAGCGATGTATCGCCCTTTTTCGCGCAACCATGGGGCCAATATCTCCAGGTAATAACCACCACTGCCCGGCAAAATCTCGACCACGGTGTGGTGCGCTTGGATGCCAAAAAACGCCAGGGTTTCGGCTGGATGGCGGTAGGGGTCACGCACCACATTGGCGGGGCTGCGCTGGGGTCCAGCCAGCAAGGCTTGGAAATTGGCCGGGTCTTGCGCCCGGGCGGGTGCAGCCCAGGTCAAGGCCAGGCAACTCAAAGCGGCGCTGATCAGGGCAAACCGGCGTTGGGAAAAATGGTTCTGTGGCATGGGGGCTCGCAAGGTGGAACAGGCATGCTAACAAACAAGTCCGCCGCCGTGTGAACCAATGCCGGTTTGCTCGCCGTGCGTTGAAAAGCATTCTTTCTGAGCGTTTTATTTTCAGAAAAATAAATGGAAAGTGGTCTTCTTGTGGCTTTCATGGGGGTTTTGTTTCATATTTTCTGGCTCAAGCCGATACTCTTGTGCCGCCACTGTGACTGGGGGCTGTTTCATGACCACCGAAAAATCAATGGATCGCTCCTTATTCAAATTGCTGCTCATCTCGGCCCTGTCGGCCGCGTTGGTCGTGCCTTTGTTTTTTTACTCGCGCAGTTTGCTGCAGCAAGCGGAACAGGCTTTGGCCGCTGATCAAGCCGCCACAGAGCCGGTCGATGAGGCAGCAAAGCCAGACCCCAGCAGCCACACCGATGCGGGCAGCGATACAGACCAAGCACAGGCCGACCAAGACCCACACAAAGAGGCGCACGGGTCTGCGGCCAGCACAGACAAAGCCGCGGCTGACCAGGCCAGCCCTGCGCAAGCCGCGGCTGTAGCGGCCACCGACAAGGCCCAAGACGATGACGCAGGCCAAGTCTATAGACCCCCGCTGTTTGGCAGTTGCAAGCGCTTGTTCCAGCAATTGCAAAAGCGCAAAGTGGCTGAGGGCGAATACAAGGCTTTTGCATTTGCCTTTGATGGCAAGGTGGCCAATTGTGCGGACTATGTTTCGAATAAAAGTTTGCGCCACGCGCGTGCGGTGGTGGTGAAGAATTGTCAAGAAGAACGGCACGATAAGCGCTATGTGCCCTGCCTTTTGTATGAAGTCCAATGAGCACAGGGAAACGGTGATGAACTGTCTGCAATGCCACAACCCCTTGCCGGTGACCGCCAATTTTTGCGGCAAATGCGGGACCACGGTCCCCGGCAAGAACAAGAAACCCATGGCCCAGGCGCTTGACGCTGCGCATGCCGAAGATGCGCCCGAGAAGGAAGAGGGCATCGACCTGTTGGCCTATGTCAAACACCAAAAAGCGCTGATTCCAGGTCAAACCACAGAACACGAGGTCGATGCCGCAGTCGTTAAGGACCATGTGCAAACCGTGCCAGCACCCAAGGCGCCAGCCAGGGAAGCCGCCGTCGGCGAAGCGGCGGTTCAATTGATGGACGACTTGAGGGCCCAAATCGATGCGGTCGGGGTTTCCGCGCCCGTCCATTCGCAAATGCTTCCCCGCGAATTTGTGCCATCAGCAGCGACTGCGGCTTACCCGGTTCCTGCACCCCATCCGGCGCCAGTGGCCAGCGCCAACTTGTCACCCGAATTGGCCGCACATTGGCAAGACATGATGCAATCGTTGCAAGAGCGCATGGATGCTTTGGCGCAGCAAATCGTGGCAACAGCGGAGAGCAATAACCAATTGGAGCCCATGCGCGCATGGCACGATGTGCAAGATGTGCTGGAAGTGCAGGGCCGGCAGTTGCAGGACCTGATGGGCCAGGTCCAAGGATTGGCCGCCAACGAACAAGTGCAGGCTTTGAGCGAGCAGATCAAACAGTGGCAAGCCGACAACGAAAAAGCGCGGCAAGCTGAGGCCCCAAAAATACCGCAGATGCAATCCAATCTGGTGGCCTATCAAAACGAGCAAATGCAAGCCCTGGGGCAACTGCAGCAAGAGTTGCGCGCTTTTGCACTGGCCGGTGCCCAATCCGCAGGGCGTTTGATGGCCATTGAACAAGCGGTTTCGCAGTTGCAGTCACGGTTGGGCGTACAACCTGGCCATGCCGTCCCACCCGTCACCAGTATTGCGGCAGCGTCGCCCGCAACTGCGGCATCCACCCAGGTGGTGGTGTCTGAACCGCTCGAAAAAGTGGAGCGGGTGACCCCGTCTGGCCCCAAATCCGCTTGGGTCAATGCTTTGATGGTGGGGGCTGTGGTGGTGGTGCTGGTGTTGACGGCGGTGTTGGCGGGCATGGCGGTCTACAACTTCATGTCCTACAGCAGTTTGAAGGCGACAGCGAGCGTCAAAGCCAAACCTGAGCGGGCTGAGCACGACAAGGATGCCCACCCATGATTTGCGGTCAATGTCGGCTGATCAACCCGTCTGACAATTTGTTTTGTCAGAACTGTGGCGCGGAGTTGTCCATTCCGGAACGCTTGGCCAGCCCCATGTTCACCAAGGCCAACACGATGGACAACAACTCCATTTTGTTGACCCGCAACCATTGGTTGGTGCGCTGGGATCTGTGGCTGCCGTTCATCTTGGTGGCCCTGGTGGGCGCATTGTTGCGCTGGCCGGTTTGGGGCGTGGCAGCGGTATTGGTGCTGGGCTTGGTTTTTTCGCATTACCTGTCCGAGCGCATTTTCCGCATTGTTCATTTGTCCATCCCGGTGGAGTTGATGGACCAGCAAATCATTGCCTATGGCCCCGCCAACACCAACAGCCGGTGGTTGATGCCCAACGGTGTTTTGTATTTGCTGGGCAATGGCTTTTTCTACAAATCCATCAGCGACGATGACCGCTCGGCCTTCCACCATGTGCAGCTCAATGCCATCACCAAGGTCAGCGTTCAGCACGGCCTGGGCTGGTTGGGCGACTGGCATTGTCTGTGCATCGAAATCGCCAACGAACGCAAACTGCGTTTTGTGGTGCACAAGTCAGCGGTGTGGACGGCTTTGCTGCACATGGTGCGCAAGCATTAAAGCCTTTAGCAAGGACGAAAAAAAAGCCGCCCGAGGGCGGCTTGATCCTTGACAGCTGAGGATCAGATCAGCGCTTGACCACCGGGAAGGGGCCCAAGTAACCCACTTGGGCGCGCATCGCGTTGGATTTGGCCACGGATTTGCTGCTGCCAGTGGTGGCGTCAGGCCCTTTGAAGTAGTCTGACTCATCATACGGGTGCTGCACCACCATGGTCATGTAATCCCAGCCGTTGATGTTGCGGTAGTACATGGGCGATGTCACTTCAGCGCCGTAGGGGACTGAGGCAATCCGTGTCAGTGTGCCGGTGTTCAGGTTGTAAGCCCACAAAAAGTCATTTTGGTGCTCGGTGGTGGCGTCTTCACCGATGATCAAAATGTCGTTGGTCGGTCCCATGCTCACGTTGTCGGGCAGGGCGATGCCAGCGTCGTCACAGGTCTGCTGCGTCACTGTGGCGGCGTTGCTGATGCTGGTTTGAATGGGCCTGTCGGTGTAGGTCTTGGGAATGCCCATCACCAAAGGCTTCATGCGGGTGGTGACGTAATTGCTGTCCACATCCAATTGGTACACACCACCACACACATTGGCTTTGACCAAAATGTCGTCGCTCACACCGGGCAGGGTGGGGCTGGAAGACATGCCGCTGCCAATGGCGCTCATGGCAATGTAGAGCTTGCTGCGTTTGGGGTCGAAAGTCACACCTTCAAACTTGCGAAACTCGGCCGTGCCACCCAACATGGCGCCATAGCGCAGGGCCTCTAAGCGCGACGCAGCGGTTTTGATTTCGGCTTCGGTCATGCCCAAGGTGTTGGTGGTCTTGAGCTTCAAGCACTCATACACGTTGTTGGCGTACGAGGCGGTGTATCCCGTGTTGCAAGCGGTGGCGTTGCCTGCAGCCGGTGCTTGGTAGTCGAACATATCCGCAAACTTGATGCCACGCTTGATGTAGCCGTCGATTTCGGCATTGCTGGCCGAACCCAGGCTGATCCAGCTGATGTCAAACTCACCGCCGCCTTCTGTGGTGGTGGACTTGGCATTGGTTTGGGTCAGTTTGGCAATGTACAAAGTGCCAGAACTCAGGTTGCCAGCGGTGTCGGCAACAAACCGGAACATGCCTTTGTTGGTTGAGTCGTCACCCGCATAAACCGTCTTGTTGTTGGGCATCACATAAGCCAGTTCCCAGGCAATGCGACCCATGGCGTAATGCTTGGTGGCTTCGGTGTTGGCGGCAAATGCGCCGGTGCCCAAGCTGTCACCGGTGATTTTGACTTCCACCGGGTAACCCACGCGGTACGGTGACGTTTTGGCCAAGGCGGCTGCACGGCTGGCGGCTTTGGCGGTGGCGTCGGTCAAGGTCGGGTCATAGCCCCAGTACTCCAAATACGGATCAAATTCCCCGATGGTGCCACTGTCATTGGCTTCCAATTTGCGCACATCCACGGGATATTCTTCACCGCCCAAATGCGAACCCCATGGTGTGGGCATGCCCGCACAAAAATCCCAGCCGCCATAAACGCCGCTCAAGTCCACGGGCTTGGTGGCCGTGGCGGTCAAGGCGCCGGTGGTCAGATTTTGCGCCAGTTCGGTGATGTACATGAAACCAGCGTATTCCTCGAATTGGGTGATCGAGAAGATCTTGCTGCCGCGCTGCAACAGCGTGGTGTGGTCGGGCGAAGATGAAATGCCTTTGTTGGTGCCAATCGTCAAATCTGCACCGCTGTAATTTTCCATCTTCACGCCCAGGTAATTGACGTGTTGACCAAACACATTGTTGGTGCCGGTGCCGATCACGTCACCCGACTTGGCCCAAGGCACAAAGCCGATGGTGTAGTTGGTGGCTGTGGTGCTGCCCACGGGTGTCACCGCCACCACGGTGCTGGTGCGAATGGCTTGGCGCTCTTCATCGGTGCTGGGCGCCGCAATCCCGGTGAAAGCCACCGTGGGTTCTGAGGTACTGGTGGTCGTGACCGCGCCTCCGCAGGCCGCCAACAAAGTCAAAGCGGCCATTGACAAGGCCGTTAAATTGAAAGCATGGATAGATTTCATGAGCAAGGTTTGATCAAATGGGTTAGAGCACCGGTATGC
>Ga0214923_10002354_pt1 | contig 25280 bp, 36 predicted proteins | sample LL1510_MetaG_FD_177993 | JGI IMG/M metagenome (GOLD analysis project Ga0214923, IMG submission 177993) | Freshwater microbial communities from Lake Lanier, Atlanta, Georgia, United States - LL-1510 | ecosystem: Environmental > Aquatic > Freshwater > Lake | place: USA: Georgia | collected...
CGTGATAAGGGTGCCACTCGTGTTTTTGTACATTCAATATCCGAAGCAGATATCGATGAAATTATCAAATCTTCTACATCCCTCATTGGTTCTGACGGGAATTGTGTCTGTAAAACAGGTATTACTGGGCAGGGAGTCCCTCACCCAAGGTTTTACGGAACCTTCCCGCGTATTTTGAGTCGATATGTGAGAGAGAAAAAGCTTCTGGACTTAGAAGAGGCCATTCATAAAATGACTGGCGCCACGGCAGCCGCACTCAAATTAAACCAACGCGGCCTTTTAAAGGCAGGGTATTTTGCAGACATTGTGATTTTTGATCCCAATGATTTCGATGATTTATCAACATACAAAAACCCGCACCAATACCCAAGTGGGTTCAGAACTATGGTTTTTGTTAATGGCGAATGCGTTATAAATCAATCAACCCACAACAAGGCGCTGCCAGGTAAAGTGCTTATTCGAGACTCAACCGGTTTAGTAAGTTAAATAATGAATATTTGAAGAGCCCTTAGGGGAAACACGCTTGTGCATGTGGCTATGAGACCCAACAATTGCATCCCTGCTAGCAATTCTTTAGCTTTTAACCTGAGGTTTTCCTATGGTGATTTTGAACAGAATGGGGTTGAGATGGGTCTCTGTGCTTTGCACACTTTTTGCTCTACTCGTTCATACATCTAATTGGGCTCAACCTTCTGACTTTCCCAATCGCCCGATCACCATTGTGGTGCCGTTTCCACCCGGCGGAACGGCTGACATGTTGCCTAGGCTGGTAGCAGAAAAGCTTCCCGAGTTGCTTGGCCAACCCGTGGTGGTCACCAACAGGCCGGGGGCTGCTGGCATGCTGGGTGCTGAGTTTGTGTCTCGGGCCAACCCAGATGGTTACACCCTGTTGGTGGTACCGCCTCACTTTTTTATCAGTGATTTGCTTTACAAAATTTCGTTTGAGCCCACCAAGTTCATGCCCGTAAGTATTTTGGCGTCTTACCCCAATGTACTTTTAGGCAGTAACAAGTTGCCTGCTCAAAATATTGCACAGCTTTTGACCTATGCACGCAGCAGCCCAAAACCTTTGAATATTGCATCCGCAGGTAGCGGCACCAGCCAACACCTGACCGCAGAGCTTTTAAAGGAGATGGCCAAGGTGGACATGATGCATGTGCCCTACAAAGGTTCTTCTCCTGCCATGAATGATCTGATTGCCGGGCATGTGGACTTGATGTTTGACAACTTGATTGCGGCCACGCCCTTCATCCAGACGGGCAAACTCAAGTTGCTGGCCGTGGGCTCTTCGACCCGCAGCCGATTGTTTCCCGACACACCTGCGGTTCATGAGGTGCTGCCAGGGTTTGAATCGGTCACCTGGATGGGGTTGGTGGCGCCCCCAGGTACGCCACCGGCAGTGGTTGATAAGCTCAGCCAAGCTGTTTCAGCAGCCATGAAAACCCCCAAAATTCGCAAGCAAATTGAAGACCTCCAGGCGGAGCCTTTGGGCTCAACCGCTGCTGCCATGGCTGACGCCATCCGCAGAGATGGACAGCGTTGGTCGCAAGTCATTCGGTTCGCCAAGATCACAGTGGATTAGGTTTCGAGTGCTTTTATTTTGAGCGGTGTAATTCGTTGGGTGTGCCCTTAGTTTAGGGTTGGATGTGTGGCTCGAAGCTATAATTTAGGGCTATCTTTCCTTACATTGACTTTGAGGATCCCATGAGCGAACACAGCCAAGAAGAAGCCCACACAGGCCCAATCAAGACGCCCAAGCAATTGCTTTGGTATTCCATTTTGGCGTTTGTGCTTCCCGTTTTTGTGATCATTGGTCTTGTGTATTTCGTGTCTTCAGACAACAAAAAGGCACCAGGTTCCAATATGGAACAGTCCGTTGCCCAACGGATTCAAAAAGTGGGTTTGGTTGAGGTGCGTGATGCCAATCGCCCCTTAAAGTCAGGGGCTGAGGTTTACCAAGCCCAATGTGCAGCTTGCCATGCCATTGGTGCTGCTGGTTCACCTAAATTTGCCGATGCTGCAGCTTGGGCACCCCGCATTAAAACGGGTTTTGAATCCCTTTGGAATTCCGCCTTGAAGGGCAAGGGTGCTATGGCTGGTCAAGCCGGTGGCGATCACACTGACATTGAAATTGCACGCGCCGTAGTCCATATGACCAACGCTGCTGGTGCTAAATTTCCTGAGCCTAAGGCACCCGCTGCTGAAGCCAAGCCTTAACAGGATTTAAGGCTCAACCATGCCAGCACTTGTTCTGGCAATGATGTCGAGCCTTTCTTGCCTGCTGGAAATCCCACGTGCCCGCCTGTATCGGGTTGATAAACATCCATGCTGGGCCCGAGTTGTTCTGGTTTAGGTAGGCTATCCCGTGGAATAAACGGGTCATTGCGTGCATTGACCAATAGAGCCGGCACTTTGATGTTTGCAAGCTTATAGATGGCTGATGCTCGCCTCCAATAGTCTTGGGTATTATCAAACCCGTGTAACGGTGCTGTGAATGCATTGTCAAATTCGTACAGAGTTTGAGCAGACAGCACTTTCTGCAAATTGAACAGCTTGGGGTACTGCTGGTGTTTCAATAAAGCCTTTTGTTTCATGGTTTTGAGGAACATGGCGGTATAGACGTAGCGATTGAACCCTTTACCCAAATGCATTCCGCTTTTCCATAAATCTAAGGGCGCCGAAATGCTGGCAATAGCTTGTAAGGTTTTGCAAGCCTCTTGTCCTAGTTCCCCCGCCCATTTCATTAAGGCGTTGCCCCCTAGCGAAATACCGACGGCCATGATGGGACCGGTATGTTGTGACTTGATTTGGTTGAGCATCCAATCGATTTCAGCCACATCCCCAGAGTGGTAGGCGCGGGGGGCCAAGTTGATGGAGCCACTGCACCCCCTAAAGTGCGGCACGGCATAGGACCATCCTTTAGCTTGGGCGGCTTGCGCAAACGCCAAGGCATAGTGCCCTTGTGATGACCCTTCCAGCCCATGGAACAGCACCAGTAAGAAGTTGTGGGTTTTTTGCTTTGGGCCTGCTTGCTTGGCAGGTGCATGCACCCAATCTATATCGACAAAATCCTCATCTGGCGTGTACACACGCTGACGGGCGTAAATGATGTTGTGCCCGTGTTGTTGGCGCGATATTCTGGATGCCCATATGGTTTGCAAATGCCCACCGGGCAACCAAAACGGTGCTTTGTAGTGCATGGTTTGCTGAGTTCGGGCGCTATGTGGTGGATAAAAAAAGCCCCGAGCTTGTGGCAAGGGGCTTTGTTATTGATGGGCAAGGTGTGCCCATCAATTTCATTTGCTTATTTCTTTTGACGAAACTTGCGCAAAGCTGCAATTTGGGCAGCCATGATGGCCAGTTCGGACTGGGCCTTGGCCAAATCCAGATCGCTTTTGGCATTTTTAAGTGCCTCTTCGGCTGCGCGCTTGGCTTCATTGGCTTTTTCTTCGTCCAGGTCTTTGCCACGAACTGCGGTGTCAGAAAGTACGGTCACGCAGTTGGGCTGAACTTCAAGCAGGCCTCCGGCAACAAACACAAACTCTTCACTTCCATCGGCCATTTCTATACGAACCGAGCCTGGACGAATGCGTGTAATTAGTGGGGTGTGCCTGGGAAAAATACCCAGTTCTCCCGTTTCACCTGGCAAAGCCACAAAACGCGCCTCGCCGGAGAAGATGCTTTCTTCGGCGCTGACCACATCAACATGGATGGTGTTCATTTAGGTTCCGTTCGCCTGTGAATTAAATCTTTTTGGCTTTTTCGAAGGCTTCGTCAATGGTGCCCACCATATAGAACGCCTGCTCAGGCAGGTGGTCGCACTCGCCAGCGGCAATCATTTTGAAGCCGCGAATGGTTTCGCTCAAAGTAACGTACTTACCAGGTGCTCCGGTAAACACTTCGGCTACGTGGAAGGGCTGAGACAAAAAGCGCTGGATCTTACGAGCACGCGCCACAGTAAGTTTGTCTTCAGGGGCCAATTCGTCCATTCCCAAAATGGCAATGATGTCGCGCAATTCTTTATACCGCTGCAAAGTGCCTTGCACCGCACGCGCCACGCCGTAGTGCTCTTCGCCCACCACTTGGGGGTCGAGCTGGCGGCTTGTGGAATCCAAAGGGTCCACTGCTGGGTAAATACCCAAAGCAGCAATGTCTCGAGATAACACCACTGTGGAGTCCAAGTGGGCAAAGGTGGTGGCAGGGGATGGATCGGTCAAGTCGTCCGCAGGCACGTACACGGCCTGAATGGAGGTGATGGAACCCACTTTGGTAGAGGTAATGCGTTCTTGCAAGCGGCCCATTTCTTCAGCCAATGTAGGCTGATAGCCCACAGCTGACGGCATACGACCCAACAGGGCGGACACTTCGGTACCGGCCAAGGTGTAGCGGTAGATGTTGTCCACAAAAAACAGCACGTCGCGACCTTCGTCACGGAAAGATTCGGCAATGGTCAGGCCAGTCAGGGCCACACGCAAACGGTTGCCTGGGGGCTCGTTCATCTGACCGTACACCATGGAAACCTTGGATTCGGGCAGGTTCTCAAGGTTCACCACGCCAGAATCGGCCATCTCGTGATAAAAGTCATTGCCCTCACGAGTACGCTCCCCCACACCTGCAAACACCGACAAGCCTGAGTGGGCTTTGGCAATGTTGTTAATAAGTTCCATCATGTTCACGGTTTTACCTACACCGGCACCACCAAACAATCCCACCTTGCCGCCTTTAGCGAAAGGGCAAACCAAGTCGATCACCTTGATGCCAGTTTCCAGGAGTTCCTGCGAAGGAGAGAGTTCGTCGTACGCAGGAGCCTTTCGGTGGATGGGGGCCGTCAGAGCCTGATCCACAGGACCACGCTCGTCGATAGGATTACCCAACACGTCCATGATCCGGCCCAGAGTGGATTTACCAACCGGAACGGTGATGGCGGAACCGGTGTTGTGCACCATCATGCCGCGGCGCAGGCCGTCAGATGAGCCTAGGGCAATGGTTCGCACCACGCCGTCCCCCAGTTGCTGCTGCACTTCAAGGGTCAGTGCAGAGCCTTCCATTTTGAGGGCGTCGTAGACGTGGGGCATATGCGTACGGGGAAACTCCACGTCCACCACAGCACCGATACATTGGACAATTTTGCCTTGAACTTGCATTTCAGCTTGAGCCATCGTTTGCTCCAATAATTGAATCTGTAAAACTTTTATGGATGCGCGGTTTAAACCGCTGCCGCACCCGCCACAATTTCAGACAGTTCTTTGGTAATACCTGCCTGACGGGTTTTGTTGTAAACAAGCTTGAGCTCGCTGATCACATTACCCGCGTTATCTGTTGCCGCCTTCATGGCGACCATGCGCGCTGACTGCTCAGACGCCATGTTTTCTGCCACCGCCTGGTACACCAATGCTTCTACGTAGCGCACCAGCAATTCGTCAATCACTGCTTGGGCATCAGGTTCGTAGAGGTAATCCCAATCGTGCTGGGGTCCTCTGGCTTGTGCGTCGGACTGAATTTGCTCTGCAGACAAGGGCAGCAGTTTTTCAAGCACGGGCTCTTGTTTCATGGTGTTGATGAACTTGGTGTAGCTTAAGTACACCGCACTCAGTTCACCACGAGCATAAGCATCAAGCAGCACTTTCACGGGGCCAATGAGCTTATCCAAATGAGGCGTGTCTCCCAAATGCGTGACATGCGAGACCACTTGAGCGCCAATGCGGTTTAAAAAACCCAAGCCTTTGTTGCCAATGGCCACCGCTTGCGCTTTGACGCCATTGGCTTGCAGGTCGCGCAACTTGTTGGTGACGCCACGCAGGACGTTGGTATTTAAGCCGCCGCACAGACCCTTGTCCGTGGTGACCACAATGACGCCCACCGACTTGGCGTCGTTGGTTTGCATAAAGGGGTGCACGTATTCCGGATTGGCCTTACCCAAATTGGCGGCAATATTGCGAATTTTGTCGCTGTAAGGCCGCGCCGCATGCATGCGCTGCTGAGCCTTGCGCATTTTGGAAGCGGCCACCATTTCCATGGCTTTGGTGATCTTTTTGGTGTTTTCCACCGATTTGATCTTGCCGCGTATTTCCTTGCCTGCTGCCATATATGTGTCCTTAAGTCGTCAGGCCAGATTCAAGCAAACGACTTTTTAAACGCAGCAATGGCCGTGTTCAATTCAGCTTCAGCATCTTTGTCCATGGCTTTGTCAGCCTCAAGCTTGCTTAATAGTGCGGCATGTTTGTCTTTTAAGTAGCTGTGCAAGCCATGCTCAAAGGGCAACACGCGCTTGACTTCGATGTCGTCCAAGTAGCCTTTGTTGACGGCGAACAAGGTGGAAGCCATCAAGCTGATGGGCAGCGGGGAGTATTGGGGCTGCTTGAGCAATTCGGTCACTCGGGCACCGCGGTCGAGCTGCTTGCGAGTGGCTTCGTCCAGGTCGGAGGCAAACTGAGCAAAGGCTGCCAATTCGCGGTACTGAGCCAAGTCGGTACGAATACCACCCGACAAGCTCTTGATGAGCTTGGTTTGTGCGGCACCACCCACACGAGACACCGAAATACCGGCGTTGATAGCAGGGCGCACGCCCGCGTTGAACAAACTGGTCTCCAAGAAGATTTGACCATCGGTGATCGAAATCACGTTGGTAGGCACGAAGGCCGACACGTCGCCTGCTTGGGTTTCAATAATGGGCAGAGCTGTCAAAGAGCCTGTTTTGCCTTTGACTTCACCTTTGGTGAAGGCCTCAACGTATTCAGCATTCACGCGGGCTGCACGCTCAAGCAAACGGCTGTGCAAATAGAACACATCGCCTGGGTAGGCTTCGCGGCCTGGCGGGCGACGCAACAGCAAAGACACCTGACGGTAAGCCACGGCCTGCTTGGACAAATCGTCGTAAATAATCAGCGCATCTTGTCCACGGTCACGGAAGTATTCGCCCATGGTGCAGCCAGAGTAAGCAGACACAAACTGCATGGCTGCAGATTCCGAAGCGGTAGCCGCCACCACAATGGTGTAGCTCATGGCTCCAGACTGCTCTAGGGCACGCACCACGTTTTTAACGGACGACGCCTTTTGACCAATCGCCACGTAGATGCAGGTCATGTTTTGACCTTTTTGATTGATGATGGTGTCAATTGCGACGGCGGTTTTACCGGTTTGGCGGTCACCAATGATCAATTCGCGCTGTCCACGACCAATCGGCACCATGGAGTCAATGGCCTTCAAGCCAGACTGCATGGGCTGATCCACCGATTTACGCGCAATCACGCCTGGCGCGACTTTTTCAATCACGTCGGTCATTTTGGCGTTGATCGGGCCTTTACCGTCAATAGGCTGACCCAATGCGTTGACCACACGGCCAATCAGCTCAGGGCCTACAGGCACTTCCAAAATGCGGCCGGTGCATTTGACTACATCGCCTTCAGAGATGTGCTCGTATTCACCCAAAATCACCGAACCTACGGAGTCGCGTTCAAGATTCAGGGCCAAGCCAAATGTAGGCTGACCGTCTTTGGTGGCTGGGAACTCCAACATTTCGCCCTGCATCACATCGGACAGGCCGTGAATGCGGCAAATGCCGTCGGTCACAGATACCACGGTGCCTTGGTTGCGCACATCGGTGCTGACGGACAGCCCCTCAATACGGCTCTTGATCAATTCAGAGATTTCTGCGGGATTGAGTTGCATGACTCTTTCCTTCTTTCCTTAATAAAGGCTCTAGCTTGAGAACACCTCAAGCTGTAAGAGCCACTTTCATTTGTTCAAGACGGGCTTTGACCGAAGTGTCCAGCACCTCGTCACCCACCACCACTCGAATGCCACCAATCAAGGAGGCGTCGATTACCACCGAAAGCTTTAACCTGCGTGCAAACCGTTTTTCCAACGCAATGGAAAGCTCAGACAAGGCCGATTCGTCCAAGGGAAACGCACTTTGAACACTGGCGTCATAGGTTCCGGCTTGCTGGTTGACCAGCGCACGAAATTGCGAGGCCATTTCAGGCAGCGCGGCTAAACGCCCGTTTTCAATGACCGTGCGCAAAAAATTTTGTGCATGAGCATCCAAATTGAACTTGGCCACGGACTTCACCAAGTTCAAAACCTGCTCTGAGCTGGCGGACGGTGAAGCATCCAAAGATTGGAGGTCCTTGTTGGACGCAATCAGGGCGAGCTCATCCAACCAAGCCGAAACCGACCCCATGTTATCTGTTGAAGCCTTAAACAAAGCTTCAGCATAAGGGCGAGCAATGGTTGCAGTTTCAGCCATAAGGATTCAAAGCTCCGCTTTCAAACGCGAGAGGAGCTCAGCATGGACGTCAGCATTAACCTCTTTGCGAAGAATTTGTTCTGCGCCTTTGACAGCCAACAGAGCCACCTGTTCACGCAAAACTTCACGGGCTTTGATGGTTTGCTGATTGGCTTCAGATTTGGCAGCGGACACAATTTTGTCAGCCTCTTCAATCGCCCGGGCTTTGGCCTCTTCAATGATGGCTAAAGCCCGTCGTTCAGCGTCAGCCAGCAAGCTAGCCGTCTCATTGCGAGACTTTGCCAACTCTTCCTCGACGCGACGGTTAGCTAAAGAAAGCTCACTTTTGGCCTTGTCAGCGGCCGCAAGACCGTCTGCGATTTTGTGCGCACGCTCATCCAATGCTTTGGTGATGGGCGGCCACACAAACTTCATTGTGAAGACGACCAACAAGAAAAAGACAACGAGCTGAGCGAAGAATGTTGCGTTGATGCTCACAACAACACCTCTCTGTTAGTGGAAAGGTGAGGAATTACTTCAACACGAAGGGGTTGGCAAACGCAAACATCATGGCGATACCAACGCCAATCAGGAAAGCGGCGTCGATCAAGCCGGCCAGCAAGAACATTTTGGTTTGCAGTTCGTTCATCAGTTCGGGCTGGCGAGCAGCTGATTCCAAATACTTACTTCCCATGATGCCAATACCGATACAAGCACCCACAGCGCCCAGACCGATAATCAAGCCAGCGGCCAGCGCAACCAAGCCAAGAACGTGTTCCATTTAAATACTCCTATGGATTAAAACAACTAAAAAAAACTTCAATTAATGGTGGTCGTGGGCCTGCCCCACGTACACCAAGGTCAACATCATGAAAATAAAGGCCTGAAGGGCAACAATAAGGATGTGAAAGATAGCCCAACCTGTACCTGCAAGCACATGACCCACCCAAAGTGCAACTCCCGTGGCAGAACCAAAGCCCACCGCCCCCATTAAGGCAATCAACATGAAGACCAATTCACCAGCGTACATGTTGCCAAACAGTCGCATGCCGTGTGATACGGTTTTTGCCGTGAACTCAATCAACTGCATGGCCAAATTGAGCACACCCAAGATGATGGCAAAAATAGGGTTCTTGCTGGTACCAAATGGTGCACTCACCATTTCATGAGCCCATCCTGCTGCACCCTTGATCTTGACGTTGTAGTACAAGCAAACCAAGAGCACTGAAGTCGACAAACCCAAAGTGGTGGATAGATCGGCGGTAGGCACCACGCGAAAGTAATGAATGTTGTGATCCAACCCCGTAGCGGAGAAGACCATATGGAAGAGATCTACGGGCAAAAAGTCCATAGAGTTCATCAGAAATACCCAAACAAAGACAGTCAAGGCCAAGGGCCCCACAAAAAGGCGAGACTGAGCGTTGTGCACAATACCTTTGGCTTGCGTATCAACCATTTCTAAAAGAATTTCTACTGCCGCTTGCAAGCGCCCTGGCACGCCCGAAGTGACGCTACGCGACACTTTCCACATGAAAAACAGACCCACCACACCAAGTAGCACCGACCAAAACAAAGAGTCGATGTTCAAGACATTAAAGTCAATGACGCCAGACTGTGCTGCAGTCTGCAGGTGTGTAAGGTGGTGACCAATATAGTCACCAGCAGTCAAAACACTTTGCTCAGAAGACATTAATTATTTCATTCAAAACACCCTTGGACCTCAAACAAGATCCCAAGAGCCATTTAACTTATTAACTTTTGGACGAACCAACAAGGCCAACCAATAAACTTTAAGCGTTAGAAGCATCGTCAGCAACATAGCCGCCCAATTTAACTCTGCCTGCCACCGACTGGCCAATACCATCAGAGAAACTGAGGCCAACAATTTGACAGACTCCCATACAAAAAAACCTAACACAGACCGAACCGGGTCACCTCTCAACCACGGATTGGAGATGCCCCTTGCAAACAACATGGCGGGTAACACCACCACAGCAACACCCCAGGCAGCAGAGACAGCAATAACCCGGTTTTCAAACACGACCGCTAAAAGCCCCACGAAAACCAGACCCACACCACACTGAGCTGCAATAACGCACCAAGGAGGTAAAGACGAATTTCGTAACCGAAAGCTTTGGACTTCCTGGGGCGTAAGTGGCAAAGACTCGTTGTTAAAGTCTTTTTGCTCCGCCCAATCCGCATCTTTTTCTTTGATTGTTGACATAAAAAATGACGTCAGAATTACAAAGCTGTTACAAAAACTGTCGGTTGGTCAGCCTTGAATTATACGGAGAAAACTTTTTGAACCAGTTTGTGTTGGAAAACCCGCCTCATGGCACTCAGCGCTACCCCGCATATTGGCTCACTTTTCAGACTCCTATACCCTTTGACAGTCTTCAATAGACGCCATTTGATGCGGCGGTATGCCAAGCGTTTCAGCGCTGCAAACATGGCGCCAAATTGCGACCTGTCCTCAAATTGAGACACGTGCTGTCACAATCCAATAGTTTGATGACTATGAGCTCCAACAAACCCTCTGACCCCTCAACCAGCAAGCCCAGTAGCGAACCGAGTGCTTCTGTCATGAAGTTTCCCATGGACTTTCCGATCAAGGTCATGGGTGCTCAGGTTGCAGGCTTTGTTGAAGCCATTGAAGCCATTGCTCTGGCTTTTGATCCAAAATTTGACCGATCAACCACCGAGCTCAGGCCCAGCAGCACGGGCAAGTACCTTGGGGTAACCATCACCTTACAAGCCACAAGCCAGGACATGCTCGACGAGCTTTACAGAACCCTGTCCACCCACCCCATGGTGAAAGTGGTGCTTTAAGGCCATGAACATAAAGCCATGATGGTTCGAGATTTGGGGCAAGTGGACCTGCTGCCCACGCTTGAGGCGATGCAAACTTTTACTGAACAACGACATAGTGACTCTCCTGACGAGCTTTGGCTTTGCGAACACCCGCCTGTGTTCACTCAAGGCTTGGCGGGTAAAGCCAGCCACGTTTTGGATGCGCGGAACATTCCAGTGGTGCAAACCAACCGCGGCGGGCAGGTGACCTACCATGGGCCGGGTCAGTTGGTGGCGTACCCCCTACTGGACCTCAAACGTGCGGGTTACTTTGTGAAGGAATATGTGTACCGTCTAGAAGATGCTTTGTTACGTACCCTTGCAACGTTTGGTGTTATTGGCCATCGGGTGGCGGGCGCACCAGGCATTTACGTGCGTCTGTACGACCCCCATTCTCATGCGCTTTTGCCGCAGCGCCCGCAGTGTCAAAATAGGCAACCTTCAGACAGTGCTTCATCAGGACAGATCGGCCCAACACCGTACCCCGGTCCAATCCATGCCCCCCAAACTCCCAACTTAACGGGCTTGGGCAAAATTGCGGCGCTGGGCATTAAGGTCAGCAGAAACTGCACCTACCACGGCGTAGCGCTTAATGTGAGTATGGACTTAAGCCCGTTTTCAAATATCAACCCGTGTGGGTACGTGGGGTTGCAAACGGTGGACTTTTCTACAATGGGCATCACTGCAGAGCTGGAACAAGTCAAGCAGGTGTTGAGTCAAAAACTCGTCAGCCACTTGTTACCTTAACTTCCTCATTCTGCAAAGCCCCTCTTTTTAGCTCTGCCCCTACCTTCACTCCTTCTTATGACGCCCTACGACCCCCTTGTCAAACAAAAGGCTCAGGCCAAGTTGGAACGAATTCCGGTCAAGGTGCAGCATGCCGAAACTTTGAAAAAGCCCGATTGGATTCGGGTGAAGGCGGGCTCTCCTACCACGCGCTTTAATGAAATTAAAAAAATTCTGCGGGACCACCATTTGCACACGGTGTGCGAAGAAGCCAGCTGCCCCAATATTGGCGAGTGTTTTGGCAAGGGCACCGCCACCTTCATGATCATGGGTGACAAATGCACGCGCAGGTGCCCGTTTTGCGATGTGGGCCACGGACGACCCGACCCTTTGGATGCGCAAGAGCCCGACAATTTGGCCAAAACCATTGCCGCGCTGAAATTGAAATACGTGGTGATCACCAGCGTGGACCGCGACGACCTTCGCGACGGGGGTGCCGCCCACTTTGTGGCATGCATCCGCAAAACCCGAGAACTCTCGCCCACCACGCAAATTGAGGTACTGGTGCCCGACTTTCGGGGCCGAGACGACCGAGCACTGGACATCCTCAAAACCGCGCCGCCGGATGTGATGAACCACAACATTGAAACCGTGCCGAGGCTTTACAAGCAGGCGCGCCCAGGCAGTGATTACGAGTTTTCCTTAAGGTTGCTGCAAAAGTTCAAAGGCATGCACCCCGCGGTGCCCACCAAAAGTGGGCTGATGGTGGGGCTGGGCGAAACCGACGACGAAATTTTACAGGTGATGCGAGATATGCGCGACCACCAGATCGACATGTTGACCATTGGCCAATACTTGTCCCCCTCTTCAGCCCATTTGCCCGTGCTGCGTTATGTGCCCCTAGAGACCTTTAAAAAATGGGAGGCGGCGGCCTACGAGATGGGGTTTTCGCATGCGGCCGTGGGGCCCATGGTACGCAGCAGCTACCACGCAGACCAACAAGCCGAGCACGTCTTAGCTGGCTAATAACGGGCTAAGGCTTAAAACTTACTGCAACAGAAAGTTGGCTGGCTCTTCGCTTGCCAACACTTGCAAAGCCCAAGGTTCGAGCTTGCGAGTATCGGCCCTGAGCACCTCTTGCTTGACCGCCAATATTTGCGCGGGATGCATCGAAAAACACCGCAAACCTAGTCCAAGCAGCAAACGCGTCATGGTGATATCGCCCGCCATTTCGCCGCACACGCTCACGGGCTTTCCGCTTTGGCGAGCCGCCGCTATGGTGTCGGCCAGCAAACGCAAGACAGCGGGGTGCATGGGGTCGTACAAATGGGCCACCGATTCATCGGTACGGTCAATGGCTAAGGTGTACTGAATCAAATCGTTGGTGCCCAAAGACAAAAAGTCGAAGTGGCGCAAGAAGGTGTGCACGATCAGCACGGCGGCCGGGATTTCAATCATTGCCCCAATTTCCAGCTGTCCGTAAGGCACCCCCTCAGAGTGAAGTTGGGCGCGCGCTTGCTCCACCAACGTCAAGGTTTGGCGAATTTCGCTCAAATGCGCCAACATGGGAATCATCATCTTCACTGGCCCGTGCGCAGCAGCCCTATAGATGGCGCGCAGTTGGCTGACAAACATGTCCGGATCAGCCAAGCTCCACCGAATGGCACGCAAGCCGAGCGCGGGATTCAAATGGCCTTGGTCTTGAATGGCCCCATCCATGGATTTGTCGGCACCCACATCCACCGTGCGAATGGTCACGGGCAGGCCCTTCATGCCTTCCACCGCATGTCGGTAAGCAAGGTACTGCTCTTCTTCATCTGGCAAGTCGGCACCATGCCGGCCCATAAACAAAAACTCGCTGCGAAAAAGACCTACGCCCTGGGCTCCGGCCTCAAGCGCCAAGGGCGCATCTGCCGGCATTTCAATATTGGCCAAGAGTTCCACCTTGTGCCCGTCCAAGGTTAAAGACGGGGTGGTGAGCAATCGGGCCAAACGTCCACGTTCTAGTTCGAGTTGGCGTTGCTTGTAGTTGTATTCTGCCAAGATGATGGGAGAAGGGTCCACGATGACCACGCCGGCATCGCCATCGATGATGATCCAGTCGTCTTGGCGAACCAGCAAACTGGCAGTTCGCGCACCCACCACCGCCGGAATGTCCATGCTGCGGGCCACAATGGCCGTGTGAGAGGTTTTTCCCCCCACATCGGTCACAAAGCCAGTAAATACGCTCTGCTTGAACTGCAGCATGTCCGCGGGTGAGAGCTCATGCGCCACCAACACCAAAGGCACATCGGTATCGCCCAGCCGGATGTCGGCATTGGGCTCTTTGGCTTTAGTGCGCCTTCTACCGGCTAAGTTTGGAGATTGATCCAGGGCTTTGGCCTCGTTTTGAAAATGCTGGGCATTCGCCAATGCGGTGGCAGGCAAGCCTTTCATGGCGCGCAGTACTTTTTCAGTGATTTGCTCCATGTCGGCCTTGCGCTCGCGCAGGTAGGCGTCTTCCATTTCGTCAAATTGCCTAGCAATGGCTTCTAACTGGGAGGTAATGGCCCACTCAGCGTTGTACAGCCGGTCGCGAATCCAGTGTTTGACGCCTTCAATCACTTCTTGATCGTCCAGCAACATAAGGTGCACGTCCAGCATGGCGCGCAATTCTTGCGGCGCATCTTTAGGGCCCAATTGCGAAACCGTGTGTTGCAAACGGCTGATTTCAGCCACCACCGTATCGCGCCCGCGGCGGGCCCGGTCAATTTCGGCATCCACCTGATCAGGCTCAATAAAGTAGTGGGCCACATCCATCCGGCTGGAGGCCACAAGCACCGCGCGGCCAATAGTGATGCCGCGCGATACTGAAATGCCGTGGATGGAAATGGTCATGCGCTTACTCGCCTTCGCCAAATTTGTCCTGGATCAACTCCAACAAGGCCTGCAAGGCCTCTTCAGCGCGGTCACCCTCAGTATCGAGTTCTATAGTGCTGCCTATCCCGGCGGCGAGCATCATGACGCCCATGATGGATTTGGCATTCACTCGGCGCTCTCCTTTGGAAATGAAGATTTCGCAAGGATAGCTGCCCGCCAATTTGGACAACTTGGCTGAGGCTCGGGCATGCAAACCCAATTTGTTGCAGATGGTGGCGGTGGCTTTGTGCATAGCGGGCTCAGTTAAATTTTAAGAATGGCAAGGATTGTCCACATGCATATCGACCTCTTGTATGCACTGGACGCCCCCCGTTACGGCGCGCTGCACCAAATCTTCTATGGGGTGCCCTATGTAGCTGACCGTGCGCCATATCATGGGCAGGTTGAGCCCCGTGACCACACGAATGTGCTTTTCACGCCCCAGAAGTGCTGCCACATTGCAGGGCGTGGCGCCCATGGCGTCTGTAAACACCAAAACGCTTGGAGGGACCGAGCCAGCCGGTGCTGCTTCAACTTTTGAAAGTGCGCGCTCTTGCAGCTGGTCCACCATTTGCTTGGCCTTTTCTAGATAAGTGGGCACATCGGCATCAGCAGGAATGTCTAGTGACAACACCCCTGGTAAATGTTCTGAAAAGACGTGGCCCACCACCGACCTGAAGGCGCTGGCCAAGGGCTCATGGGCAATGATCAAAATTCCTGTCTTCATGTGCATTCTTTCTGTCCCCAAGCATAGCCCCAGACAAAATGGATATAGGTCATCACACTGAGCATGGCATAGGCCCCCAGGGCACCTTGAAAGGCCGCCACCTCGGTCCAACCCACCGACTTCAAGGCATCCACCATCAAGCCTATGCCCCATTGCAGGGCAAACACCCCAATAAAAATCACCAAGTTGTAAGCCGACAAAGCTCGACCCACCCACTCCTTGCTAAAGGCCTGCCCTACTGCCGGCTGAGCTAAAGATGCCGCCGTACTGCTCACGCAATAGGCGATCAACAGCAACCCGGCAGGTATGCCGTCGGGCCGGGTGGCCAGGATCAGCAAGGCCAACAGCAGCAGGTTCAGGGGCGTGCCCCACGTGATCAGACGGTTGACGCTCCAACCCGACTGGGCCAGTTTGGGCGCAACCCAACCCCAAGTCCAAAACGTGCACAACATTGCCAGATTGATGGCAAACAAACCAGCTGAGGCCTGAGTATCCGTGTAGCCGCCCACCTTCATCATCCAGGGCACAGACCATAAGGTTTGAATGGACAACATGCCCCCGTAGTTGACCATCCCCACCCAAGCCATCCTTCGGAAATAGGGGTGTTTAAACACCTCACCATATCCAGCGCTTAATGGTGCATCGCCATCCCCTTCCGGGCTCGCGTTTTCTTTTGTCTTAGATTGGTGTTGGGGCACTTGCCACACCAACACCACCATGGCGATCACAAACATCACCGCCAGCAAGGCAAACAAGGCGCGCCATCCGATTACCGGCATGAGCCACTGCACGGGCAAGGTAGAGGCCAACATGCCCATGGAGCCTGACATCAGCATCCAAGAGTTGGCTCTCAATTGACGCTCAGGGGTGAACCAGTGGCGAAACCCTGTGAGGGCGGCCATCAAGCAGGCGCTGACCCCAACACCAATTAGAACTCTAGCGGCCAACAAGCCTGCAAAGCTTTGCGCCAATGAAAAAATGACACACCCCACCACCGCCAAGGCCAGTAACCACACATTGACCTTTTTGGGGCCTATGCGGTCCAGCCAACGCCCCAAAGGAAGTTGCATGACGGCAAATCCCAAAAAATACCCTCCTGCCAGCAAGCCCAAATCCCGGGCTTGCAAACTCAACTCTAAGGTCAGCACTGGAGACAAGGTGGCCGTGATAGCTCGAATCAGTGCCGAAAAAAAATAGGCCAAAGCGAAAGCCACAAATACCGCGATGGCTTGCTTATTGTTCATGGAATGGGGCATCGGATAGGCGATGGTCGTTGCAAGGGGTGTGTACTCTTGTTGCTCAGTTTTTTAACTCCAGGCCAGTGAAAAAGGTTTCGGTCACGGCACTATCTGCTTTTGTAGGGGAGTTCGCAATCCACACGGCATGAAACACCTGTGCCCCACTGTGAAACCAAATGCCTTGCATGGCAGTTTGGTGGTTTGTAATAGGTTGCGTTGGATTGGTGTTGTTGGTCATCCATTGTGCGTTGGTTGGCAACTTGGCAGCGGGCCACAACGGCAGGTCCGCTGGCATCAGCGTTTGCCCTTGTTGCTGGTACTGCGTTTGGACGGCCAGCATCCACTCGGCCTGCACCTTTGCCGCACTGAGATGCACGGGTACTTTTAAGGAGGACACTGCGAACAACTGTCCTTGTATTTCACAACCGGCCATGAGCATTTCTAAGGCTTGTGTGCTCGGAATTGTCCCCCAAGGCAGCTGCCTTTTGGCATGATCCGGCTTGCAGGGCAACAAGGCTGAAAAGCCACTTTCTTGAATTTCAACCTGCCGCCAATTGAACACCGGAGAACAGGCCGTCACAAGAGTCAGCACAGTGCCAGCCAGCACATGCCTGAGCAAACAAAACCACCACGAACGGTCTTGTAACCGTTGGTGGTGGCGGGTAGATAGCGCAATAACAGGCTTTACTGTGTGCGGAAGTTGTCGTGGCAGTTTTTGCATGAACCGCTGGCAGCGGTAACGGCGGCCTTCACGTTATCAAGGTTCCCGGTTTTGGTGGCAGCCGTCAATTTGGCCATGTCGACGGACAAGCGGTCAGCAGCATCTTTGAATTTGGCTGCATCTGACCATATTTCAGCTTTGGCGCGGGTGTCGCCTTTGTCTGTACCAGCACCAAAAGCAGCCCAAGGCAGTTTGCCCAACATTTCTGCTATTTCGGCATTTTCTTGGGCAATTTTGGCGTCAAAAGGCACGCGTCCTGCGGCCATGGCGCCCACACGGCCAAAGTGTTGGCCCATGACGAAGAGCGCGTTTTTGCGGTATTTGATGGCGTCTTCAGGCTTGGCAAACTGAGCCTGCGCAGTGTGAGAAAGTGTGGCAGCGGCACAGGCTAAGCCGAGTACAACGAGCAATTTCATAAAAACTCCTGAGTGTTAACGGTTGGGTGATCGTTTTAACTTACTTTCGGTTGAGAGAATACCTTAGAGTTGCCTATTTGCTGGTGAACTTAAGGATATTTTGATCATGAGTCATATTGTTCGCATTTGGGACCTCCCCACCCGTTTGTTCCATTGGCTGCTGGCTTTGAGTGTTTTGTGCTCCTTAACCACTGCTTGGTTGGGCGGTGCTGCTATGGAATGGCACTTTCGTTCAGGCTACCTGGTGATCAGCCTCTTGCTGTTCCGCTTGATTTGGGGGTTTGCAGGCGGATACTGGTCAAAGTGGTCTCGGCTGATTTACTTTGTGGTCCATCCTTGGCAGGTTTGGCTTTATGTCAGGCATCAATTGCTTGGTAAGCCTTTACCCTTTTCAAACGACCATGTCGACACGTCATTTTCAAACCCAACCCAATCGAATTCCTCCAATCCTGTCACTTGGACTGCCGGACATTCGCCTCTAGGGGCACTGGCTGTGTTGGTCATGCTTTTGGTAATAGTTGCTCAAGTATCAACGGGATTGATCAGCGACGATGAAATCACCTGGGCGGGGCCTTTGACGGCTTGGGCATCCAGCGCGTGGGTGGGTTCGGCTACCAGCTACCACAAGACCTGGGGAGAATGGCTGATTGTGGGTCTCATTGTGGTGCATGTGTTGGCCATTGCGGCTTATCAATGGTTTAAGGGGCAACAGTTACTCAAACCGATGATTTGGGGTGACAAAACGCTGGACCAACCTATGACCGCTTCAAAGGATACTTGGGCTAACCGCTTTATGGGTTTGGCATGCTTTGCAATTTGCGCTGTGGCGGTAGCTTGGGCGTTTTTACTCTAAAAGTCGATATGGTCAGCGAAAACAAATTGGAACTTCACTCAGAACCTCAAATATTCATCCCCACCACCCCTGAGCATTTGATCGCATTGCGTCTTATTTTTCAGGAATATTCTGAAAGTCTGCCGATCAGCCTTGACTTTCAGGGGTTTGAAGAAGAGGTGATGAATTTGCCCGGTGAATATGTGGAGCCTAGAGGCTGCATCTTGTTGGCCACCGTAGAGGGCACCCCCGCAGGTTGTGTGGCCTTAAGGCCGCTGGACAATGTGGACTACTCCAACGCATGCGAGATGAAGCGTTTGTATGTGCGCCCTAACTTTCGCAGGTTGGGCCTTGGGAGGCTTTTGACAGAATACATTTTGGATGCAGCCACCATGGCAGGGTACAGCACGGTTTTGCTGGACACCTTAGACGACATGGAGGCCGCACGGGAGCTTTACGCAGACTTGGGTTTTGAGGAGATTCCTCCTTTTTACCATTCGCCCATAGCGGGCGCTCACTATTTAAAAGTGGAGCTGGATTAGTCCTTGGAGTTTCTTAGACTGCCCTGGCTTGTTTGAGCATGGTGGCGGCGTCGCTTACTTCAAATTTGCCGCCTTCTTCCACGTTCAGCGTGGCCACTTTTCCATTTTTGACCAACATCGAATAGCGGTTGCTGCGTACACCCATGCCTCGTGCGGTTAAATCCAATACCAAGCCAGTAGCTTTTGTGAATTCTGCACTTCCGTCACCCAGCATGCGAACTTTGCCGTGAGTTTTTTGGTCACGCGCCCAAGCGCCCATCACAAAAGCATCGTTGACGCTAACGCACCATATTTCATCGACGCCCGCAGCCTTGATTTCACTCGCATGCTCGACATAGCCGGGCACGTGTTTGGCCGAGCAGGTAGGGGTAAATGCACCGGGCAAGGCAAAAATGGCAATGGTCTTACCTACACTGGCTTTGATCACGTCAACGGCATTGGGGCCAATGCTGCAACCCTCCCCTTCAACCTCTGAGTATTCCATTAGGGTGGTAGCGGGTATGTTGTCTCCAACTTGAATCATGGGTGTCTCCTGTGTGATTGCATAAAATAAGCCCACCGAAGTGGGCCTTGATTGTGCGGGATTTGAAAGGCACTTGCAGAACAAGCGCCCCCTAGCACTTAAACGGTTGCCGCTTTCTCAACCAAACGGGTGGCCACCCAGTTTTTAGTTTTGGAGATGGGACGGCTTTCGGTGATTTCAATGATATCGCCCATGTGGTAAACGCCTTGCTCGTCATGCGCATGGTATTTGCTGGACTTGGCCACGATCTTTCCATAAAGCTCATGCTTGACACGGCGCTCAACCAAAACCGTTACGGTTTTGGAACGCTTGTCACTCACCACTTTGCCAATCAAGGTGCGCTTGAGGGATTTTTTTTCTTCCGTCATTTTGGGTTTCCTTACTTGGCAGCTTGCTTTTCAGCAAGTATGGTTTTAGCACGGGCAATATCGCGACGCACCACTTTGAGCGATGACGTATTGGTGAGTTGTTGCGTCGCCTTTTGCATGCGCAGGCTGAAATGGGCGCGCTGTAACTCTTTAACTTCAGTTTTCAAAGCTTCAATGTCTTTTTGACGGAGTTCGGTTGTATTCATGGTGTTGTACTCCTGATCACTGGCCAATCATGCGGGCCACAAAAGTGGTACGCAAAGGCAACTTGGCTGCGGCCAAGCGAAACGCCTCACGCGCCAATTGCTCGGGCACACCCACAATTTCAAACACAATTTTTCCGGGCTGAATCTCAGCCACATAGTACTCAGGGTTGCCCTTACCGTTACCCATACGCACTTCAGCGGGCTTTTGAGAAATGGGCTTATCAGGAAACACCCGAATCCAGATGCGTCCACCGCGCTTGACGTGACGTGAAATCGCGCGGCGAGCCGATTCAATTTGGCGGGCAGTCAAGCGACCTCGATCGGTACATTTGAGACCGAAATCGCCAAACGCCACGCTGCTGCCACGTGTGGCAATACCGGTGTTGCGGCCTTTTTGTTCCTTACGGAACTTTCTACGAGCAGGTTGCAGCATGATTAATCTCCTTTGGCACCGTCAGCAGCTGCAGCTGGCGCGGCGACTTTGCGTACGCGCTTAACGGTGGTTTTGGGTGCATCAGCACCAGTGGCTTCTGAGGGCTTGTCGCTTCCATCAGCGGGAGCTACATTGGTTCCGGCAGGTCGTCGAGCGCCTGCACGTGCGGGGCGGTCAGACGGTGCTCCTGGACGGGCATCGCGGCGTGGACCACGTGGGCGTCGTTCGTCATCAGAGCGCGGCTCAGCGGCAGCTGGTTGGTCAGTACGGCCCAAGGTGTCACCTTTGTAAACCCAAACCTTCACACCGATCACACCGTAAGTGGTTTTGGCTTCAGAGGTGCCGTAATCGATGTCAGCGCGCAGTGTGTGCAATGGCACGCGACCTTCGCGATACCACTCTGTACGCGCAATTTCAATGCCGTTAAGACGGCCAGACGACATGATTTTGATACCCAAAGCACCCAAACGCATGGCATTTTGCATGGCGCGCTTCATAGCGCGACGGAACATGATCCGCTTTTCCAGCTGTTGGGTGATGCTGTCGGCAATCAGTTTGGCATCGATTTCAGGCTTGCGAACTTCTTCAATGTTGACGGCCACAGGCACACCAAGTTGTTTACCTAAGTCGCGCTTGAGGTTTTCAATGTCTTCGCCTTTTTTTCCAATGACCACACCAGGGCGGGCTGAAAAAATGGTGATACGCGCATTTTTAGCGGGGCGCTCAATCAAAATTTTAGAAACCGAAGCGTTCTTAAGTTTAACCTTGAGGTACTCGCGGACTTTAATGTCTTCGGCCAACATGCCAGCAAAGTCACGGTTGCTGGCATACCAGCGAGAGGCCCAATTGCGGCTGATCGCTAAGCGAAAGCCCGTAGGGTTGATTTTTTGTCCCATATCTTTCAGACCTCTTTCAATTGCCTACCGTCACGAACACATGGCACGTGGGCTTGCTGATGCGATTACCGCGACCTTTAGCTCGAGCAGAGAAACGCTTGAGCGTTGCACCCTGCTCCACAAAAATGGTTTTGACTTTGAGTTCGTCGATGTCCGCACCGTCGTTGTGTTCTGCATTCGCAATGGCCGACTCCAGAACTTTCTTGATGATGACAGCCGCCTTTTTGGGGGTGAACTGCAAAATATTTAAAGCCTGATCGACTTTTTTACCGCGAATCAGGTCGGCGACCAAACGGCCCTTATCGACAGAAAGTCGAACGCCGCGAAGGGTTGCACGTGTTTCCATGTTCAACACTCCTTACTTCTTCTGAACTTTTTTATCCGCAGGGTGACCCTTGAAAGTACGGGTGAGCGCAAACTCACCCAACTTGTGGCCCACCATTTGGTCAGTGATGTAGACAGGCACGTGCTGCTTGCCATTGTGAACGGCAATGGTCAACCCGATGAAATCAGGAAGAATCATGGAGCGGCGCGACCATGTTTTGATTGGCTTTTTGTCCTTGATTGCAATAGCTTTGTCCACTTTGGCAACCAAGTGATGGTCCACAAATGGACCCTTTTTGAGAGAGCGAGTCATTTGCTTTCCTCTTACTTCTTACGACGCGACACGACCATCACCTGGGTGCGCTTGTTGTTACGTGTACGGTAACCCTTGGTCATATTGCCCCATGGGTCAACTGGCACGCGACCTTCGCCGGTGCGGCCTTCGCCACCGCCGTGGGGGTGGTCAATGGGATTCATGGCCACACCGCGAACAGTGGGGCGAATACCCATCCAACGCTTGACACCGGCTTTGCCCAATTGGCGCAAGCTGTGCTCTTCATTAGCGACTTGCCCAATGGTGGCGCGGCATTCAATGTGAATTTTGCGTACCTCACCCGAGCGCAAACGAACCTGAGCGTAGGTGCCTTCACGAGCCAGCAACGTGGCAGACGCTCCTGCGGAACGGACCACTTGGGCACCTTTGCCAATTTGCAATTCAATGCAATGGATGATGGAGCCCACTGGAATGTTGCGAATTGGCAAGGAATTTCCCACGCGGATAGGGGCTTCAGCGCCGCTTTGAATAGTGGCGCCCACTTCTAAACCACGAGGCGCGATGATGTAACGGCGTTCGCCATCGGCATAGCACACCAAAGCGATGTGAGCCGAACGGTTGGGGTCGTATTCAATGCGCTCAACTCTGGCTGGCACACCATCTTTATTGCGACGGAAATCTACCACGCGGTAGTGGTGCTTATGACCACCACCTTTGTGACGCGTGGTGATATGACCATTGTTGTTGCGACCTGCTTTTTGGAACTGCGGCTCCAACAAGGGGGCGTAAGCCTCACCTTTGTGCAAGTGATCGCGCGAGATTTTCACCACGGCACGCTGCCCGGGTGATGTAGGTTTCATTTTGATCACAGCCATGATTACGCGGCCTCCCCAGACAAGTTCAGCTCTTGACCCGGCTTGAGCGTGACGTAGGCTTTACGCACGTTGTCACGACGGCCAATGGATTTGCCAAAACGCTTGGTTTTACCTTTGGTGTTGACCACGCTGACGCCCTTGACTTGTACCTTGAAGAGCAACTCCACGGCAGCCTTGATTTCTGGCTTGGTGGCGTCTTGTAGCACCTTGAAGGTGACCGCATTGCTTTTTTCAGAAGCCATCGTGGCCTTTTCTGACACGATAGGTGCCAACAGTACAGCCATGAGTCGGCCTTCATCAAATTGGATGGTGCTCATGCAAACATCTCCTTGAGTTGATCTACCGCAGCTTTGGTCACCAAAACCTTGCGGAAATGCACCAAAGACACGGGGTCAGCATAACGAGGCTCAACCACCAACACATTGGTCAGATTGCGGGATGCCAAGTACAGGTTTTCATCAACCTCTTCAGCAATCACCATAACCGAATCCAAGTTCATGGCCTTGAGTTTGGCAGCCAAAAGTTTGGTTTTAGGTGACTCCACCTTGAGGGAATCGACCACAGCCAAGCGGCCTTCACGCGCCAACTGAGACAAGATGGACGCCATTCCGGCGCGGTACATTTTTTTATTGATTTTTTGCGAGAAGTTTTCTTCAGGGCTGTTCGGGAATATTCGCCCGCCCCCACGCCACAGCGGAGATGAAGTCATACCCGCGCGGGCACGGCCAGTACCCTTTTGTCGGAACGGCTTTTTGGTGGAGTGCTTGACTTGTTCGCGGTCTTTTTGAGCGCGAGTGCCTTGGCGCGCGTTGGCTTGATAAGCCACCACAATCTGGTGCACCAAATCTTCGTTGTATTCGCGACCAAAAACAGTCTCGGGGGCATCGAACTTGGATGCTGCCAAACCCTGCTCATTTAGGAGTTCGAGCTGCATCAGTTGGCTCCTTTAGAAGCTTTTTCAACTTGCTTGACTGCCGGACGAATGGACACAAAACCACCTTTAGAACCAGGGATGGCGCCCTTGATCATCAGCAGCTGGCGCACTTCGTCAATTCGGATGACATCGAGGTTTTGGGTTGTGACAGATTCGTCGCCCATGTGACCCGTCATTTTTTTGCCAGGGAACACACGGCCTGGATCTTGCGCCATGGAAATAGAGCCCGGGACATTGTGTGAGCGGCTGTTACCGTGTGAGGCACGCTGTGAACTGAAGTTGTGGCGCTTGATGGTGCCGGCAAAGCCTTTTCCAATAGAGGTGCCTTGCACATCCACTTTTTGCCCCACTGCAAATACGGATTGCGGAGGCACCGCTGCTCCGGCCGCATACTTGGCAGCATCATCAGCGGTGACGCGGAATTCTTTCGTGATTTCGCCAGCCTCGGAGGCGGCTTTGGCAAGGTGTCCAGCCTGGGGCTTGGAAACACGTGAAGCTTTGCGCGACCCAAAAGTCAGCTGCAGGGCGACGTAGCCATCGTTGTCATCAGTTTTGACCTGAGTCACACGGTTGTTGGACACATCGACCACAGTGACAGGGATTGCATCCCCCTCATCTGTAAACAGACGCATCATGCCAACCTTGCGCCCCAGCAATCCCAATCGATTGCTTAGACTCATGTTGTTCTCCATAACTCTCACCACACAAACTTCAATTGGTTTGAATGTTTTTTTGTGAAAGCGGGTTGATAAAAAATGCCTTGTTCCAACCACCGGCTAAAACAAGGTCTTGGATGATAACCTAAACCAGAAAATTATTGCAACTTAATTTCGACGTCCACACCGGCTGGCAGGTCGAGCTTCATTAGGGCGTCAACAGTTTTATCTGTCGGATCCACAATATCCATCAAACGCTGGTGAGTCCGGATTTCCAACTGGTCACGGCTGGTCTTGTTGACGTGTGGTGAACGCAAAATGTCAAAGCGCTTCATGCGGGTGGGCAAAGGCACGGGGCCTTTGACGATGGCGCCGGTGCGCTTGGCTGTATCGACAATTTCTGCAGCGGATTGGTCTATTAGCTTGTAGTCAAACGCCTTGAGACGAATGCGGATTTTTTGTTTGCTTGACATTTGGTGTTCCTTTATCAAGCGATGATTTTGGCCACGACGCCGGCGCCGACGGTTTTACCACCTTCGCGGATGGCAAAGCGCAGACCCTCTTCCATCGCAATTGGTGCGATGAGCTTGACGGTGATGGACACGTTGTCACCAGGC
>Ga0214923_10002355_pt1 | contig 25277 bp, 31 predicted proteins | sample LL1510_MetaG_FD_177993 | JGI IMG/M metagenome (GOLD analysis project Ga0214923, IMG submission 177993) | Freshwater microbial communities from Lake Lanier, Atlanta, Georgia, United States - LL-1510 | ecosystem: Environmental > Aquatic > Freshwater > Lake | place: USA: Georgia | collected...
TAATTTCACTTGACCTAAGTGAGTTAGCAATAATCTCGGCAATTTGTCGTGGCGCTTTACCAGCGCCTTTGGCAAGTGCTAGCGCAATTGAAGTTGCATAATCGCCATGGTCGCGATTTTTTGGTCGCTCCAAAGTAATCTCATTAATAGCTCGATTGGAACTTAACTCAGCTGGCAGTTCCCCATTTTCGATAGCGGCTTTGATCGACTGCAAAATCGCAGTAGCTAGCAGCTGATGAGGGGCAAGCTCAATGGAATCTGGTGAGTTATAGGCCGACACCTAGATAAGGCTACCGATAACCGGCATTGTCCTGCGGAAGGGAGAAGTAGCGCTCAAGGCTCAAAATCAAGAGCAAATTTTCATCTAGAGCCTTGCTGCTTAATTTATTTCTCCCGATGGCGTTATGCAGGAGTTATCGGACAGATTCAAGAAGGCTCTTCGCTTACTTACCCTTACCGTGAGGAATTTTTCTCCTTGAGATTTCCTAGGTATCCTTGCGCCTCCACATCTTGCGGGAGTGGTGAAATGGCAGACACGCAGGTCTTAGGAACCTGTGCTTCGGCGTGTGGGTTCAAGTCCCACCTCCCGCACCAAACTTAATTCTTTAAAGTGTTTACCTTGAATCCACTCATTAGAGTGATTTTTCAGCCTATCCCAGGCTTATGATCACTGCGCGCTTTACCCATAGCTGACTCCATCACCCCATTTTCAAGCCAGAGCTAGTCGTGGGAAGATTCAGGCCCCTACAAAGGAATCATAAGAAGCGCTGAACTATTTAGGAGCTGAACAAAGTGGCAGACAAAAACTTTTTATCTTGGGTTGGATTCAAGGGTGAAGAAAGCGATGCCAGTAAAACAAATCTTGCCGCAGGTTCAGCTTCGCTAGAACGCATCCGCGAACTTGAATCCCAGTTAAACGATCTTCGTTCTCGCCGCGACATCACAGGGCTAAGCAAGGAAGAGTTTGAAATTCTGGCAACAGAGACTGCGATGTCGATTATTCGCACTGCTCAACAGCGTGAAGCTAAAGCAAGCTCAAGTGCAGAGAAAGTATTAAATGAGAGTAAGAAGTTAGCAAGTTCAACTCTAGAACAAGCTGAAGCAAAAGCTAAATCACTTCTTGCCCAAGCTGAGTCGCGCGGTCGTAAATATATTGAAGCAGCAGAAAGTGATGCATCAGATATTCTCTCCAAAGCAAATTCGGAAGCTGAAGAACTACTTTCCAGTAAGAAGCGCGAAGGCGGCGTGATTACATCTACCGCAAAAAAAGAAGCCGATAGATTAATTCTTGAAGCAAGCACCGAGGTTTCAGAGTATAGAAACTGGCTCGCTGGAGTTATTTCAGAGGCAGAGCGCCTCTATCGAATTCAGAGCCAATCACTTGATTCAGCCGAAAATGCCATCTCGCAATCCAGACAGAGGCTTGAGAGCGCCTTTAATCGACTAGCCGAGCTACAAAAGCAAGTCATCTCAGCCATCTCTGCAGATGGCACACCGAGCGCCGACACAAGAGTGGCTGCCAGAATTAGCGCGGCAAAAAATGGAGAAGCCAAGAGTGAGGCAAAGAAAGCTCCAGGCAAGAAGAGCGCAACTAAGAAACGTCGGTGATGTCTTCTAGTAGTCGTTACATCCACTCAGTTGACGGCCTTAGAGCCGTTGCAGTTCTAGCAGTTCTGCTCTATCACCTAGGTATTGATTGGATTCCAGGGGGTTTTCTTGGAGTTGATCTCTTCTTTGTAATCTCAGGTTATGTAATTACTGGGCTTATTCTTGACTCAATCGAAAGATCAGGCACTTTTGATCTAAGGGCCTTTTATTTAAGTCGCATAAGAAGATTAGTTCCGGCTCTAGTTGCCATGATTATCTTCACTCTTCTCTTTATTGGCGTTTATGCTCCAGAGACAGTAAGAAGATTTGTCTCTGATATTGGATATGTCTTATCAGGTTCGATGAATTGGGCACTGGTAGCAAGGCAGCAAGATTACTTTGAAAGCATTGGCCGCCCTCCTTTATTGCAGCACACCTGGTCGCTAGCAGTGGAAGCACAGTTTTATCTGATCTGGCCGCTAGTCCTTCTTTTTATTTTGAAGTACTTCGGAAAAAAGAGAGTTTCAATTGTCGCCCTTGCAATTGCCATCGCATCTGGGGTTGCTCTCTTTGCCTACTCGGTGCAGATTGATACTCAAGCATCAGCAATTAGCCATGTCTACTTTGGCACTGATACTCACTCCATTGGATTATTTCTTGGATCTGCTTTAGCTGTCAGTTGGAAACCAGCAAATCTCACCAGAGAGATAAGCAAGAGAGCTCAAGACTTCATTGATCTAATTGGGGTAGTTGGTTTGCTTGGGCTACTTGGAACATTTCTCTTCATCAATGAAAGTGATCCAACGTTATATCGAATTGCCTTTCCACTATCTGCTCTATTTGGATGTGCCACTCTAATCTCAGTTGTTCATCCTGCCTCAAGATTTGCACCAATACTGAGCACTAAAGCGCTGATTTGGATTGGTGAGCGATCCTATGGAATCTATCTCTGGCACTGGATTGTCTTTCAATTAACCAGGCCATCACTTGATTTAGTTGGAGATGACTGGGCTCTCTATGCTTTAAGAGTATTGATTGTATTTGCCCTTGCCGATATCTCACTTCGCTACATCGAGATACCAGTAAGACGCGGATATTTCGAGCTCTGGTTCCGCGGCATGAAATATCGCACCAAGGCAGTGCGAATCAGACAGAAACTCTCAACGCTATTAACTGTAATTGCCCTACTTGGCGCAACGACTCTGGTTGCACATGATGGTATAAAAAAGGCAGATGAAATTGCAGCGCAAGAGAAATTAGCAGCCGAGGTTTCAGAACCCGTTGATCAAGTAATCACTAACCCTGATAGCCCGGGGCTCTGGGTCACAGGAGATTCGGTAATTCTTGGTATCAGAAATGTTCTAGCTCAATTTGAGCGAATTGAGTTAATTAATGCCAGAGTTGGCAGACAAATTGGCGAGCTGATTGAAGTGGCAAAAACTGATCAGCAATTCGTTGGCGCCTCCCCAGTGGTACTAAATCTTGGAAACAATAATCGCTTGGTAGAGAGCGATGTTGTGGAGCTAATGGAAGTAATTAAGAATCAGCCAAAAATCATTGTAGTAAATACTGCTGTTCCAAGGTCTTGGAAGGATGAAAATAACGCACTAATAAAGAGTGTCACCTCGCGATATCCCAATACAATCTTGGTTGATTGGGATTCCATATCAGCAAATCATCCAGAGTTCTTTGCCTCCGATGGAGTTCATCTAAATCCACCGGGAGTTAATGCTTATGTCTCTGCAATCCGCGAAGTTTTACAGAAATAAAAAGACCGCCTCTATTTTTTTAAGAAGCGGTCCCTTTTAGTAATTTAATTAGTTCTGATACTTGCCCTTTAGTGAAAACTTAGCAGCATCAACTTTTGTGCCATCTGAATAGACTGATTGCAGTAGGAACTGGGTTCCACCTTCATCACTTGCAAGCGCGATATCAAATGAGAGCTGATCTGCTCCAACTGTTGAAACTTCAACAAAGTCAACGGCGTTATAGGAGACAGATACGGCATACCCAGTTAAACCATCACTTGCAGCAGGTGCCTTCCAGCGAAGGGTCACTCCGCCAGATGCATTTCTAATCGCAACAAAGCCAGTTGGGGCTTCATAGGCTGTAATTGCAGGCTCTTCACTTTCACTCTCTGATGGTTCTGCACTTGGCTCCTCAGAAACTGTTTCTGTTGGAGTTGGCGCTGCGTCATCATCATCACTTGATGAGTTAGTGAGTGCAAAAATTGCAAGGAGTACAACTCCTGCAATTACCAAAAAGAGAACGTTATTTGACTTCTTTGCCGGTGCTTGAGCAGCAGGAGCGCTCGCGCTCTTTGCTGGAGCAGGCGATGATGAAACTGAAGTTGTAGCTCTTGAAGGAACTGGTGGAATCACAATCTTTGAAAGATCATTTCTTGAGCTAGCTTTCTTGGAACTTCTCTTTGCAGGGCGCTTTGCAGCAGCTTTCTTAGGTGCACGCTTACTTGACTTCTTAACAACTCTCTTCGCAGCTTTCTTTGCAGGGCGCTTTGCAGCAGCTTTCTTAACGCGCCGCTTTGCAGAAGCTTTCTTCTTTGCCGCCACTATTACTCCTTCGCTCTAAAACTTTGGGCACTTACTCTTAGTAATTTAACTAGGAGCGCGCTTGTCTATTCCAAGCCTACCTGCGAGTGCGCGCTTTCTAGGGTTATGAAAGGGAGAGAAAAGGTGAAATTTTTGGGGCTATTTGCGCTAGAGCTTTGCCTCTATGGCTAATTGAATCCTTCATCTCAGGGCTCATCTGCGCCGTTGTGATATCAAAGCCCGTTGGTTGAAATATTGGGTCATAGCCAAAACCTTGATTTCCTCTGGGGCTATCAATTATCTGACCCAAGAGCTCACCCCTAGAAATAATGCTCTGACCATCGGGCCTGGAAAGTGCCAATACTGCAATAAATGATGCTGATCGCTTAGTTATCCCCGCCATCTGCCTTAAGACTTTGGCATTGTTTGCTGCATCATCACCATGTACTCCGCTATAGCGAGCCGAGAAGATTCCAGGTTCGCCATTGAGAGCATCTATTGCTAGCCCGCTGTCATCAGCTAAGGCAGCAAGTCCTGAGATCTGGGTAACTGTGCGCGCTTTAAGAAGAGCGTTCTCTTCAAAACTATTTCCTGTCTCCTCAATATCGCCGATATCTAGATCTGCCATAGAGATAAGTGAAATTTCTGGAGCATGAATTTTTAGCATCCGCTCAACCTCTAAAACTTTGCCCTTATTTCTGGTAGCCAATACTAAAGTTTTCTTCACTTGCAACAATCTTTTCTAGTTAGCTAGCGCTTGAGCCTGAAGCGATGCAATCTGCTTACAGCCATTTGCTCCAAGATCTAACAACTTATCAAGCAGAGCTCTATCAAAGGGTTCTCCCTCTGCAGTTCCTTGAACTTCAATATATTTACCCTCGCCAGTGCAGACAATATTCATATCAGTCTGGGCTCTAACATCTTCTTCATAGCAGAGATCAATCATTGGCTCACCATCGATGATTCCCACGCTAACTGCAGCAACTGAACCAATAAGAGGTGATTTGCCAGAAATGTGCCCCTGCTTCATCGCCCAAGAGATTGCATCACTTAGGGCAACAAAAGCACCTGTGATAGCTGCTGTTCTAGTTCCGCCATCTGCTTGAAGTACATCACAATCTAAAACAATTGTGTTCTCACCTAGTGCTTTGAAATCCACAATTGCTCGAAGTGATCTACCAATTAATCTTGAGATCTCTTGAGTTCTACCGCCCAATTTTCCTTTAACGCTCTCGCGATCTGAGCGGCTATGGGTAGCCCTTGGCAGCATCGCATACTCACTAGTGACCCATCCTTTGCCACTTCCCACTAACCAACGAGGAACTCCAGGTGTAAAAGATGCAACACAGAGGACTCGAGTATTCCCGAAGGAAACTAGCACTGAGCCTTCAGCGTTATTAAGCCAATTTCGCTCGAAACTAATGGGTCGAAGTTGCTCTAAGCCTCGATTATCGCTGCGCGCTACCTCTGACACTTAAATACTCTCCATTTCATTTAATTAAATCTGACCCTTTACAAAATTAACTTCAGGGCCAAGAAAGCGTCTTGCTAGATGGGTAAAGGTAGCGGTGTCACCGCTAGAAATGAATTGATGACTAGGCGCGCTCTTATCACTTCTTAAAAGAGAGTTTTCAATTAAGACTTTATAGAGCTCCTTTGCTGTCTCTTCCGCACTTGATACTAAGTTGACCTCACTTCCCATTACATAGGAAATTACTCCGGTAAGGAGCGGATAGTGAGTGCAACCCAAGACTAAGGTATCAATCTCAGCCGCCTTTAGTGGCGCTAGATATTGCTGAGCGACCTTGGTTACCTCATCTCCCGAGGTTAAGCCGCTTTCAACAAATGAAACAAACTTAGGACAGGCTAGAGCTGTTATCTCCAGGTGAGGCGCAGCAGCAAAGGCATCGTTATATGCCTTGGAATCTATTGTGGTCTGGGTTCCAATAACTCCCACCTTGCCATTTTTACTTGCAGCAACGGCTCTACGAACCGCAGGTTGAATCACCTCAATAACTGGAATTGAATATCGCTCTCTGGCATCTCGGAGCATCGCAGCGCTTGCAGTATTGCAGGCGATAACAATTGCCTTCACCCCGGCCTTTACTAAAGAATCCATAATTTCCAAGGCAAAGGAGCGAACCTCAGCCAGCGGCCTTGGTCCGTAGGGGCCCCTGGCAGTATCGCCGAAGTAGATCAGGGCCTCATTAGGCAATTGATCGATAATCGCCCTGGCTACTGTTAGGCCACCAAGACCAGAGTCAAAGATGCCGATTGGAGCTGAACTATCCTTATCGGCCATAGCAGCAAGTCTAAAGGTGCTTATCAATATGGCCGCTTCTCTGGCAGTGGCTGAAAATCTGCCCTAACCACCTGCAGATATGTCCGTTTTGCCCTGAAAAAAAAGGAACATTTCTTAGGAATTGCCGAAGAAGTGACTTGAATTACCAGTGAGTAGCGAGCACCCTTTCACCTGATCGTAGCTGCCGAGACTTCATATGGGTCTGCGGAAGAGGCGATCGCTCGGCCCAATTGAGTCGAGCAAACCTAACTGCCCACGGAGGCTTATAGAAATGCAACTAGACGCAACTCAGTGGAGCACGGTCTACAACATCCTCTCCTTTGGACTTGTATCCATGCTCGCAACAACCGTCTACACCCTTGTTTCACAGAACCGCGTTCTTCCTAAGTACCGCAACGCGCTTGTTCTTTCATCAATGGTCACCTTCATTGCTGCTTATCACTACTTAAGAATCTTTGATTCTTTCAAGGATGCAACAACAGAAGGCACATTTACTGTATTAACCGATTACAAAGTAAGTTCAATGGCATTTAATGAGGGATACCGCTACGTTGACTGGATCCTTACCGTGCCACTACTTCTTGTTGAGGTAATCGCTGTATTAGCCCTTGCTAAAGAAGCGGCTCGCTCACTAATCACACGCCTCGTTCCTGCATCAGCAGCAATGATCGCGCTTGGTTATCCAGGAGAAGTTTCTGCAGACCAGGGTGAGAAGATTATGTGGGGTGTACTCTCCACAATTCCATTCCTCTATATCCTTTATGTTCTCTTCGTAGAGCTTGGTAAGTCTCTAGATCGTCAGCCAGAGGGAGTTGCAGCCACTGTTGGTCGCCTCCGTCTCCTGCTGATTGCTACCTGGGGCGTTTATCCAATCGCCTACCTCCTACCAATCATCGATGCAGATGGAGCAGCAAGCTCTGGAGCATTCGTTGGACGTCAAGTTGGTTACACCATCGCTGACATAGCAGCTAAGTGCGTATTCGGTCTAACAATTCTAAAGATCGCACGCATGAAGTCAGTTGCTGAAGGAATGAAGGACGATCACTAAGAAGTAAAGAATGTAGGAATCAGGGCCTGGGAGACCAGGCCCTGATTCTTTTTAATTTGGAGTAATTTCCTCCAGTAGGCCCTGCTGGAGCCAACCAATCCAGGAATAAACTGCATAGACAGCTTTCATGGGATCACTTTCGATCATCACTTCATATTTATTATGAATCGCCTTTGTATCAATATCCGCGCTCTCTTTTCCTCCGCCTCCAATTCCAAGTCTCACCGCTAGCGCAAGCCTTAAATCATTAAGACCTGAGAGCCAATCCAGTATTTCTGCGTTACCAATAATCAGCTTAAAAGAGCTCTTATCGATGGGTATTTGGCCAGGGGTAATCTCATCTATCTCGCCTTGGCTAGTTAAAGCTTGGTAAATGATTCGAGCATGCGCTTTTTTCTTTTCGCGAAGGCCGTATTCGGTGTAGCGGCGAAATTCGCTAGATGAAGCTGAGTCTTGATAAGCATCAGGAAAGAGTCTGCGAAGAACGGGATCTTCAGGGAGCTCATCAGAATCAGAGATTCCAACTAAGTGCGATAGTGGATCGCTAGCCTCCGCGTGAGAATCTCCTTGGGAGAGAAGCTCTAGAAGTTGCTCGCTCAGACTTATTAATACCTGTGATTCTTGAGTTGAAATCTCAATCGATATATCACCATTTTCTTCTCGTTTAAATGATGACATTTAATTAATACTCATTATCTCTTTGTAGCGTTGCCCATAAGCCATATTCATGAAGCCGCTGAACATCTCGCTCCATCTCCTCACGCGTGCCACTTGAAACTTGCGCTCTTCCCTCATTGTGAACTTTTAGCATTAGCTCAGTTGCTTTCTCTTTTGAGTATCCAAATAGCACCATAAAGACATAGGTCACATAGGTCATTAAATTAACAGGGTCATCCCAGACTATGCAGACCCATGGTCTATCTGCCTTTAAATCAAATTGACTATCTACTTCAGTAGCGGTGCCTAGCGCCATTGCCTACCTAGAGTTCGTTATTGGATTGATCATCTGGCCCTTTGCGAAGGCCGGCATGAATCTCTTTGCATGTTGGACAGATTGGAAACTTATTTGGGTCACGAGATGGAATCCATCTCTTGCCGCAGAGCGCTGTTACAGGTTTTCCAGAGACAGCAGATTCAACAATCTTTTCTTTGCGAACATAATGCGAAAATCTTTCATGATCGCCTGTATCTAGCTGCTCCTGAGTGCGAGTATCAATCAAGGTATCGCCATCACTACTTGGTTTTCCTCTACCAAATAGCCCCATCACCTGGGTTAGCTCAAAAGCTTGCTTCATAGCGCTAATAATAGGGCGAGTAGGAAGAGCTCCAAGTGCTAACTCTGGGGCCGTAAGATATGCAGATGAAAGATCTCTTGCGCAGCCAAGATCTGCTCAAATCTGATGTGGAGATGCTTCTTGCTACCGCAGCAGAGTTTGCAAGTGAGCCACTTAAGGCATCAAATCTTCTCGCCAATAAAACTGTTGCGATCTATATGTCTAAGCCATCAACAAGAACTCGTCTGGCATCTGAGAGCGCAGTGGCTCACCTTGGTGGCACTCCTATATTTCTGCGGGGCGATGACCTCCAAATCGGCCGCGGAGAGACAATTGCTGATACCGCAAAGGTAATAAGCCAATTTGCCGAGGCGTTAATTATTCGCACCTTTGCACAGAGCGATGTCGATGAATTAGGAGCTAACGCCTGCATCCCGGTAATTAATGGTCTAACTGACTATGACCATCCCACCCAAGCACTTGCTGATTGGCTCACTATCCGTGAAGTATTTGGCGAAGATACGGCAGGAAGAAAGTTTACATATTTCGGTGATGGAAATAATGTCACTACTGCCTGGCTAATGATGGGAGCAATCATCGGCGCACATGTTGTCGCAGCAACACCAGAAGGAAAGTTTGCTCCTAAGAAAGAAGTTATAGAGCTTGCAAGTAAGTTGGCTTTAGAAAGCGGTGGAAAAGTTGAAGTAACAAGTGATGCCAAGTCTGCCGCGAGCGGGGCAAGTGTTTTATATACCGATGTATGGATGTCTATGGGAGATCCTGATGCAGATCGGATTGAAAAAGAAAAAGTTCTTGCTAGTTACTCTGTAAGCGATGAATTGATGGGCCTTGCTAGTAAAGATGCGATCTTTATGCACTGCTTGCCTGCTCATCGCGGTCAAGAGGTGAGCGCAACTGTCATTGATGGTCGCGCTTCGAAGATCTGGCGTCAGGCTTATCATCGCCGCACTACCATTCAAGCTATCCTCTATCACAGCCTGCGCGGAGAAATAAAGGGAAGGATTTGAATCTAATTTCATTAAAGATTCACCCATTTGAAGTAGCAGCTCTTTTATTCAACGAGATAGGCTTTTGATATGCGCGTAGTGGTTCCTGCCGAGAGTAAGGCTGGTGAAAAGCGAGTAGCCCTTCTTCCAGACATCATCTCTAAATTAACCAAAGCAGGGCTTAGCGTCTCTATCGAATCAGGCGCTGGAATACATGCCGGGGCAAGTGATGAGAGTTATAGGCAGAGCGGCGCAGCGATATTTAGTGCAAGTGATCAGAGAAAAGAATTAGCTGGCGCTGATGCGATCCTCTCGGTTCAGCCACTAAGTCCAGATCAGGCTAGCAGCCTAAAAGGTGGCGCAATTACTATTTCATTTCTCTCAAGCGTTAACGCTAAAGACAGTATTGATGCACTCGCTAAATCTGGAGCAACAGCTTTTTCACTAGAGGCGCTACCTAGAATTTCAAGAGCGCAATCAATGGATGCGCTAACTTCCCAGGCGCTCTGTGCTGGATATAAAGCAGCTCTTGTGGCAGCCGAGCTATCGCCACGTTTTTTTCCATTACTTATGACTGCTGCAGGCACTGTTACGCCTGCAAATGTTTTGGTTCTTGGCGCAGGCGTTGCAGGACTGCAAGCAATTGCAACTTCAAGAAGGCTTGGAGCGGTGGTCTCTGCATATGATGTGCGTCCCTCATCTGCTGATGAAGTTAAATCAATGGGCGCGACTTTTATTGATCTAGAGCTAGAGGCACTTGAAGGCTCTGGCGGTTATGCCAGAGAAATGAGCGAGGAACGCGCAGCCAAACAACGCGAGCTTCTAACGCCATATATAACAAAGTCTCATGTTTTGATCACTACTGCTGCAGTGCCAGGAAAAGCTGCGCCAATGCTAGTTACAAAGCAGATGTATCAAGCGATGGCCCCTGGTTCGGTAATTGTAGATCTTGCTGCCGAAAGCGGTGGAAATGTTGAAGGTTCAAAGCCAGGTGAGGTAATCACCGTTGGAAATTCAGTTTTACTCTGGGGCGGAAAAGATGTTCCAAGTCAATTGCCATTTCACTCTTCTTACTTGCTCTCAAGAAATATGGTCAATCTTCTTCTATTGATGGTTAAAGATGGCGTAGTAGTTCCAGATTTCTCAGATGAGATCATTGATGCTTCAGCCCTTACCCATGGCGGAAATCTAAGGAAGGGGTCTTAAAGCTATGGAAGCAATGGCGATAATCTCCATATTTACACTCTCTATATTTGTTGGCTTTGAGGTAGTTTCAAAGGTCTCATCGACTTTGCACACTCCGCTTATGAGCGGTGCTAACGCAATTCATGGCGTTATCTTGGTTGGTGCAATTATTGTGGCCGACCATAGTGATAATTCGTTAGAGCTTGGATTATCGCTTGCTGCAATTGTCCTTGCCACAATTAATATGGTTGGTGGCTTTGTTGTTACTGATCGCATGCTGGAGATGTTTAAGGGCAAAGGTGCAAAGAGTAAAGGCTCAGGTGAAAAATAGATGAGCCGCTTTTTATATGAGTTAATTGGCCTTAGCGCTGGAGTCATGTTTATTCTGGCGCTTAAAGGGCTATCGCATCCAAGAACTGCCAGGCGAGGAAATCTTTTGGGGGCAGCAGGAGCAACCATTGCAACTATTGCAGTCTTTCTTTATAGCAGCGATGGTGAGCTGCCGCTAAATAATCTCGGTTGGATCCTTGGAGCAATTGCCTTTGGTTTAATTATTGGAGTTCCCGCAGCAAGAAGAGTACAGATGACTGCAATGCCACAATTAGTTGCGCTCTTTAATGGAGTTGGCGGCGGAGCAGCAGCCCTTGTTGCAATTGTTGAATACCTAAAGCTGGGCCAGAGCGCTTCTACTGCAGTTGTAATTGCAACTGTCTTCACAGTTATCGTCGGCTCAACTTCATTTTCAGGATCAATAGTTACCTTTCTAAAGCTTCAAGAATTGATGACCACTCGACCTGTGGTCTTTGCAGGTGGAAGATTTGTTATTGCGGGAACACTTCTTGCAACACTTGGATGTGCCCTTTGGGTTGTTACATCACTTGGCACTACCCCGCTGCTCGTGCTTGCAGGTATTTCACTTGCCTTCGGTATTTTATTCGTCCTTCCAGTTGGTGGAGCCGATGTTCCAATTGTTATCTCTTTGCTAAATGCTTTCACTGGTTTAACAGTTGCTGCTGGTGGCTATGTCCTTGATTCAACGTTACTAATTATTGCTGGAACTTTAGTTGGCGCCTCCGGAACCATTCTTACTCGCTTGATGGCAGAGGCAATGGGGCGCTCACTATTTGGCACTTTATTTGGAGCATTTACTGCAAAACCGCAAGATAATTCAGGTGCTAGCGAAGATAGACCGGTTAAATCAGGATCGCCTGATGATGTTGCAATCTTGCTTAACTATGCACGCAGAGTTGTAATTGTTCCAGGATTTGGTCTAGCAGTTGCTCAGGCCCAGCACACAGTAAGAGAGCTGGCAGACCTCTTATCTGCCAAAGGAATTGATGTGGCTTATGGAATTCATCCGGTGGCAGGTCGCATGCCAGGTCATATGAATGTCCTTCTAGCTGAGGCCAATGTGCCTTATGAGCAGCTATCTGAGATGGATGAAGTTAATCCAACATTTCCACAAACAGATGTTGCCCTAATTATTGGAGCAAATGATGTAGTCAATCCTGCTGCAAAAACAACTCCAGGATGCCCAATCTATGGAATGCCAATTCTTGATGTAGCGCAAGCTGGAAATGTGATTTTTCTAAAGAGATCTATGAGACCAGGTTTTGCTGGAATTGAAAATGAACTTCTCTTCGATGCTAAGACTACGCTTCTCTTTGGCGATGCCAAGGCCTCGCTAACAAAAGTAGTTAGCGCGCTAAAGGCTCTCTGATATAAAGGCGTAGGAGTATGCTTTACTCATGGAGTCACTAGCACTTGCTGTGACAATTCTTGTTTCACCTGCGATGTTTGGTGGGCCAATTGCTCTTCTACTCTCACTCTTTAGACCAGATCAGATGTCTGGTTTTCGTAGAATTTTTATTTTAGTTTTAGCACTTCCCTCATCTGTCATTGGAATTTTTCTCATCATCGAAAATATCAGCAGGGGCTCAACTACTGTGGGCGCACTTGGGTTATCAACTGGGCTTGGGGCTCTCTGGCAATTGAAGAGACATAGAAGGCAAACTCCTTAAAGATTTATTTAAGGAGTTTTGATTGTGGAGGTGCCGGGAATCGAACCCGGGTCCTTCGACACTGAAACAGGGCTTCTACGGGCGTAGCGCGCTATTCGTTTTCTCTGTCCCGGTTCTCTCGCACGCTAGTAACCGACAGACTCAGTTGTGAAAGATTTCCTTACCGATAGCCACAACAACTTCGGTTAGTAAGCCCCCCTATCGACGCTGGATTCTGAGGCGGGGAGCGCGCTCAGGCCAACGGATTACTTAGCTCGCTTAGGCAGCGAGGCGGTAATCAGACGAAGTTTTATCTGCGTCTGTATGTTGCACGGGTTTTTGTGGTTAACGAGATCATCCCGGCTTCCTCGGCCCGCTTCCCCTGGCTCAACAAACGAAGTCGAGACCGTTCACCCCCGCGATTAACGTGGATTAGAAGCTTTGTGCAAATTATAGAGCAGAGATCCGACCTTAAAAACCAATAGATACGCTCAGTAACTCGGGCGCTGAGAATTAATCTTCGTATCTCTTTGACTTACCCCCGCTACTTTTTCCAGTTGTACGACGAGATAGCTCTCTATCAATTTCACGGTTTGCCTGTTTCGCCATCAAAGTTGCTCGCTTATCGTGGGCCTTCTTACCTCTGGCAAGTGCTATCTCGACTTTGGCTTTGCCATCTTTAAAATAAAGTGAGAGTGGAATAAGGGTTAAGCCACTCTCCTTTAAAGTCCCAATTAAGCGGTTTATCTCTCGCTTACTCATCAAAAGTTTTCTATTTCGCCTTGGTTCATGATTGGTCCAAGATCCCTCGTTATATTCAGGGATATGAACACCGCTTAGATAGATTTCACCATCTTGAACCATTCCATAACCATCTGTAAGTGTTGCTCTTCCTGCTCTTAAAGATTTTACTTCAGTGCCGACTAGCACTAAACCAGCCTCAAATACCTCATCTATGAAATAGTCGTGGCGCCCCTTCTTATTCTGGGCAATTATCTTCTTTCCTAGTTCCTTTACCACGACTTAAGGGTATATCCCCTGACCAAGATATCCCGCTTTACCAACTACTCTTATTTAATCCTTTGAAATAAAGGATGCAAGGCCACCCAAGACCTGGAGTGATTTAAGGCCAATTTCAGCAGGGGCTACTGCTAAATCTGGCGTGATTCCAACTTCCTCAATGATTCGACCAGATGGAGTCAGAAAGAGTGCGACGGTTAGCTCAAGCTTTGAGCCATCATCAAGTGAGATGAGCTCTTGAACAGAGCCTTTGCCATAACTGCGTTCTCCGATGACTACGCCACGATTTCTATCTTGGAAGGCCCCGGCTAATATTTCAGCAGAACTTGCAGTGTTTCGGTTGATGACTACTACCACTGGAACCTTTATGGGATTTGAATTTACTGCACGAAATACCTTCTCTGATTCATTTACTTTGTATGAAACGATGATGCCATTACCAATAAAGAGCTCAGCCACATCAACGGCCTCTTCTACTAAACCTCCTGAATTGTTTCGCAAATCAATAATGACTCCTGATGAGTAATTTGCGCTCTTTAAAGCCTGCGAAACTTCGCTCGCCGTACCTGAGATAAATGAGGCAATTTCAATTAGCGCTACCGAGCTACTTACTTGAGTGAGCTCCACGCTTTTTGCCCTTACTTTTCCAGGTTTTATCGTAACTAGAATCTTTTTCTCATCTCTAGTTACAACTAGATCAACGCCCTTGCCAATATCTGCCCGAAGGAGTGCAATAGTTGATGCCAGCGATGCTCCGCTAACTTGAATACCATTTACCTCAAGTAGTTCATCCCCGATTGCAAGATCTGATTTTTCGGCAGGAGATCCCTCTTGAATAGATGAAATCTTGATTATTCCCCCTCGAGACTTACTCAGATAAATTCCGATTCCAGTGAAGGAGTTTGAGCTCTGCGATTCAAAAATATCTAGGGCCTCTCTTGGGAAGTAATTAGCCCATTCATCGCCAGATGCCTTAAGAACTCCTTCGATTGCCGCCCGCTCTAAGGCATCACGATCTATCTCTCTTGCACTACTTTCAACAACGCTTCTAATTGCCTCATCTACTGAACTAGCGTTGCGCGATTCACCAACCTGTATTCCTATTGCAAAAACTAGCGAAGTAATCAGAAGCGCAATTGCAGACTTTCTAAGTAGGTCTGGAGTTATAATTTTGCCTTGGCTGTAAACTCTTGAATAGGAATCTACTTGGATTGGTGCTTCAACTTCATTACGAGTTCTAGTCTTTATTGAACTAGCATCAGATTTTTTTGCTCTTCCTCCAATTACAGCGCGCTTTGAGGCAGGTGATTTCTTCTTCTCACTCACAAGAAATTCTCCTACTTGATTGACTGGCAAAGCCTTGAAATTGCAAGGCGATAACGGTAGCCCAGAGGCACATTAGAACTCAACTGAGAACAGATTAGCGCTCAGCCCTAGGGGTGCTTTAGGTTAAACCTTCAAGTATTTACGAAGCGTCAAAATCGATGCTAAAGATGAGACTAAGAGTCCTGTTCCAAGCAGATAAGCAGATACCAGCCAAACATCATTCCAGGTAAAGAAGTTAGTAAATGTTAAAAGGGGCGCAATTCGATCATCGATCACATACTTCAAAGAAGAAAGCAGTCCAACTGAAAATCCCCAGCCAATAATTGCCGAGAAAACTCCTTCGAGAATAAATGGTAATTGGATAGAGAAAGAACTTGCTCCAACTAGTTTCATAACGTTCGTCTCACGCCTTCTATTAAAGGCAGCAATTCTTAGAGTATTGCTAATCAATAGGGCTGCTGTTAATACGCTGGCCAATCCGATTGCTAAAGCTCCATCCCGCAAGACATTTAGTAATCTAAAAAACTTCTCAAGTATTGATCTCTGGTCTTGGACTACATCTACTCCTGGCCGGCCTGAAAAAGCGCTCTGCACTACTGCAAATTGTGTCGGGTCAGTGAGCTTTACTCGAAATGATTCAGGTAATTGATCTGCAGTGACATTTTGTGAAATTGCTGAGTCTTTAAATCTCTCTTGAAAACGTTCAAATGCCTCAGATTGCGATTCGTAATAGACCGTTTCAACAACTGGTAGTTCTTCAAGATCTGCTTGAATCTCAAGTCTTTGGGCAGAAGTAATTATCCCTGCGGCGCAAGAGGGCGAGTCAGAGAGTGAACCGCATAGATAGACCGAGACTTCGATCTTGTCATACCAGTAATCCTTCATCACGCGAACTTGCGAGTTTGAAAGTAGGCCAATACCAAGAAGTGAGAGCGAGATAGCAACTGTCACTACAACGGCAAAGGTCATAGTTAGGTTTCTGCGTAGGCCAATTCCTACTTCACTAAGGATAAATCCTGCGCGCATCGCTACCCCGTATATCCATAAACTCCGCGAACCTGATCGCGGATAACTTGTCCTTTATCTAATTCAATAACTCTTTTGCGCATCTGATCAACAATTCCAGAATCATGGGTAGCCATCACCACAGTTGTTCCCTCGCGATTAATACGATCAAGTAATTTCATAATTCCAACAGAGGTTGCAGGATCTAAGTTTCCCGTTGGTTCATCAGCGATAAGAATCGCAGGATTACTAACATAAGCTCTGGCTATCGCAACCCTCTGCTGCTCTCCACCTGAGAGCTCGCCCGGCTTGCGATCAGATTTATCCTCAAGGCCAACAAGCTCCAGAACCTCAGGAACTTCGCGAGCAATCTCTTTCTTTGAAAAACCCAATACATGCAAGGTAAAGGCAACGTTTTCAGCCACGGTTTTATTGGGTAGTAGACGAAAGTCTTGAAATACTGTGCCAACTTGACGCCTGAGCTCAGGAACTTTCCAATTAGATAGTGTTCCTAAATCTTTTCCGGCAACATGAATTGTTCCTGATGTGGGGCGTTCCTCCCTTAAAACTAGGCGAAGGAATGTGGATTTTCCAGATCCGGATAGACCTACTAGAAAGACAAATTCGCCCTTCTCGATTGCAATCGAGACGTTCTCTAGTGCGGGTCGGTCATTTTTAGCATAGCGCTTAGTTACGTTCTCAAGACGAATCACGGGTGTGATTTTAGGTAGAGCTAGGCAGAAAGCTGTGCATATACCCGCGGAAATAGGGTGAGAAATAACGCAAAACTACCAATTGAGCGTAGGACTCTCGCTTTATTTTCTCTCTCTGCGCCAACGAATTCCAGCGGAGATAAATCCATCAAGATCTCCATCTAGAACTGCTTGGGTATTACCGGTTTCAAAATCAGTTCGATGATCCTTGACCATTTGGTAGGGATGAAGGACATAGGATCGAATTTGATTACCCCAAGATCCTGAATTATCCCCGCGTAGCGCATCAATCTTTGCTCTCTCTTGCGCGTTACGCCTTTCCAATAGTTTTGATTGGAGAACAGCCATAGCTGTTGCTTTATTTTGAATTTGAGATCGCTCATTCTGACATGAAACTACAATTCCAGTAGGAATATGAGTGATCCGAACTGCAGAATCAGTGGTGTTAACTCCTTGTCCTCCAGGCCCAGATGATCGATAAACATCGATTCGAATATCCTTCTCATCAATTTCAATGTCATCGCTTTGATCAACTACTGGCACAACTTCAACTCCAGCAAAGGATGTGTGGCGCCGGTTCTGTGAGTCAAATGGCGAGATTCTCACTAATCGATGAGTCCCCTGCTCAACAGATAAAGTGCCATAACAGTAGGGGCCACTTACTTTAAAGGTAGTTGACTTGATTCCAGCCTCCTCACCGTAAGAGGTTTCTAGAACACTAACTCCGTAATTATGACGTTCGCAATACCTAAAAAACATTCTAGAAACCATCTCTGCCCAATCAGAAGCATCTACACCGCCAGCTTCGGAGCGAATGGTGATTAGCGCATCTCGATGGTCATATTCACCGCTTAATAGCGTTTGTATTTCAAGATCAGATATTGCTGAGGCTAAAGCGTCTAACTCTTTAAGAATCTCTACCTCAGCTTCGACGCTAGCGTCGCCATTTGAAAGCTCCAACATAATTGGGAGATCATTTACTCGCGATCTAAGGTTGCTTACTTTATTTATCGTGCTATTCACCCTTGAAAGGGCGCTAGTTACTTTTTGTGCTGCCTCTGGATCGCTCCAAAGATCTGGAGCTCCTGCTTTAATTTCTAATTCAGCTTGCTCTTTTCTAAGCTCACCCAGATCTAAAACAGCTTCGATTGACTTCAAGGTAGCATCAAGGGCAGAAATCTCGGAATTTATATCGCGCTCTGCCATGGGTTAAGGATAACCCCAATTAATGCTGGCATCCTCATTGATAGATACTCTGCATAGATACCTCAATTTGATTGGCAAATTCTGTGATACCAAAGATCCGCAATTTAAATGGCAATTGATGAACCTGCTGCAGGGTGACACGTAGCGTCTTTCCATCGCAGTCAAATGCTTTCAAAAATATATCGTCGTTATCTTGGGCCCGGCTTTGATCATAGAGATCCAACCTACTCGTTGCTAATAAAGCAATCTCACGATTGAAGGTTCTGCCAGCATCGCTGCAATTAATGGGAACTTCTCTGCTATTAACATTAAACATTTCTGGAACTGGCAATTGATAGTAGTAGGCAAATTCATCCAACTCTTGAGCAGCTTTGGATAGAGCGCCCTCAGTTAGATTAATCAATTCTCGCCGGGCAATATACACCGATGCTAGATTTGAGATCATAAAGGTCAAACTCATCGCGATGACAAAGTAGCCCATAATTAATGGAGAAATGGAGCCGCTCTCATCCTTCATTGCCCTACTAACTCTCATCACGCCATTTATCAACATAACCCCTCACAACTGCAGCAGCTTTTCGATTCTCATCTCTTGCTACCTGATCAAAGCCATAAACTTCAACCTCAAATGAGCGATAGAGAGTTAATTCAACAAGTGAACCTGGCTTTAGACATCCTTGGCTCTGACAGGAAATGCTGTAGGTAAAGCTAGAGCGCTGATCATTGATGCTGCGTCCTTGATTTTCAAGCTCATTAAATTCATTAAGGATAAAACGAACTCTCTGATGACCTTGCGATAAGTCATCTGCCGTTACAAAAGCTCTAAGCGTCTGCCTGGCAAGTGATGAAACTGTCATCTCTTGTTTCGCACTCTGCTGCATAGATGAGAAGAAAAATAGGGCCGGGATAAAAAGTGGCGTTGCAATAAGTACAAATTCAGCAATTGCGGACCCTGGCTCATCTCTCCTCCTATTCACGTATAGCTATGCCTTCACTCTTCATCTTTATAGCTTGTCCCGAGAGACTTGTGATCAATGGAATGTCAAGTGTTGAGCTATAGGTAATTATTTCGCCCCCGCCAGGCAATGCTAGAACCTTTTGAACTATGCCCCGCTTACTATCAAGGGCATAAAGGGTTGGCTCTCCTGGTTCTTTTGAAAAAAGTGCAGAGCGATTTACTGCATTTGAAATATCAATTTTATCTAGCAACTGCCAACTACCCGAGAGCATTAATTGAATAATTAGGAGGAAAAAAGCAGTTGTGGGAATCAAACTCAGCGCTGACTCCACTGAACCTCTTTCTAAATTTCGATTATTGCTCGATCTCATCAGCGGATGCCGTTCATTGCATCTAGTGAGTTCTTTAGGATTGCACTAAGCCTTGGCGCAGCAATTGTCCAAATAGCAGTAACTAACCCCGTTGTCATCAATACTACTAACACCCAACCAGGGACATCTCCTGATTCATCAACATCTTTTGCCAGGAATTCTCTATATTTCTTGTTAACTGCGGTCTTATTCAACACGTTCTTAGCCTCAATTAATTTTATTTGAAATACTTCACCAGATAAAAGCTTCCTAATCTCCATATTTAATTCCCCTTTTGTTTTACTCCTTTATGCAATTCTTTCCTCCCTCAGAGACTTACTCAAAACCAACTTTAAAAATTGTGGGAAAGGAGAACTTGTGAATAACCAGGATTGGTCACATAAAATTATTGAGTTGTTCAAATGAAGGAAACAGCGCAAATAAGATTGAGATTGGCAAGATCAAAAACACAATTGGAATCATTAGAAAAATCTCGGCTTTGCCTGCTCTTTGCAAAATAGAGTTCTTGCTCGCCAGGCGAGCATCTTTTACCTGCGAGATCAAGATTGGTCCTAAAGCTGAGCCTCTCTCAATTCCCAGAACTATGCTGGTGGAAAACCTCCTCAACACAAGAGAGTCATAGCGCAGCGCAAGATTATCAAGGGCTTGGGTCAGGGATGCACCATTTGAAATCTCTGAAACCACCAGTTCTAACTCTTTGGCACTGATTGAGTTAGATCGCTGCCCAATTATTGCAAGCGCTCGCGAAGGTGATATTCCAGACGAGATTAGAATAGTCAGAAGTTGAATCAGTGAGGGAAGCTCTCTTTCAAAAATCTCTGTTGCAATTCGCCTCTCATTACCAGTCCGCTTGCGCAGGAGAGCAAGAAATAGGCTTAGTAGAATAAGCAATAAGATTGTAGCTGGTATCTGCTCTGTCCAGATTGCAATTAATAAGTAGAGTGCAATTGTTGCAGCGCTTAGAATAGAGAAGTAGACCCCGATAACTCGGATTCTTGCTGCTCTATCACCAATACCCTCGGTTTTTACAACTCTTACAAACTTTTCACTCCTTGAACTCAAAGTCGCAAAGCTCTCATTGCTAATAATCCATACCCCCAGCAACATAAGTGGTAAAACAGAAATAAGAGAGAGCATCCGAATATCAAATAAATCTCGGCTCACTGCAAAGCCCTTGGCGCAGTAGGAAGGGAGCCAACCTTCTCCATCCAAATGTAGGCAGTTGCGGTCATGACAACTCCAAGAGATAGAACTAAGGCTCCGCTTGGGGTGGAGTAGATCTCAACTGTTGAATCTTGAGTTGAAAGAAGTATTAATAGAAGCCAAGGGGCAGCAGTTGCTAATAGAGCTGAGTTTCTAATCCAACCAAATTTGGTTCGAATCTCCTCAGCTACAGCAATATCTTCTCTGACAAATTCCCCCAATAAGCGCAGTGCATTATTAGCATCTCTTCCTCCAAAGTCTTTTGAGATGATAAGAGTTTCAAAGACCTGATCAGAGATTGCTGAGTTTAAGCGTCTCTTTTCCTTGATTAAGACCTGTTCAAAATTTCCCGAGCGCAGAAGATCGCTTTGAATATTATAGAAACTAGGCCGTAATACCTTTGGCCCATGGCCTGCCAATTGGCTAAGCGCCTCAGAGATTGAAATGCCGGCTTGAAGCGCTGAAACAAGAGAGTCAATTGCCTCCGGCCAAGCACGCTCTTGTTCTCGCTGTTTTCTTTGTATTCGCCCCTTGCCAATAAGAAATGGAAGCGATGCTGAGAGCGTGGCAATCGCCAAAGAAATCTCCACTGATGAGGTGAGTAGAAAAGTAGTGGAAGATGAAGAAATTAGAGTTAACATCAAAGTAAAAGCACTTCGATAGGAAAACTTCTTATTTGACTTAAATCTGTTCTTCACATGATGCTGATCAAAGATGGCAAAATATGAACCAAGAGCCGCTAGGCAGCCGGCAAAAATTGGCAGAGCTAAGTTATCAAACATGGAAACCTCGTTGATATTGCCCCTGGCTCCAGGTAAATATCGGCTCCAAATCGATATGAAAATTCTCAGCTCGATCTAACACTTTTACAATTTGAAGAACTCTTCTAGCCCCAGTGCTATCAAGGCCAACGTGAATCACATAATCTAATGCGCGAAACACTGTTGGGGTTAAAAAGTCTTGGGTGATGTTTTCGCCAGCTAGAAGCGGGAGCGTTTGAAGTTTTCTAATTGCCTCTGTCGCTGAATTCGCATGAACTGTTGCCATTCCAGGAATTCCTGAATTGAGAGCGATCAACATATCCCAAGATTCAGCCTCGCGAATCTCCCCAATTACCAATCTTGATGGACGCATTCTTAACGCTTCCTTGATGAGCTTCCTGATGCTTATCTCTCCTGCGCCATCAAGACTGGCACTTCTGGTCTGCATCGCAACGCAATCTGGAATTCTGGGACTCAACTCAAATACCTCTTCAATAGTAATTACTCGATCTGTTATCGGCACAGCGCTGACAAGAGCGTTAAGCAGTGTTGTTTTTCCTGCTTGAGTTGAACCGCTTACCAATATATTTTTTCTATCTCTGACCGCCTCGCCTAAGAAGTCTCTTATCTCGGAAGAGATGACTTCCATTTCAACTAAGTTAAGAAGGCTCTTGCCACGCATTAAATGCTTACGGATATTTATCGCCCAATGCTCAGAAGTAATTTCAGGAATAACAATATGGAGCCGGCTTCCATCAGGCAGGCGTGCATCAACAAAGGGGTGGCTTAGATCAATTCTTCTGCCCGACCACATCAATATGCGATCCATAATTGATTGAAGCTCAGATGCGCTTAAAACTATATTGGTTAACTCACTCTTTCCTGAACGGGCAATAAAGATTCTCTGTGGCGAATTAATCCAAATCTCTTCAACTTCATCATCTTCTAGAAGGTTTTGTAGCGCTCCATAATCAGCTCCGCTCTGGATTTCATCATTTTCCATGGCCCTTTCATAGGCCAAGATCAGGCAAGCTCTTTCTCATTTACTGACCAGAGTTGTGAATTAACTGCAAAGAACTAATGTGTAGTGAGCACCTAGGCACTCTCGGTATACTCATCCCCGCAATACTTTCTATTGCATGGTGGGCGTAGCTCAGCTGGTAGAGCACCCGGTTGTGGTCCGGGATGTCGCGGGTTCAAGCCCCGTCGCTCACCCCACAAATGGTCCTTCTATTCTTCATGGTATTTGCTAATTGATATCTTAAAACTAAATTAAGGAGTCTTCTCTACCTTTATTACATCGCCGAAATTTCCAGATTCCAAAATAGAGATTTTAACTCCATTAGTAATCACTGACTCTCCCTGTCGAAGAGTTGCTTGAGAGAGAAAAAATGGCGGAAGGTTAGGATTTCGATTTGTTGGAAGAACTAGTTTCAGTCCCAGCCCATGACCGAAAATTTCCAAATCTGCGACATATACCAATACTCCATTGCTTTCTTTAGGAATTTTATAGTAAAGGCCGGCTGGGCGTATGGATTCGATGATTATCCCTTTGGTCTGAGATAGTGGAATAACAATCAACTTTTTTTCTTTCGTCTTTACACTTGATGGCGTAATCCAGCGAGTATTCGCAGCAGTAGCGCTTAAGCAGTGAACTTGAGAATCAGTAATGAAACCCGCCATCCATTTTTCCCAAGCAGATAAATCTCCACCGTTGGGAGTCATCATGGTCCACCAACCAAGACCGTATTCGCTATTGACATCATTTTTTCCATCGCCATAGTGATCATCCAAGCCAAGTCCAACATGATAGAGCTCATGAGCCCACCAAAAAGGTTGCAAGAAATTAGAGAATTTCACAGAATTTAACTGCTCTAAGGTCAGTGGGTACTTGGTGCTACCCGCTTCAATCCGACCCTCTTTAGTATCAAAATTCTTGAGAAATGCCTGCTGGAAATCAACTAGTGGAGTTCCTGGAGGGACTATAACGATAAGAAGATTTGCCCCAGCAAAGTCGATCTTTGGATCTACGTCGACTAATAGGTCATTGACAAAGCGGACATGTTCGGGGTGCTCAGGGGGGTTGGTGTGAACGAGGGCATAGTCAGTAACCTTCTTTGAGAAGTTCAAGTATTCGCCAGGAACTCGAACTTGGATATTGGACTCTCCATCAGATGAATACTTTGCCCATTGCTCAAGGAAATCTAAGTAAACATCGTAATCCCCTCTTGGGCTTCCGATGGGCTTTGCTGTATCTGAGGCATAAATTGGGATAACTTGAATTACCATCTTCGGGCCGGGTATTCGATTACGATTAAAATACTCTCGTCTTCCAGGTTCAAAAAGGTTTGGAAATCCTCTTGTATAACTGCTGTTTTTTGGCTCGCTAATCTGACATTGACCTATTGGCAAATCTGTACTCGAGTTAGTTAAAGAACTCTTGGGTCGTTCAACTCCAAGTTCATACTTCGCCATGCGATAGATACCGCTCTCTCGTCCGGTAGCTAACATGGCTGATTCAATGTCCTTAAGTTTTCCTGACAAATCTCGCTCTGGAGCAGCCCAACCTTGATAGTCATTAAGATAGCCAGAATCAGTTGATCGCGTTCCAACCCAGTCTCTATAAGTTGGGCTTGGCGCTGGGCTTGGCGCTGGGCTCGGCGTTTGGCTTGGCGCTGGGCTTGGCGTTTGGCTTGGCGCTGGGCTTGGCGCTGGGCTTGGCGCTGGGCTTGGCGTTTGGCTTGGCGTTGGGCTTGACTGCGCAGAACTAGTTGATTTCTTCCAAATCAATTTGTTTTTTGCTTTTACGCATTTGTAGGAAACTCCAGATGACTTCTTTATCAGCCCTACTTTTTTGCAAGTAGCTCCAGCCTTAACGGTTGCCATTGAATCAATGCCGGAAAGGGAGAGTAGGGAGCCAGTAATAATTAAGGTTGCCAAACGCGTATAAAATCTCACGCTCTTACTCTCCCACTTCTAATATGTTTTGACTATGATGTGCTATTTTGCTACCTTTTGGTACCTAATGAAGGAGTATTTAATGGCCCATAAATCAGTAAAGTTGACGGAAAGTTTGATGGAGTTGGCAATTTCTGATGCTGCTAATTCGATGCGCTCAACACCGATGCAGATTGAGTATTACTACCGTCTTGCCCGACTGGCTGAGCAATATGAAGATCTTCCTATAGCAATGATCAAATCCCTGATGATCTCTTCTCAGGAAAAGGCTGATATACCTTTCAAGTTTCGCCGATGAAAGTTCTCCAAACTCCAACATTTGAACGAAAGTATAAAAAACTCAATCGAAACGAACTCAGTCTATTGAATGAAGCAATTGACGCTGTTATAGATAACCCACAGATTGGCGAGCTGAAAAGGGGAGACCTTGGCGACATTCGAGTTTATAAGGCTCGAACAGGTCGAAGAGAAGTCCTGCTCGCTTATCTCAGTGCAGGAAATTCCTTGAAACTTTTGGACTTTGGCTCTCATGAAAATTTCTACAGAGGCCTAAAACGCAGGCTTCGATAGAAATCGTCAAACTTAGGGTATTGAGTGAGTGTTTTTAACACTACAACCATGCCGCGTTTAAGCAGTTGCGACCAAAACTTTTTCATCAATTAATTCAGAGGTCACAGCTTCTTGAATTAATTTTGGTCTTCCCGGAAGTCTTTTGGCAGCGATAACCACGCCATCTTCAAATAACTCCCCGCCCCAAATACCGCAAGGTTCTTTCCGCGAAAGAGCTCCTTGCAAGCACTCCTT